>Ga0308165_1004484_pt1 | contig 13749 bp, 11 predicted proteins | sample PhyWR2_FD_201032 | JGI IMG/M metagenome (GOLD analysis project Ga0308165, IMG submission 201032) | Phyllosphere microbial communities from UC Gill Tract Community Farm, Albany, California, United States - DLSLW.R2 | ecosystem: Host-associated > Plants > Phyllosphere > Unclassified | place: USA...
CCTAAATGGGCTGTAGCCGGAAGATTTGAGTATTACGAAGACAAAAACGGCATTTTTATCGCTACAGGAACAACAAATGGTTTCAAAACCAAGGGTTATTCATTAAATCTTGATTATGCGCCAATAGCAAACGCTGTAATTCGATTAGAAGGAAAAGCTTACGATAGCAAAGACAAAATATTTGCAAGAGAAAATGCTGCGGTAAATGCAAATGCTACCCTTACGGCAAGCATAGCAGTTTCGTTTTAGCATTTAATAGCGTCGTCATTTCGGGCAGAGCATGTTGGAGTCGATAAGTCTATTGTAGATCTTTCCGTTCCGTTGCAATCGGTCGAGATGGCGGCTATTTTAAAAATAATTCCTGTAATCATCAATTGTAACAATGCATCCTTATATAGAAATCATCTTCAGCCTGTTTTTAGCCATTACCGGTAAGTTAATGATCAGAAAATTGAATGCGTTAAAAAGGAGCAAGGCATCTCATCTCAAAAAAAGTTATACGGCGCATAAACATGTTAATTTGCTTACCAGGAAAATTTCATTCAGGTTTAAGGTTATATTGTTTACCCTTGTAATAATTGTTGCCTTCAGCATATTAATAGAAAAAGGAATTGTAATAGTTACCTGGTAAAAGATTATGGAAGAAGAACAAAAAGAAGAATCGGTTAGGCACTTTTTGGATCTGGTAAAAAAATCCAGGCGCGGGAAACTTAAAATCTACATCGGTATGAGTGCCGGGGTGGGCAAAACGTACCGCATGCTTCAAGAATCACATGCGCTGTTGCGCAACGGAGTTTATGTTTGCATCGGTTATGTAGAAACCCATAAAAGAGCAGAAACAGAAGCGCTTGTTGCAGGCCTTCCCATTATCGCACGGCGAAAAATATTTTATCGGGGCAAAGAAATAGAGGAGATGGATCTGAAAGGAATTATAAACCGCCATCCCGAAATCGTTATTGTAGATGAACTTGCCCATACCAATGCCGAAGGCAGCAAAAATACCAAACGCTGGCAAGATGTTTTCGACCTGCTCGAAGCCGGGATCAGTGTAATATCCGCAGTAAATATCCAACATCTCGAAAGCATAAATGAGGAAATTGAACAAATTACCGGAATTGCCGTTACCGAACGCATTCCCGATAAAATATTGGAACTTGCTGATGAAATTGTAAACATCGATCTCACAGCTGATGAACTGGTTACCCGGCTTAAAGAAGGGAAAATTTATGATCAATCTAAAATTGAAAGGGCATTAGGCAATTTTTTCCAGTCAGACAAAATTCTCCAACTTCGCGAACTTGCCCTTAAAGAAGTTGTGCATCAGGTAGAACGGAAAATCCAGACAGAAATTCCCAAATCAATAAAACTCCGGCCCGAGCGATTTCTTGCCTGTATTTCTTCCAATGCTGAAACAGCTGGTGTGGTAATCCGCAAAACAGCAAGATTGGCTTCTTACTACCGTTCTGCGTGGATCGTATTGTATGTGCAAAGTGATAATGAAAGCTTCGAGCGCATTAAGCTCGATAAACAGCGGCACCTTATAAATCATTTTAAATTGGCAACCGAACTTGGTGCAGAAGTGATTAAAGTAAAAAGTAATGCAATAACCAAAACCATTATCGATGTGGCCACCGAAAAAGAAGTAACCACCATTTGCATCGGCAAGCCACACCTTAATATTTTCCAGGTAATTCTCCGTACCGCAGTTTTTAATGGTCTTTTAAAAAATCTGGCCATGAGGGATATCGATCTCGTTATTTTATCTTAAAACCCTTAATTATTGATTGTTAGTGAATAGTCAAACTCATCACGATATAAAATTGCTGTCCGCTAACACTAAAATTGCTAAATGCTATGGCATTAAGTCTTTCTCAAATTAATCAAAACTATATCACAGCAATTGGGTTCAAATAATAGGACCTATGGAATTGATATGGAAAAAAAAGATACTAGAACACATTTGATTAATGCAATTACGACTGCCGGCTTACAAACTGCTGCTAAAAAATTTGGTGCATCTGCAAGTAAGGCACAAGTTAGAAGAGGCATTTCGAAAAACATAAGTTTAATTGACGAACTTTTGCACCTGGTATTGGTTAAGAGCAAAGATTCTTCTAAGCGTGTACAGAGAAATATAGAATTTGCGGGCTTGGGCATAATCGCTGCACATTCCTTTTACCGTGGTTTTAGAAAGAAAAAACGTTTAGCAATTATTGAAGGGGTATTTTTAACCGCTGCACTTGGGGGTGTATTATTGGCTACACAATTTAAGCCTGCAAAAAGAGCCATCGGGGATTAATCACGCTTTTTTACTATTGTAAATAAACCACAATTTCATTCAAAAAATGGAAAATTCGCATAGCGTTTAGCCGTTTTTTTTAATACCATCATTTTTTGTACTCCTATAGTGTAACAGCTAAAACATTATCTGGCAAGTGTTGTTACATTATCACTGTTTAGTTAAACAAATAAGGGTGATATAGTTATGGGCAAGAAAATATGTTTGTTGGAAGATGATGAGGGCATACGTGAGATTATCGAAATGATACTGACCGATGAGCAATATGAGGTTTATGGATTCTCGAACATAAAAGACTTTATGGCCTTTAAGGATAAGGGGAAACAGGATTTGTACCTTCTTGATGTTAGGTTGCCTGATGGGAACGGTTTACTGGTATGCGATGATTTAAAAAATGACGAGGCCACTAAAAAGATACCCATTATGATGATGAGTGCCCATGCAGGCCTAAATGAAATGAAGAGCAACTGCAAAGCTGAAGATTTTATTGCCAAACCTTTTGATATTTTTGATTTGCTTAAAAAGGTAGATTATCACCTTACAAATCCTCACTAAATAGATCTCGTACAAGCCTTAGGAATATTAATTGATGTGCCAAACATTTGTGTCGCCTGGCTGTTACAATACTAGATAAATCACAATATTATTTTTAATAAACCCTTCACTTAAAGGTAGTTAATTGCTTTAAAGTAAAATTATAACAATGGAAAATACGTTCGGAAAGAATATTATCCCCGATAATGATGTCGAGCGTGTTGAAGCCCTCAAGCGCTACAAAATTATAAATACCCCACCAGAGCATTGTTTTGATCATATTGCGGGTTTGGCTACTCAAATATTTAATGTACCCGTTTCTTTAATCTCACTTGTAGATGCAGAACAGGTTTATTTTAAAGCCAATGTTGGTATGGGCAAGGCAACCACATCACCAAGGGGCGTAAGTATTTGTTCACTGGCTGTTTTAGATCCGGAGGTTACCGTTTTCGAAAATGCACCACATGAGCCATGTTTGCTTACCAACCCAAATGTTGCAGGCAGTTTCGGTTTAAAATTTTATGCAGGTGCACCATTAACTACAGCTGATGGTTTTAGGATTGGTACTTTATGCATTATAGATAAAATACCCAGAAAATTTGATGCGAACAGCAGAGCCATTTTAAAAAGCATGGCTAAAATTGTGATGGATGAAATTGAATTGCGCCTTTCTTCTATCAGCGAAGTAGAGTTACAGCATCAGTTAATGGAAGAAACTACAGCTTCAAATGAAGAATTGCTGGCTTCCAATGAGGAGTTAATCCGCAGTCAGATAGAAGTGGGAAAGCTAAATGCCGAATTATCTGAAACTAACAGCGAAATCCGTGCTGCAAATGAAGAATTGCTCTCCGTAAATCACGCCCTCAAGGTTACGCAAAACAGTTTATTATTGGTAAATGCAAAACTGGCAGAAAGCGAAAACCTGAAAAATATGGCAATCGAACAAGCCGATTTAGGCATTTGGTACATCGATGCCGATACAAGGGCATTTATTCCTTCGCCACGCTTAAAGCAGTTTTTTGGTTACCATGAAGATGAAACAATGCCTTACGAGGCTGCGGTTTCTCAAATTAGAGAAGATTATAGTGCCAAGGTGGTAGAAAAAATTAACGAGGCTTTTCTTAATAATGAATCCTACGATCTTGAATATCCCATTATCGAATTCAGGAGCAAAAGGCAACGCTGGGTAAAATCAACAGGGAAACTGAACCCTGCCGAAAAGGGAAGAAAATCATATTTCTCTGGTACTGTATTGGATATTACCGAGCAAAAAGAAAACGAACAGCGCAAAAATGATTTCATCAGTATGGTAAGTCATGAACTTAAAACACCGCTTACCTCAATGGGTGGTTATATCCAGGTGTTACAAATGCGTGCCGATAAAAATAAAGATGGCATGAGTGGGAATATTCTGAGCAGGGCTTATATTCAAACCAAGAAGATGAGCACCATGATAGATGGTTTTTTGAATATGAAAAGGGCCGATACAGGAAAAATACCCATCGACCTGAAATTATTTGATATGGCCGACTTAATTAAAGAGGCCGAAGTAGAATCGCTGGCCACCATCTCCTCCCACAATATTATTTTTGCACCTGTAGAAACAACACCTGTTGTAGCCGATAAAGATAAAGTTGGGCAGGTAATTACCAATCTGATCAACAATGCGGTAAAATATTCTCCACTTGGCTCTACCATTAATGTAGCCTGTATCAGGGTTAATGAAACTGCACAGGTGAGTGTAAAAGACGAAGGTATGGGTGTGTTGCCTACAGATCAGGATAAATTATTTGATCGTTTTTTTAGGGTAGATAGTAAGCAAATGGCCAATATCAGCGGTTTTGGGATTGGGCTTTACCTTTGTGATGAGATTATCCGTGGCCATGGAGGAAAAATTTGGGTAGAAAGCGAATTAGGAGTTGGCTCAACTTTCTATTTCAGTTTGCCACTTTAAAACAAAACGACCCATAGCCCCCAATCTTTTTATATAAATCACATCTTCTATTCTCTACAATAACTGGTATAGCATTTTAGCGATTAACCATGCTTTAACATCATAAACGAGTAGGTAACCCCTTTTGGAAGTAAACTCAATGATGTTAATCGACGTATATTAAGGTCTAAAACCTATAGCATGTTCAGTATCCTCAGAATAACAGAATCAAGAATTGTAGCCTGGAAAGCACGGAACGGCATTAATATTTTGCGTATATGTCTGGGTATTATATTTATCTGGTTTGGAATGCTTAAATTTTTCCCTGGCATGAGTTCTGCAGAAGAAATTGCAGGGCGTACTATACTCAAACTTACTTTCGGGGCCATCAAACCCTCCATTTCCATGCCTATATTAGCAATTTGGGAATGCGTTATTGGTATTGGCTTAATTACAAAAGCCTGGCTTAGACTAACTTTAATTTTATTGTACATGCAAATGGCTGGTACATTTCTTCCGCTAATTTTCTTCCCTCATGAAACCTTTCATCATTCGATACTGGTTCCAACACTGCTGGGGCAATATATTATAAAAAACTTTGTATTGATTTCTGGCGGGATTTTAATTGGTGCAACATTAAAAGGGGCGAAGTTGGTAGCTAAAACACAATTAAATGAGAAGTCATTAAAACTCGAAAAGCGCTTTGGTAGAATCAGGCGTATCATTAATCTACAAGCCATTTGAACTTTGATTAAATTATTTTGCAATAATTAAAACAATAAAAAAGGTATCGTGTTATATCAATACATCTACCGTAAACATTTACAAAACAGACTTTGCTCAGCAAGGTCTGTTTTTGTTTTATAACCAATTAAGCTTTTAATTCCATTATAAAAATATACCCTTGGGCAGAGTTTGTTTGCACATTAACGATATAATTTTTACCATTATTTCTAAATGCATATACGGCAAAAGGTTCATCATCAGAAAGTGCGAAAGTATGCCCTTTGCCGTTCCAAATGTTTCCTTTCAATTTTTGCCTCAAAGCCTCATTCGCAGTATCGTTGGCAGGATAATTTCCACTGTATAACTGTTTCGCCCCTATTTTACTTATATAGTCAGTTAACTCCTGATTAAAAAAGCGTTGATTAAAATTCTGACTTTTTTCATCTGCAAAAGCAATAATACCAAGTTTCCCTTTGGTGGTGTAAACGCCAGTGCCAGTATAGTTTTCCAACATTTCATTTTCAAAAACATCAGTCAGCCCGGCTTTTTCATCTACAATTTTTATACCTTCCGGAGCTTTAAAAAAAGGAAATTCGCCAATTTCTTTAACCTCAGGAATAGTTTTCCAGTCGATTTCGGTAGCGGTAACACTTCCGCTGGTTTTTGATGGTTCAGTTTGACTGGTTGTGGTACTATCTTTAAGATTTACTTCTGCTTTTTTCTCTTTGTTGTTACAAGAGGCCATAGCTACCCCTAGGGCGAGAGCGATTGCTGTTTTTTTCATAAATAGATTTGATTACGTTTTAGCTATATGTTTATTATAGCCAGACTCTGTGTTCAAAAATGATGCCCGGATTGCTTTAACGATTATTCATTTTTAGCATATTGAAATGACACATTTTAAGCAGAAAATTGTTCAGTTTGTATTGCTTAAAGCAACTAAGTTAAAAAGTTTTACATGCCAAATGGCAGTTAATATTATGATTAACATTTTAAAAATTAGAAATGGATTTACAATTAAAGAATAAAACAGCTTTTATAAGCGGCTCTACCGCTGGTATTGGATTCTCAATTGCCGAAAGTTTGTTAAAAGAAGGCGTAAAAGTAATCATAAATGGCCGTTCGCAGCAAAGTGTAGATGATGCAGTTAAAGCATTGGAAAGTATTGCAGGCAGTGAATTTATTTCGGGTATTGCTGCTGATTTTTCGAGTGCCGAAGACGTAAACAGGCTGATTGCAGCACTTCCTGAAATCGATATTCTGGTTAACAATGCTGGAATTTTTGAACCCAAAGCCTTTGAAGAGATAAGCGATGAAGATTGGTTCAGGTTTTTTGAGGTAAATGTAATGAGCGGCATCAGGTTATCCCGCGAGTTGTTCCCTAAAATGTTGAAGAAGAACTGGGGCAGAATTATTTTTATTTCAAGCGAATCGGCTGTGTTTATTCCGGATGAGATGATCCATTACGGTATGACCAAAACTGCCCAGCTGGCGGTAAGTCGTGGCTTGGCAGAATTAACCAAGGGTACAGAAGTAACTGTAAATTCAATTTTGCCAGGGCCAACAAAATCAAAAGGAGTGGGTGGTTTTATTGAAGATTTGGCGAAAAAGGGAAACATTAGTATAGCAGAGGTAGAAACCGACTTTTTCAAAAATATGCGGCCTACTTCATTGTTACAGCGCTTTCTTGATGTAAGCGAAATAGCGAATGCCGTTACTTTTTACGTAAGTCCTTTAGCTTCTGGCACCAATGGCGCAGCCATTAGGGTAGAGGGTGGTTTGGTAAGATCGATCTTGTAATATAATATTGTGCTGAACATGGTGAATTATCTTTAGGTACTTAATATCTAAGGCATTTCGCTTGGTTCAGCATGATGATTTGTTGATTCTTTTACAATGCCTTATCTCAGTTGAAAAAGAAGTTAGCAATAAATAATCAAAGATTTGTTTTCACTTGCGTTTCTTAATGGTAGACGAAATTTCTCACAGGTTTTGTTTATATTTGATTATCAATTTATAAGCTATGTTGTTATTCGCAGTTCCGTTATATTTTATTGCATTTTTCGGCTGGATGATTTATGCCGCTTTCATCAAGAAAAACCTTAAACAAAATATGTCTATGGTTTATTTTGGAGGCACATTTAGCGTAATCTGGTTGCTGATAATAACGGTTTCCTACCTATAAGGCAATATTTATTTAAGATATGTCGCAAAAGTTAGAAGTTTGGCAAAGAGGTCCGCTGCCAGAGTTTAATCCATTACTACAGCCTATTGCTCATGCATTACTGCAAGCCAGAGAGGAGATTAACGAATACATGGATGGTTTTCCGGTAGCTTTACTTTGGGAACGCCCGGCCGGAATGGCTTCTACAGGTTTTCATCTTCAGCACTTAAGTGGCGTACTCGATCGGGTTTTTACTTATGCAAGGGCACAAGGGCTTTCCCAATTTCAGTTTGCACAATTGGCAGAAGAAGGTAACGATGCGGCAGATCCATACACTGTGGCCGATTTGGTAAACCGTTTCAGTAATCAGGTCGATTTAGCCTTGGCGCAGCTAAAAAATACAGATATATCTACCCTGCCCGATTTTAGAGGAGTGGGCCGTGCAGGCCTCCCTTCAACTGTAATAGGTTTGTTATTCCATGCAGCCGAGCATACCATGAGGCATGTTGGTCAGCTAATGGTTACCGCAGCCGTGGTTAAAAAAGACTATTATGTTGGTTCAGAGCGGGCTTAAACTGCTTTTCAAATAATGTTTTCCTGGTGTTGTAGGTGTCATCTTTTTTTTTGGAAACCGGAAAGACAGGTGCGTTTGGGTAATAATTGCTATTATTCATCAATATGAAAGAATGCTAGATTGATTTATCCTTCCTAAAAATAAATGTTAAATTTGGTATCGCTATAGGCAATAAGGTTTAACATTAGCATATCCATATGAATACTTCTGATACCCACAATGAGCGCATTGCAAAAATGACATTTGCTTCAGTTTATCCTATGTATGTGGCAAAAGTGGAGAAAAAAGGCAGAACAAAAGAAGAATTAGATGAAGTGGTTACCTGGTTAACAGGTTTCAACAAGCAAAAACTCCAGCAGCTTATTGATGAAAAAGTAACTTTTGAAAGCTTTTTTCAGCAGTCAACATTAAATCCTAATGCATGCCTGATCACCGGATCAATTTGTGGGTACCGCATTGAGGAAATCGAAAATATTTTAACCAAACAAGTCAGGTACCTGGATAAGTTGGTTGATGAATTGGCAAAGGGCAGAGCGATGGAGAAAATATTACGAAAGGCATAAAGAGTATCGGTAAAGTATTTTAACGGGGCAGAGCACGCAACAGCATGTGCACAATAAGCTTATTGAAAAAGCCAAAGAAAAATTATCTACTTCAAATTTATCAGTCAGCGAAATTGCCTATCAATTGGGTTTCGAACATTCGCAATCGTTTAGTAAACTGTTTAAAGCAAAAACGCAGCTTTCGCCACTGGCGTTTAGGGCAACTTTTAATTGATTAATACATGAAATGGTATGATCAAAGCTCATTACGATGGGCTTTAGTTTTAACATCATATTGGTAATGCCCGCTTATTGCAGATCGGATAAATGGTTTGACTTTTTCCCTTCGTTAATTACTTTCCCAATCTCCATCACTTTTGCAATACAATCCATTTACTGAATATTTTTATCAATAGAATAATTATTGAGCATGCAAATCGTTATGCCATCGTTGCCGGAAGTTCAAAAATTATCAAAATCGTAAATTTTGTTAAATGTTTGTAGGGCATGTTAAGATAATATAATTTTGTCTACTAATAAGATAGACTTTATATATTATGAATCCCGAACCACTCCTTACTCCCTACCATCTGATACCAAAAATTTGCTACAGTAACCGCTGTAGTTGTTGTTGAATTAATCTTTTCTCTGGCAGAAAGCTTCTCGATAGATTTTTTTTTAACAACTCATATCGAAAGTGAGGTTACGGCACGGCAAATTTTCCTCATCATCAATATTTGCTATATGATCTTTGCATTAAACAGCAAAACATAAGCGTAGCCATTTACCTGGTTATACATATGAAGCAGGTAAACACAATATGAGGTAGAAAAAGAAGCTTACCAACAGCGCAGCGTTATAATTTACAACATAGGGGAAATGCATTTCTGCACATTCCTCACATTAAACCATTTAACCGGAGATCAATTGGCGTTGCACCCGGTCTATTTATTCAATGATCATGCTAAAATTAAGAAAATTGCAGGAGTTTTTTCATCCCATTAAGCCCATTGCAATTTTATAATTGGCATAAACAAACCTTAATTATGAAAATAAGCGGAATGTTCTGGAAGGACTCGCATCACAAACCTTTGTTAAAAACACTTTTTTTACCAGGTTTAACAGGGTTTTTCCTGTTTTCCTCCATTTTACCTGCTTCGGCAAATAAAAGTATTAAAGAAACACATGTTAAGCTACCTGCGCACCCGAATAGCCCCCAAACTGCAAACCCACCAGTGTACAGCACTTTTGGTGTGCTAAATGTTGTTCATCAGCGATGGAATGCCATTACAATTAAGGGAAAAGTGACCGACGAAAAGAACCTTCCGTTGCCGGGGGTAAGCATACGTATAAAAGGAACTGCCCAGGCAGTATCTACCAATCCTGATGGCGAATTTCAATTGGTTACCGAGGTAAACCAACCCACATTAGTTTTTACCTATGTAGGCTACAAAACCCAGGAAGTGCTTTATAAAGGCGAACAACTTTTGATTAAGCTCGATCCCGATCAAAGTAAGCTAGATGAAGTGTTGGTAGTGGGTTACGGAACCCAGAGAAAAAGTGATGTTCTCGGCGCTGTGGCTAGTTTTAATGCAAAAGCTGTAGAAGAAAAGCCGATATCGAGGGTAGAGCAGGCACTTATCGGCCAAATGGCTGGTGTGCAGGTAAGGCAGCAAAGCAGCACACCCGGTGCAGGCCTAAGCATTCAGGTACGTGGGGCAGGTTCCATTACAGCAGGTAACGAACCCCTGTATGTTCTGGATGGTTTCCCGCTTGATGTAGCCAGTCAGAATGCCGCTGGCGGAATCTCCAACAGTCCGCTTGATAACCTTAACCCTAACGATATTGAAAGTGTACAGGTATTAAAAGATGCTGCTGCCGGGGCTATTTATGGTTCACGTGCGGCGAATGGCGTTGTGATTATTACCACCAAAAAAGGTGTGGCGGGTAAACCCCGAATCACTTTAAACGCCAATGCAGGCATCAGTTCAGTTGCCAGAAAAATCGATATGCTCGATGCTGATGAATGGGTGGCCCAGGCAACCGAACTGGCCAACGCGGCATGGGTAGCATCGGGTACGGGCAGAACAGCCAGCCAAAGCAATGCAGAAAGAGCTGCTATTTTAGGTTTGGCCGCAGGCACAATAAACACCAGTTACATGACGGATCCGAGGTGGGCACAGCCCGGGCACCCGGGGCTTGATTATGTAGATTGGCAGGATGCAATTTTTACCAGTGCACCTTATCAAAACTATGAGGTTTCGGCAAGTGGCGGATCGGAAAACGTAAACTACTTTATCTCCGGTAATGTACTCAACCAAAATGGAACGCTGATTAACTCCAATTTTAAAAACTATGGTTTAAGGGCCAATGTATAAGCCAATGCCAGTAAAAAACTTAAGTTCGGAATCAATCTCGCGCCATCTTATTCTGTTAACAATGCGCCACCGGGCGAGGGTAAAGACAACCAATTGATGAATGCCTTACAAATGGTACCCGTTGTAGAAAGTACGGCAGGATTAAATTCCGGTGCTTATGGTTACAGCACCTACACCTGGGGTAGCCCAAGGATAATCAGCCCATATGCTTACCTGGAAACAGCCATTAACAAAGTGAAAACTTCCAGGCTGCTTGCTTCCGTATACGGAGATTATCAGATTATAAAAGGCCTGTCGTTACGCTCGAGTGTAAATTATGACAACCTGGACAGGAACACTTCAAAATACACATCCGATCAGGTTACTGTAGGCGCAGCATCAGCTTTATTAACCAACCCTGGCTTATACTCAACCGGTTCTTATGCGGTAATCAAAAAACAAAATTTCCTAAACGAAAACACACTAAATTATAGTACAACAATTGCTGGTGTACACAAAATTTCGGCCGTTGCAGGGGTATCTTACAATATTGTACATACCGAGGGCGTGAGCCTTGCAACAGCAGGTGGTTTTGCAAATGATATCATTAAAACCCTAAGTAATGCCATTGCCAACTCGGCAGGTGTTACCACCACAGGAACATCAACCGCGGCAAACAGTACGCTTTTTTCTTACTATAGCAGGTTGCAATATGCTTTTAAAGACCGCTACCTGTTATCGGGTACCATCAGGAGGGATGCCTCTTCAAAATTTGGTACCGAAAACCGGTGGGGTACCTTTCCTTCGGTATCTGCCGGATGGAAAGTTTCAGAAGAATCTTTTCTTAAAGATGTTAAAGCCATCAGCGAACTAAAATTAAGGTTAAGCTGGGGTAAATCGGGTAACAACAACATTGGCGATTATAACGCCATAAGCACACTTATAAATGCCAACTATGTATTTGGCGGCAATACGCCAACAACAGCCACCGGGCAGGTGGTTTCGGGCCTTGCCAACAAAGCACTGAAATGGGAAACATCCAACACTTACGATCTTGGTTTAGACCTCAGTTTATTGGCCAACAGAATCAATTTTACTTTCGATGCCTATCATAAAAAGAATACAGATTTATTATTAAACCTGCCGGTACTCTCTGCAAGTGGTTTTAGCAGCAGCTTACAAAATATAGGCGCAGTTGTTAATAAAGGTTTAGAGTTTGGGTTGAACACCGTAAACGTAAAAACGGCCAACTTCAGCTGGACAATGAATGCCAACATTGCCTTTAACAAAAATACGGTAACCGATCTTGGCCCTACACATGCTGATATTGAAATTGCCTCTGCTTACAGCGGGAGCAATGCCCCATATCTGTTAAGGGAAGGGCTGCCTGCCTTTAGCTATTACATTACCAAAACGGATGGCATTTTAACTGCTGCTGATGTTGCCAATCCGGCGGTGGCAAAAGTATCAGGACAGAAAGCTGGAGATGCAAAGTATGTTGATGCCAACGGTGATGGAAAAATAAGTGCTGCCGATAGGGTAGTGGGCGGCCAGCCTTCTCCGAAGTATACCTGGGGCTGGACAAACAATTTCAAATATGGCAACTTCGATCTTGGCGTACAGCTGTATGGCCAGCATGGAGGTTCGATACTTTCGTACCTGGGCAGGGCAATAGACTTTTCCGGAAGTACAACAGCTAATGTACTTGGGGTATGGAGAGACCGCTGGACGGCGGCAAATCCAAATCCGGATGCACCAAGAGGTAAACTGGGTGCAACTTATACCTATCCCAATGTAACTTCAGATTGGGTATACTCCAGCGATTTCTTCAGGGTACAAAATATCACCTTGGGTTATAACCTTAAAGGATTGATTAAAACACGGGGCATCTCATCGGCAAGAATATTTGTGGCGTTAGAAAATTATTTCAGTCATGATAACTACAAGGGTGGGGCCAACCCCGAAGCGCAAAATACAAATGTAAGCGGCGATGCCAGCTACGCAATATCGGGCGATTACGGTTCGGCGCCATTAAGTAAAACAGCATCAATTGGTATAAATATTGGCTTTTAGTAAAATAAGATGAAAACGAAAATATACTTAACCCTGTTCTCTGCAATACTGTTGTTAAGCAGCTGCGAAAAGGAATTAAATCAAACACCAGAATCGAGTTTAGCCACCGATAATTTTTTTACGAACAACAACGACTTTCTTCAGGCCGTAAATGGTGTGTATGCACAATTGAGTAATTACCCAAGCCAGGCCTTATGGTTAGGTGAAATGCGGAGCGATAACTTAAATGCCACATCTGACGGTAACCGCGATTGGGACGGGATTAATAATTTTACACCAAGCATTACCACAACGGGCTTTATCGCAACCGCATGGAAAGCAAATTACAATGGCATATACAATGCAAACACAGTACTTGCAGCATTAGAAACCAAAGGAAGCGTGCTTACCCCTGCAAACGCCACCAGGTATGCAGCTGAAGTTCGTTTTTTGAGGGCTTTTTACTATTTTTCCCTCGTTCGTACCTTTGGGCAGGTGCCCTTAATTGCAACGGTTAAGAGTGCAGCAGAAGTAACCAGTATTCCCCGAAGCCCGGTAGCTGAAGTGT
>Ga0308165_1004487_pt1 | contig 13739 bp, 13 predicted proteins | sample PhyWR2_FD_201032 | JGI IMG/M metagenome (GOLD analysis project Ga0308165, IMG submission 201032) | Phyllosphere microbial communities from UC Gill Tract Community Farm, Albany, California, United States - DLSLW.R2 | ecosystem: Host-associated > Plants > Phyllosphere > Unclassified | place: USA...
TTACTGTTCTCCATATCAATTATGGTTACTGACTTGTATACATCTACAACACCGGCGGGTAGGTCTTTACGTAAGACTTGCCTGGCGGACTTTAATTCTGATTTTATTCTCTCTTCGTTTTCCGGAGAGAGCTTTTTTCGTGTTATCTGGGCTTTCAGGAGATCGAACATTCCCGTTGTCAGCACTATCTGGCTATTTGAATCTATAATCTGTGACATAAAGTTTTAATTTTTAAGTTCAATAATTTTTCAATAATCAGGGCCTCGGATGGCTTTTTCCGAGGCATAATCCTCAAAAACAATTATGATTTTTTGCTTGATAAGTTTCATATTTTAATTTACATGGGTGGCCGGACATCGATGATCTTAAATATTTTAATTCCTGCAGGAACCCTCCATCTGACGGTTTCCCCTTTCCGAAATCCAATAAGGGCTGCCGCAATCGGAGTTAATACAGAAATTTTCTTCTGCTTAATGTCCGCATGCTGAGGCAATACTATCGTAAGCTCCACCAGGCTATCGGTATTTTCCTCCTGAATCCAGACTTTCGAGTTAAGTCTGATGGCATGTGGTGGAAAAGCATCACCTTTCAGGATAACTGCCCTACTTAGTTCCGCCGATAACGACATCTCCGGGGAATTCGTTTTTTGTCTGGTGAAATAGGGCTTTAGCAAATCAAAGTCCTCCTGGGTTATAACTACCGCATTGTTTTCATTTAAGTTCATATCCATATTGTTAAAGCATTTAGCTATTGTGAAAAAATTTTGTTCAAAAGGGATTGATTTCAACCTATAAAGGTTGAATATCAGCCTGGGCATACAAATCTATTCAGGCTAATTAAATTTAACTAACGATATAGATTATGATAAAATGGAACATTGGATCATATCCTGAAAGAAATGTCTCAGTAAAACAGGTGCTGAACCCCAGGCCGAAGGATTATAAAAGGCTTGGGGTTAGATTATCAAAATCTTTAAAGGAAGATATATAATAAATCTCGTCGTGAAAAATGTAAGGATACGGAGGAAAAATACAATGTCCGCCAAATAATCCCTTCTCTGAATGGGAAGTAGCTATGTGGTTAATATTTTTGGAGTAAATTCTCACATATCAAATATATTCAAAAATTGTATCAATTCACAAGATCCATGATCAAGGTAATGTTTTTAACAAAATTTTGACAACATTGAAGCAAATCGAAATTATCAATAAATTGATTACTATACTTTTAATAGAATGAAAAAGTAAGGATTTTTGAATTTGGTTGTAAGCCTTTTTGTAAGTCTCAAAAAACGAAGGCTTAGCCTGATAGGCATTGTAATAATTTAAGGTATATATTGTGGTGTATAATAACAATATGTAAACCGCCAAACAAATTGCCATGGAAAAGGTTAAGCATATCAATGTTCACGCTGTATTGTAAATATCTTTCGGTCGCCAGGCGTCCAAAGATGATCTGGAACTTTTTCCAGATAACAACTGTTTCTCTGCTTTTGATGTTACATTCCTGCAAAAAAGGGTCTTCAGGCGAAAGCCCCATTGCCGACCCACAACCAACTTTAGACGCGACTTTTCTGCATGTCGCTACCTCTGAACTCAACACCATGGCAATAGATAATAAAAATGTACTATGGAGTACAGGCGATAATAGGGGCGCCGTCTTAGGTTTGGGTAACAAGAATAAGTATACGGCTTTCGTTCGGGTGCTTGATCAGGTAAAGACTGTCTCCGTAACTGATTCGCGTTCCATGATTATCAAGAGCGATAATTCCGTTTGGACTTCTGGCAGTAATTCATTTGGAGAACTGGGGATCGGCAATTCGACGTCAAATGGCAATTTTGTAAAGATTGCTGACGCAGCCGAGCAAATCGAAGCTGGCCCGGAAAATGGCTTTTTGATTAAATCAGACCACACTTTATGGGCCAGTGGTTTCAATCATTATCAAATTTTTAGTACCCTTTCTACGGCTGATGTTAGCGACACGTTTCAAAAGATCGCGGAAAACGTGCAGGCTATATCTGCCGGTCAAGCGCATTTGCTGATGCTAAAAACAGATGGTAGTTTATGGGTATGCGGTCAGAATGTAGATGGACAGCTCGGCACAGGTACTAATGTAGAGCAAAGAGGGTTTATCAAGGTAATGGATGGTGTAAAGACCATCAAGGCATGTTCCTATCATTCTCTGATAATAAAAACAGATAACAGCCTATGGGCGACCGGTCACAATGAATATGGTGAGCTGGGTATTGGTAATAATATAAATCAAAACCGTTTCGTAAAAGTGGCGGAAGGTGTAACAGCACTGGCAGGCGGCCGTTTTTTTTCCTTGTCCATCAAAATGGATGGAACCCTATGGGCTTGCGGATATAATAATCAAACTTTTGGTATCACTGGTCCAGATCAAAATGAATTCATCAAAGTGGCAGACAATGTTACGGGGATTGCTGCATCGGAATACCATTCCTTAATGATCAAAAATGACAGAACTATGTGGTCCACTGGCAGTAATACTTACGGTGAAATTGGTGCAGGATCGGAACGGTCTCTACCAACTTTCACCAAAGTCAAATTGCTATAATTAATGTAAGTGGTACATATCTGATTGTGTAGGGGAAAATTGCAGCGCGTTTTGTTTTTAGAATTTCACCCTGTGCCAATATTAACAAAGCAGGAATACTGATAATCTTTAACTGATTCAATCAACAGTTTGGCGCTTTACGAAGAACAGTATTTTATAACACAGATGTTGGTACTAGGTAGAATGTGTAATTAACCAATGTACCAGCTTTTGCCAAGCACTGTAAGAACGAGTTTTTCTTCTTTGTTATCAGTATTGTATGTATATCGAAGAAAGTCCCGGTAGCTTTTATCGCTCTCATCTTCCACGTTGATCGGTGTTGGAATGACCTTGATGGCAGAATAACCGGCCCCATGCAAATATTAAACTTAATAAGCTCAAGGGGCGCAAGAAGTTATTGGTTTATTGAAATATAGGCAATTTTGTTCGGTTTGGCCCATCATTCATTGAGCTGGCATTTCCGCGTTAATACAGGGAAAACCGACAGAGCCATACGCTCTATAGGAAAAATAAAACAGGTATTTTTCCTATCTGTTAGCAAAGCTATTATTGTGCCATAATTCGTAGGCAAATAAGATTGGCAAATCCGAGCTGAAGTTTTTTGTTTTTAACTGCAGTTGTAGCGGCAGGGAGGGGATCTCTGTTTACCCATAAAATTAACACCTAAACCACGATAAAAGCTCACTTTTGCATACTATATATCAGTGCCTGAAACAGGCTGGACTTAAAATATTTAAATGGGTCTTCGACTTGGTGGCACGGATCGAGCGGCCATTTTTCGCTAAAATATCCGCGCGACTGATAAGCATTATGAAAATGATTGGTAGTTCTGACTTATTCATCCGTCCCAGGAGTTTAAAACTGTAAAAAGGATCTTACCCATAAATTTTAGCTTATCCCCCAGGTCGCATTACTCCTTATTGATCATCGGTCGAAGGTGAATCCTAAAGTTGAATCTCAACCGAATCAGCTTATTTGAGGATTTACCTTGTAAATAATTGGGATGTCTCGCAAACTATTTTCAAGGTGGAAGGTTAGGAAGTAACAGAGAATAATAGCAAAAGGTCATTAATGTAAAATAGATGCAAAAATCATCAGATATATCGTCAGCAATTTTAGCTGTCGGTGCTAAACGCGGGGCTGAAAAAACTACCTGTCCATCCGAGATTGCCCGAATGCTGTTTCCTGCCGATTGGCGGAACCACATGAAAGATGTTCTTGGAGTGGCTATTGACCTGCATCATCAAAATAAGATTTTACTACTCCAGAAAGGGGTTCCTGTTGATGTAAATAAGATCAAAGGTCCTGTTCGCATGAGGATTGTCTGAAGCAATAAAAGAGTAGAAAGCTCCTGCAGCGAGTGTATAGGCGTTTTCATAGCAGTTCAACTCTGCTTTGGGTTCCATAATCATGACCATATTAATTACAATCAAATCTGAATGAATTATAAAACATTGCCGCTGGTAGATTGTTATTTTAGCCGAAATCGATATGAAAGACGAAAATACACCAGAATATTTGAAAGCTCGTTTAAGTGAGTGTGAACAGAGATTTAAAGCGATTTTTTCGTTGACATCTGCTGCCACTAAAATTATCGACCACAATCTCACCATTATTGAAGTTAATGACGCGCTGGTTGAGCTACTGGGCTATTCATCAACAGAAATATGTGGGACCAAAATTATGCAATATGCCTGTGAAGAATATAAAGATTCATGGAAAGAGTTGCAGACTGCAATGTGGGAGCACGGTAAGCCAAACTTTAAGATAGATGTTTGTTTAAAGAAAAAAGACGGCTCTTTGGTCTGGATACATATTACAACAATAGCTTTCACCAGTTCGGGAAAAAAATATGCCTATACAGTACTTGATGACTTTACTTACCTCAAAGAATTCGAAGAAAGTCAAAAGCGGCTTAAAATGTCCTTAGAGTACTCGAAGATGGCCGTATGGGAACTCGATTTTGATAATGGTAATATCATTCACTCAGGTGGCCTTCCGCAAATTTTAGGCTTAAACGGGGAGAGGAAAGTACTTAAACAACTTGATCTGATATCCAGTTTTATTTCGGAGGACAGGGATGCCTTTAAACAGGTTCTTGCTTCAGTCAGCCCCGGTGTCCATCTTGATTTTTCGGGAAGAGTCGCCTCCTTCTCAGGAGAAATCAAATGGGTTAATCTTCAAGGCAAAACCGGGGAGGGACCGTCACAAAAAATGGTAATGTTGGGTACTGCGCAGGATATTACCAAAGAAAAACTCGCTGACCGTTATAAGGATGATTTCATCAGCATTGCAAGTCACGAACTTAAAACACCTATAACGGTTTTAAGCGGTACCCTACAGTTAATGGATCGGACTGATCAGAATAAAAGTGCGAAGTTGTCCAAACTGATCACCCTGGCTAACCAGAGTATGAAAAAAGTAAATGACCTGATAGCTGATCTTCTTAATGCAAGTAAGATGACCCAAGGTCAATTGCACCTTAATATAACGGATTTTAACATTACTCAGGCAGTCGAAGAATGCTGTGCCCATATCGATCGGGACGGGCAATACCATCTGCTCATTGAGGGTGATGCTGAGCTGAATATCCATGCAGATTCTGATCGGATCCAGCAGGTCATCGTAAATTTTGTAAATAATGCCATAAAGTACGCCCCGAATGAAAAAAATATCCGTATCCGGGCGACAGATGAAGGTGATCGGATACGTATCGCTGTAATAGATTCCGGTCCGGGAATAGACGCCGAAAAATCTACGCACCTCTTTGACCGTTACTATAGGGTAGATTCAGAGGGAAGTCAGTATTCGGGACTTGGCCTCGGGCTGTACATCTCATCAGAAATTGTAAAGAAACATAAGGGTGAAATAGGGGTGACCAGCAAAATGGGCGAAGGGAGTCAATTCTGGTTTACCCTACCTAAATAATTTAACGGTAAGCTTATCTATTGGCATTTGTGAAGCTCTCGACGACTGTTCAATATTTAATAATGCTATGAGCATATGCGGATTAGACCGGTTTTAGCTACATCAGTCAATATGGTGATTAATAAAGGTATATCAGAAATTCCAATTTATTCCCTGGTTCAACTCCGTGGTTTTGAGCTGCTGTACTTATTTAATGCTAATCCAGTGCTGTAAACAGTACATACAGCAACCCAAATATCAAAAAAAGGGTTATCTCCTCGGGGGCTTAGCCCTTGTTCCATTCCATCGCATATTCTAATCCAAAAGAATATATTACTCTTCACTTTTTTACAATTTACAAATAGCTATAGCAATTTGTCAGGGGTAATAGGTAGATTTCTTATACGTTTTCCGGTGGCGTTAAATACCGCATTTGCAATTGCTGCAGCCACGCCTACTATACCGATTTCCCCAATGCCCTTGACGCCCATTTTATTTGGAATTCTGTCGTCCTCGTTGATAAACATGGCGTCAAGCTTTCCTACATCAAAGTTTGTCGGTACGTGGTAGTCGGCGAAGGATCTGGTCGCAAAATTTCCCCATCTTGGATCTATTATTGATTCTTCGCTCAGGGCCATGCCGATTCCCCAAATATTCCCGCCAATGATCTGGGAGCGAGCCGTCTTTGGGTTCAATATTTTTCCAGCCCCCGTAACTGCAAGGAACCGGGTAACCTTTACCATGCCGGTGTAGGCATCAACCCGGACTTCAGCAAAGTTCGCGTTGAAGCTATGGGCCGAATACTGCTCGGCTTCCTTTGGTGCCTTGGCATCTGCCTGCGTTTGAAATTCATTGATGTTTTCTGATATCATCAATTGAGCTGCGCTCAGGCGCACGAAGAACTGTTTTCCTGACTTGGTTAAAAGTTCATCCGTAATTTTGGTGCAGGCATCATTTACCGCATTGGCGAAACTTGCCGCGCCTACAGAACCTACAGAGCCTGCGGCAGGGGGAAAGTTGGAATCTCCAAGTTTGACAGCAATATTTTCGATGGGTATACCCAGCCCATCAGAAGCGGTCTGCGCAAGAATTGTATTTGTTCCCGTACCCAGGTCCGATGCTGCAATTTCAACGGTTGCGTTTATGGTATTTCCCTTTCGATTTAATTTGATCATTGCAGAACTGTCCCTTTGTCTCGCTGGATAAGTGCCGCAGGCGACGCCGTAACCAATCAGATCATTTCCACTTCTATTGATCCCCGGGTGCTGTCTGCGTTTATCCCATCCGAAGGCTTTCGCCCCTTCCTTCAGGCATTCAATGGTTTTCCTAGATGACCATGGTTTACCGTTCGAGGGATCTCTTTCCGGCTGGTTTTTTAGCCTTAGTTCAATGGGATCAATATTGAGTTTATGGGCAAGTTCATCCATTGCTGATTCCAATGCGAAGCTTCCTGTTGATTTTCCCGGTCCGCGGGTATAGGTGGGCAAGATAATGTTCATCGGAACTACGCGGTAGGAAATTAAAGAATTGGGCGCCTCATACATGATCTTAGAGCAGTCCCCGCACGGCTCAATGTATTCACTGTCAACAGCGGTGTGGGTCACCGTTTCATGAGCAAGGCTAATTAGTTTTCCATCTTTGGTTGCCCCCAGGCTTATTTTCTGCTGGTTCCGCTGTCGCAGGCCAACTGAATTGAACATCTGCTGGCGTGTTAATGCAAGTTTTACAGGTCTGTTTACCACTCTCGCCGCTACGGCCGCTAGTACCAGATTTGCCCATTGCCCGCCCTTGGAGCCAAAGCCGCCACCGATAAAAGGCGAGATGATCCTTACCTGTTCAATTTTCAGGTTCAAAGTGGCCGCCGCTGCACTCTGGGCCCCGTTGATAATCTGCGAACCATTGTATAGGGTGAGCCGTTCACCTTCCCAGAGCGCAACTGTTGAATGCGGTTCCATAGGATGATGGTGCTCGATCGGCGTTTCATAAATTTCTTCAATGCTTACTTCAGCATTTTTAAAGGCTTCCTTAGCGTCTCCCCGCACCAGGTCGGCCAGCTCTTTGCCCTGAGGCACAACCGCTGAGGGCGCAAGTCTTTCAAAATCAATTTTTCCTTCCTTTTTACTGTAACTGATCTGGATAAGGTGGGCGGCATGTGTTGCCTGCTCGAAGGTTTCAGCCACGACAAGCCCAATATGCTGACCATAAAAGAGAATCTCAGGACTTTGGAGCAGGGCGCCACCGCGGAGACCTCCCTTGACGTTCAATTTCGGTGCATTCTTATAGGTAATTACGGCAAGTACTCCCTGAGCTTTTTCCGCTGCCGAGGTGTCCATGTCCACAATCGTTCCCGATGCGATCGTACTTTTGAACAGGACAGCATATGACATATTCTTTACCGGGTAATCCGTAGCATAGGTCGCCTTACCGGTTATTTTTAAAATTCCGTCAATCCGGTTGACGGCTTTGCCTATCGATTTGTTTTTTTCTTCCATGTTGTCAGCTGTAAACTATCCTCTTCTTTTGGCTCCTTCTGCTGCCATTTTCAAAGCATTTATGATGGTATTTTTGCCCAGGACAATCTTAAACTTGTTATATGATAAAGCTCTGGCCTGTTCCATTTCAGCTTCTGCAGCTATTCTGAAATTGGCTTCGGTGGCAGTTTTGCCTTTGAGCAGTGCTTCGGCTTTCCATGCTCGCCAGGGCTTGTGCGCCACTCCGCCCAAAGCGATATGGGCCGTGGTGATTGTGTTGCCGTCCATGGCCAGTCCCGCGCCAACTGAGACAAGGGCAAAAGCATAGGAATTCCGGTCCCTGACTTTGATATAGGCGGAGTTGCCGGCAAATCCGTTTTTTGGTATGGTTATCGAGCTGATCAGTTCTCCCCTTTTAAGTGTATTGTCTTTCTCCGGATGGTTTTCAGGCAGCCTGTGAAAATCATGTATAGAAATTGATCTTGTTTTCCCATCTGCCTGGATAACTTTGACCGATGCATCAAGTGCGGAGAGTGCCACGGCCATATCTGAGGGGTACACTGCCACACAGGCTTCGGACCAGCCCAATATGGCATGCATTCTATTGAAGCCATCCTTTGCAGCGCAGCCGCTGCCGGGTGAACGTTTGTTACATGGCATTGCGGTGTCATAAAAATATGGACAACGGGTCCGCTGCAGTAAGTTTCCTCCGTTGGTAGCCATATTTCTGATCTGCGCTGAAGCTCCCGCAAAGATTGCCCTGCTCAATAATGGGAAATGCTCCCGGATGATGGGATGGTTCGCCGCATCGGTATTTTTCCCCAGAGCACCTATCGATACCCCACCTTGTCCAGCGCTTAATGGAGAGATTGTGGTAAGGTCCAATCTGGTAAGGTCAATGAGTTCATCGGGCCTTTCCACGTCTTCTTTCATCAGATCAATCAGGTTGGTCCCGCCCGCTAAAAACTGTGCACTGGGATTTTGTAAAAGAAGGGATATTGCTGCAGCGCTGCTGCTTGCGTTGGTATATTTAAAGGGTCTCATAATCTGGATCTGCTTTAGCTTAACCTGCAAAAAGCCAGGTCTGTTCAACATTTTTTCCTGTTTGTGCTTCTTTTATAGCAGCAACAATATTTGGGTAAGCACCGCACCTGCAGATGTTCCCGGACATGCGTTCAGCGATCTCATCATCTGAAAGGATAATGGAGTGCTGCTGGTTGCTGATATCCGTGGTAACATAACTCGCCTGTCCTTCCTTCGCTTCTTTCATAAGTGCAACAGCGGAGCAGATCTGTCCAGGCGTGCAAAAGCCGCACTGGAAACCGTCATGTTTCAGAAAGGCAGCCTGCATAGGGTGTAGTTCATGTTCCTTTGCAAGGCCTTCAATAGTCATCACTGATTTTCCCTCACAGCTGGCCGCTAAAGTGAGACAGGATAGTACCCGTTTTCCATCCACAATCACCGTACATGCGCCACACTGGCCATGATCGCAACCCTTTTTAGATCCTGTAAGTCCAAGACGTTCCCGAAGTGTATCCAGTAAAGTTGCCCTGGAGTCAGTGAAAACTTTTTTATTGAATGAATTGACTTTGAAATTTACGGTCACACCGTTTTCAATGGCTACAGCCGGCAGCTCTTCAATATCGCTATCGGCAGCCCTTGCAAAAAGCTGCTCGGCACCGATCAAGTGGCCGGCAAGCAAACCTGCAGAGGCAAGACTGATGAGTTTAATAAAGTGCCGTCTTTTTAGTCCCAGCTGGAGCACTTCATCCAGTTCTTCGGGCATCAGCGCGCCGAAAAGTTTTTTTTCTGCATCTGTTAGTGGGATTTTGTTATGGTTCATGCCTACGTTTTGATGGTTAGTATGGTTGTTAAGGCGCTGACTAATAAAGTCATTAGAATAAACAGGACCTGCGGGTGATGGTTTTATCAAATCATAAATATTACATAAAAGGCAAAATAAAATAATTCGGAAAGGATCTTTTTATTTTACGTGTCCTTTCTTGTTAGGAAATAACGGGCTTCGGCCGATGGGATAACAATGTATTAAGGGCAAGTGCTTCATCTTTTTGTTGACGGTGCTACTATGGTAATGAGAAATTGTTTAAGGCATAAAAGCGGGAACAGATCTCCAATAAAAAAATAGGCTAGTTATCGGTTGTGGTTTAAGATTATATTGAACTAAATTATTGCTGGTCAACAAAATCTATCCAGCTTTCAAATCCAATAAACTGACTTAGGCTGTTCAAAATAAACGGGGTATGGAAAGCATGCTCATTACCTAAAAAACCATAAATGCGTTTTAAGCTCGACCCTGAAATGTAGTTTTTGGTTTTTAAAAATATGAGCTCGGAAATTAATTTACAGTCTGTCTCTTTAAGACTGGTAAATCCTGATTTGAGTAGTACTCTTTCTTTTAACTGTATTTCCAGATTGTCATTTATCATAAAGCACTTACTCGTAATTGAATTAATTTGCCGATTTCAAGAGGCAGATTTGAATTAATTTTGCTAAACATTCACTTTATTCAAGAAATCCTCACTAATCGAACAGAAGGTTAGTGCTTTTTGGATGAAATAAGAAAATAGTTAAAACTACTTGCATAAAGCTAGCATAATTTCGATAAATTGCGTATAGATTACCGCTGTTTTTTTGGAAGATAAGGTAAACATGTGAGCGGGTCAGGATTCTGCGCAATGCAATGGCGTACATTTTTTTCAAAGCATTTACTATTAAATTATAAAAATTTAGACGTTGTATGTTTGAAGGCCTATTCTGTTGGATTGCATAATTAGTTTTAAATTGTTAAGATGGGAAACCTAACTTTAGTATGAGAGAGATTATAGATATTCATGAAATTCAGACCTCACTGTTAGAGGTAAAGCAAGGGATAGTAAATAATGTAAGTACATTGATTAGGAAACTGCTACACATTAAAGAGGTAAAAATCCATATTAACGCAACCAGGGAATTAGATATGCCGGCTAGATTCTACTATGCGGTATTATTGGATCAAGATGGCATAAATTATGGATATATTCAAATTGATAATGCCGAATATCTAGCAATGAATGATAACGATCGGGAGAAACTTGGTCATATTTCACAAATGTTGGCCGGACAGCTCCGCTCGCTCAGCTTAGTTGATAAACCATTACGTGAATTTGATAAAACCAATAAGGAAAATTCATTGTATAAATGTGAATTGGATTTGGCCTATTCGGACTTAAATACTGCTCATGAAGAGCTTAGCGACGCTTATAACCTTGGGGTGCTATTAAATCGGAATCTTTCCCGAATGCGAGAAGATATCAATTTTTTTTTAGAACAGGCACCAATTGCAGTTGGTGTTTTACGACACCGCCGTTTGAAAATTGAGGTAGCCAATAGTTTGATACTTAAGTTATGGGGGAAGAACAAGTCTATAGTTGGGAAGACGCTTGCTGAAGCCTTGCCTGAACTTGCGGGACAACCTTACCTGGATATATTGGATGAAGTTTATACTTCAGGTAATCGTTATGTTGGTAGGGAGTCCCCTGTTGCGCTCCAGATCAATGGTGTAGAAGAAGTGGTCTATTTCAATTTTATCTATGAGCCGATAAAGAACAAATCTAAGGTTACAAATTCAATAATGATCATTGCAACCGATGTAACTTCGATGGTAACAGAGAAATTAGCAATAAAAAATTAATTTTTAAAAAAATCAATCCATTATCATTTACCTGTGCGTTTTGGGTTTAACGTCGATAAACTGATACAACATTGCTCTTCACCATGCAGCTCGTGCAACAGACATTGCAACAGCAACTTTGTAAGATAGTAACGTAGAAATTGCTACCGGTTATACTGGTTTGGCACCCCCGTTTTTGAAGAGTTGAGTAATCATCATTGCATATTTCACTAATAGTTTCTCCGAAATATATAGTATAGTGTTTATCGTAGAATTTGTTATACGGTTAAATCTTTGGCATTCGCCCTAAGAGCCACTTTCAAGCAGCAATCCATATTTTGTTCCATTTATCACCTGGTCAAAACCGGTTGTGTCTTCTGGAAGGTCATCACCGTAATTTACCTCTCTGGTTATTAGGTCTCACAATCCAGTTCTAAAAAGTTTCCATCCTTTTGTATTTTCGGATGACAACGGTTTTATGCTTGGGGCAGACAACGGCCTTAAATGGCTTGAGGCATTCTATGAGAGGCATTGAAACTAGGTTTAGGGTGTTCTAATATAACGGTTTTTATTGCTAGTTGTAACGTCTGTACACTTATGTTTTTCCGAATATTCGACACATTTGTGCTATGTAAGGTGCTATTCTGGAATATTGGAGTGTTGAATATCATTAGTGTATTTGCTTGATACAGAATCTCATTGGATTTAATCCAGATTAACTGAATTTAGAGGCGCTGGGCTGTAGTGTACCAGAGGTTTTACCCCCAGGGCTTTTATATTATTGCAGTGGAAAAAAACGATTTCAAGATGAATTTTATTTTCTACTCCTGTTTATTAGTTTGATGAAATTACGAAACATTGATCTCTTTGTTTGTTGCCGGATTATGATATGCATATCTGAAATATACCTTGTTCAGCACGCTGTTCAATTCGGTCAGTTAAATTGTAAACCATATTGTGTAGAACTTAACACAGGTTGGTAAAAAGTACATCAGATCTTTTAGAGACAATTGATTTCTTCATAAAAATAGAGAAAGGTGACCGGTTGAATTCCAAAATATAAGTAGATGGAACAGCTCAAGATATTTAAAATTCTGGCTAACATCAATTTTTCCTCAAGCCGTATTTTTCTTCCGGCTGAATATGGTAAGTCCTCTTTAATATGTCGTCATGAGCGCTGAGAAATTCATTAACAGAGATTACAAATTAACAATTTGATAACCTAACACACTGATACGGCTTATATCAAAAAGACATCTTTGTGCGATTTCTATAGTTACAATATCCCGAACCAAACACTTACTATTTATTAATTATGCTCATGAAAGGAATTTTTACGCTTAATTTTCGATTATTGGCGCCTCAGTCGTTGAAAATCATATTTTCAGCAGTACTCTTGATGGTGTCGATTGCTGTATTTGCACAGCAACCCGGTAGGACCATCACCGGCCGGATCACCGATGAAACTGACCTGCCATTGGTCGGCGCGACGGTAAGGGAACAGGGCACTTCGAATGCTGTTTCTACCGGTAGCAATGGTGAATTTAAACTCAATGCCCTAAAAGGTAAAACAGTAGAGGTATCCTTTATAGGTTACAAAACGAAACTGATAACGCTCACTGCCGATGTGCTGAACGTTAAACTGGAACCGGATGCATCTACAATGGATGAGGTTTTGGTCGTGGGTTATGGAAAGCAGACCAAAAAAGATGTTACCGGGGCAGTAACGCAGCTTGATGAGAAAAACTTCAGACAGGGCGTGGTTACTTCGGCAGATAATTTATTGCAGGGTAAAATCGCAGGTGTACGTGTAGTAGCGAGCAGTGGGGAACCTGGCGGTGGTGTTGATGTAACCATCCGTGGGGTAGGTTCTATACGAAGCGGGAGTACCCCGCTATTTGTGGTTGATGGAGTACCACTGACCAACGATGATGTGAGTCCTACGGGCTCTAATGTAGGTTTTGGTTCATCGAAAGCAAAAAATCCGCTAAACTTTTTGAATACAAGCGATATCGAATCCATCTCGGTATTAAAGGATGCATCTGCTGCGGCCATTTACGGTGCGCGTGGATCAAACGGTGTGGTAATCGTAACCACTAAAAAGGGTAAAACC
>Ga0308165_1004488_pt1 | contig 13738 bp, 15 predicted proteins | sample PhyWR2_FD_201032 | JGI IMG/M metagenome (GOLD analysis project Ga0308165, IMG submission 201032) | Phyllosphere microbial communities from UC Gill Tract Community Farm, Albany, California, United States - DLSLW.R2 | ecosystem: Host-associated > Plants > Phyllosphere > Unclassified | place: USA...
TTGGTGGAGCTGCAATGAAAGAAAGCCTGACGGGCTGTTCGGTAGAAGAGTCGATGCGCTTGCTTGGCGGGCGCTGGCGTCTGCTGTTGGTGTCCTATCTGCTGGACGGCCCGAAGCGATTCAACGATTTGCGGCGCGACGTGCCAGGCATCTCGCAGCGCATGCTGACCCTGGACTTGCGCGCGCTGGAAGAGGCCGGGCTGGTGAAGCGCACGGTGTATCCGACCTCACCCATCAAGGTGGAATACCAGCTGACGGAAGACGGCATGCGATTGCATGCCGTCGTCGCGGTCATGAAGGAGTTTGGCTTGTGGCTGAAGCAGCGCGATGCCGATCAGAAAGCGGTCACCACGCCGGACGCCTGATCAAAGCAATCAGTGCTTGGCTTCCAGGCTGCGCGTGACTTCCACCTGCACGGTTTCCCAGATCGACTTCTTCAGTTCCAGATAACGCGCGGACAACTGCACGTCCGCGCTGCGCGGGTGCGGCAAGTCGTTGCGGATGTCCTGCACGATGCGCCCGGGTTTGTCGCCCATCACCACCATGCGCGTCGACAGCATCAGCGCCTCATCGATCGAGTGCGTGATGAACAGAATCGTCTTGCCGCTTTTCTCATAAATGCTCACCAGCTGCTCTTGCAGCACCTGGCGGGTCATCGCGTCCAGCGCGGCAAAGGGTTCGTCCAGCAGCATCACGTCGGGGTCGTTGGCCAGCACGCGCGCAATCGACACGCGCTGTTTCATGCCGCCTGACAAGGCGTGCGGATACGAATCCGCCACGCCGCGCAGGCCCACCATCTCGATGAAGTGCTTGGCAATTTCAGCACGCTTGGCGCGCGGCACATGGCGCATCTTCAGGCCAAATTCGACGTTTTCCTGCACTGTCTTCCACGGGAACAGGGCGTACTGCTGGAACACCATGCCGCAGGCCGGCGTGACGTCGGTGACTTCCTTGTCGTTGACGTGGATGTGCCCGGTGTTCGGCTGCACGAAGCCCGACACCAGGTTCAGCAGCGTCGACTTGCCACAGCCCGACGCACCCAGAATCACCAGGAACTCGCCGCGCTCGACCTCCAGCTCGACGTTGCCAAGCACAGGCTTGTCGCCATAACTTTTCGAGACGCCCGCAATGCGGATCATCGGCGTGTTCTGCGATGCATTCGCGGGCGGGTTCATCGCTGCCATGCCAGCACTCCTCGTTCGATCAAGCGGAACACGATGTCGGTCAGCAGCACGGTGAAGCTGATCAACACCATGCCCAGCACCACGGTATCGGTCTGGAAGAATTCACGCCCGTTCATGATCATGAACCCCAGGCCTTCCTGCGAGGCCACCAGCTCGGCCGAAATCACGCAGGTCCAGGACAGGCCCAGGATGACTTTCATCCCGGACAGAATCTGCGGCATGCAGCCGGGGAAGATAACTTCCCGCATCACCTGATAACGGTTGGCGCCCAGGTTTCGCGCCGCCCGAATCAGGATCGGGTCGATGCTCTGCGTGGCTTCCATCACGTACAGCAGCGCGGGTGCGAACGAGCCCATGAACACGATGCTGTACTTCTGCGTTTCGGTAATGCCGAACCACAGCAGCGACAGCGGAATCCAGCTCATCGAGGGCAAGGGCCGCAGGAAGGACAGGATGGGGTCGAAGATGGCGCGCGCGATGCGATTCGTGCCAAGCATGATGCCCAGCGGAATCGCCACCAGCACGGCCACCAGGAAGCCGATCATCACGCGCCTGGCCGAGGCCAGGATGTGCGCAATCAGCAGGTTCTGCTCCCACAGCGACACGGCGCGCGCCAGCACCTTGGATGGCGGCGGCAGGAATATCGGTTCGACCAGGCCGCTGCGGCAGGCGACTTCCCAGATCACGATGAAAGCGACCAGCGACAGTACGCTCAGACCCAACAGCGACCGGTTGCCGATCGGTTTCTTCATTGCCATGGCTGCCTCAGAGGTAGGAGCCCTGGACCCAGTCCTTGACCGGCGGCGCCCGGTCGATCTGCTTCAGATCGACCAACATGTCGGCGAGCTTCTGCATGCCGGTCACGAACGAGCCGGGGCTGACCAGCAGGGACTTCTGTTGATCCAGCGTGTACCAGTCCACCTGCTTGACGGTTTCCAGCTGCTCGGCCGGCGACAGCTGGGTCAGCGGCACCAGAATGCGCGTGGCTTCGTCGGGCGCCTTGCTCAACATGGTGTTGGCTTCGAAAATGCCTTGCAGGAATTTCTTCACCACATCGGGGCTGTCGTTGCCCAGCTTGGTGGTGGTCAGCAGCACATCGGGGCCGGGCATCACGCTGTACTGCTTGTACAGCGAGAAGGCCGTGTCGTCGGCCAGCACCTTGGTCTCGGGCATGGCGCGAATGCGATTGAAGGCAGGCGTCCATACGGCCACTGCATCGATCTGCTTGGCCTGGTAGGCGGTCGGCAGGTTGGCGGCAGGCATGTTGATGATGGTGACGTCCGTGCCCGGAACCATCTTGGCTTGCTTCAGCAAGTCCAGCAGCAGCACGTGCGCGCTGGATGCAAAGGTCACGCCGATCTTCTTGCCCTTCAGGTCGGCAATCGAATTCACATCGTTGCGCACCAGCAGGCCTTCGACCTTGCCGTAATTGTTCGGCGTGGCGATCACCTGGAATTGCTTCGCGCCATTGGCCATTAAGGCCAGCGCGGCCACGATGCCGGAGCCCGCCAGGTCGATCTGGCCGGCCATCACGGCGCCCAGGCGTTCCGACGAGGTGCCAAAGGACTGCCACTGGATGTCCAGGCCCAGCTTGGTGAAGATGCCGGTCTTGATCGCGATGTAGGCCGAATAGTGGCCCAGCCAGGTCGAGCCACCGTACTTGTAGGTGGTGGCGGCGCGCCCGATCATGGGCATGCCTGCGGCAGCGGCTGCGGTGACGGCCAGTGCGCCCTTCATGACACGACGACGTTGGTGATCCATGGTGTGCTCCTCCGTGTTGTTGTTCATGGCGGCATCCAGGCAGCCAAGGTCATTCGGGGTGTCGTTCGCGGCACCGCCAAGCGGACAGCCCGACTATTCAGCAAAACGCCCGGGCGCAGACCGGCCATTAGCAAATCTAATACTGAGTATCGACACCGCTAAATCCGCACCGAAGCGGGGGATTCACGCGATGGTCAGCACGTCTGCGGGCAGGCCGGGCAAGGCGGCGTGAATTGCCGGCATGATCTGCTTGCGCAAAATCTGCTCGCTCAGGCTGGCGATTTCGTCGTTCAACTGCGTCCATTCTCCCTCGCGGCTGAGCAGGAAAAAGCTGCGCGCGCCCAATGGGCTTTGCGGCAGATTGACCACGTCCACCTCGTCCAGGCACAGGCGCGATTGCCACAAGCACAGCGGTGTCGTGACGGCATAACCAACCCCTGCGCCGACCAGGCTAAGCAGCGGGTCGGATGCGTCGAACTCCATGCGGCGCGGGCTTTCCAGGCCGATGTGGCGGATGTAGCGCTCAATCTGCTGGCCGATCACCGAGCGCCGGGTGTAGCGCAGCAAGGGCAGATTTTCCACCGCGTTCCGGTAGTTCGTCACGTCCCGCTCGGCGCGCCGCGGCACCACTGCAATGAAGCGCTCGGTGCACAGCAGGCGATGGGCAATGCGGGGGTTCTCGATGGCCATCTCGGTACACACGGCCAGATCAAGCTCGCGGTTCTGCAGCTGTGCACTCAAACCGGGCGTCAGCCCCGACCACAGCGTCACGCCACGCGCGCTGCGCGCAATTGCCGCCACCAGCGGCGCACCCACCGTGGCGCCAAAGGAATCCACGCAGCCCAGCCGAACCTGGGTCTGATGACTGCGCGACGCGTCCGCCAGGCGTTCCGACACGCCGCGCGCGTGTTCCAGCAGATCCTGCGCCAGATCCAGCAGCAGCCGGCCAGCCGCAGTCGGGCGCAAAGGGCGAAAATCGCGGTCGAACAGCACCAGCCCGCTCTGTGCCTCCAGCGCCTTGATCAACTGGCTGATCGCGCTTTGCGTGACGCCCAGCTTGCGGGCTGCATCATTCATCGACCCGCCCTCGCAGACCGCCACGAAAGCTTCGAGCGAGCGCAGATCAAAGGAAAGACTGGAAGACATCGGCGGTAAATCCTTGGGACGACGCGTCCGGGAACGCCGGACCATGCGCCAATGTTAATGGCTCAGACGCGACAATTAGTTTTTCTAATTTGGGAAAACGCGGCGAGATGCCGGCCAAAAGTCGTTTTTTCGACGTGCTGCGGGTGATCCGCGATTCGCGTTGTCGCCGTCGGGCAGTACCATTGCAGCGCCCGTCACCACGAGGCACATCCCGTTTTCCACTTCGATGCCACTCATGACCTCTCGCCGACACCTTTTGTTTTCCGCTTCCGTTCTGGCCGCGGTCCTGATCAGCCCGTTCGCACTGTCGACCGCGCAAGCGCAAGACCGCCCGATCCACCTGATCGTGCCGTACCCAGCAGGCGGCCCGCTGGACGTGACCTCGCGCGCGCTAGCTGAAAGCGTGCAGAAGACCCTGGGCACCGTGGTGGTCGACAACAAGCCTGGCGCTGGTGGCAACATCGGCGCCGACGCCGTGGCCAAGGCCGCCCCCGACGGCCTGACCATTGGCCTGGCGGCCACCGCCACGCACGCCGTCAACCCGTGGCTGTACGCCAAAATGCCCTACGACGCCGGCAAGGACTTCACCGCCATCACCCAGATGGTCACCGTGCCCAACGTGCTGGTGATCAACGTCGCGCGCGCCGAAGAACTGAAAATCAACTCGGTCGCCGACCTGATCGCCTACGCCAAGGCCAACCCCGGCAAGCTGAACTACGGTAGCGGCGGCAACGGCAGCGCCGGCCACCTGGCTGGCGAAATGTTCAAGCAGCGCGGCGGCTTCTCCGCCCTGCACATCCCCTACCGCGGCGCCAGCCCCGCGCAGCTGGCGCTGCTGGCCGGCGAAGTCGACTTCAACATCGACAACCTGGCTGCTGCTGCGGCGAATCTGAAGTCCGGCAAGGTCAAGGCGCTTGCCGTGACCACGCTGCAAGCCAGCGACATGTTGCCCGGCGTGCCGCCGCTGGCCGACACCATCAAAGGCTTCTCGATCGACACCTGGTGGGGTCTGGTCGCCCCGGCCAATACCCCGAAAGACGTGATCGCCAAGCTGAACAAGGCGTTCGTGGATGCGCTGAACACTCCGGAAACAAAAACGCGTTTCGCGTCGCTGCTGGCCCAGCCGGCCCCGACCACGCCGGAGCAGTTCGACCGCTTCATGGCGAGCGAGCGCGCGAAGTATGAGCAGGTCGTGAAGGCGTCGGGCGCGAAGATCGACTGATCGCGCTTGTCGCCGCCCGGGCTGCAAACGGGCGGTGAACTGAACTCGATTGCACCCCAACCGTTGGACGTTTCCTGTCCTGACGCTTGGGGTGTTTTCATTTGCAGACCTGGCAACGCAGCCCGGCTACAGCACCTGGTCGATGAAGTTCTTCAGCCGATCGCTGGCCGGTGCCGTGAAGAAGGTCTCGGCCAGCGCTTCCTCGATGATCTGCCCGCCTTCCATGAACACGCAGCGATCGGCCACGCGCCGCGCAAAACCCATTTCGTGCGTGACGCAGATCATGGTGATGCCGGTTTGCGCCAAGTCTTCCATGATGCGCAGCACCGATCCCACCGACTCGGGATCAAGCGCCGACGTGGGCTCGTCGAACAGCATGATGCGCGGTTGCAGGCAAAGCGCCCTGGCGATGGCCACGCGTTGCTGCTGTCCGCCTGACAGTTGCGTGGGGAACTTCGCCGCCTGCTCGATCACCCTCACTTTTTCGAGATATTCGCGCGCCGTACATTCTGCCTCCTTGGCCGACATCTTCAGCGCCAGCCGCAGCGCGAACGTGCAGTTGTCCAGCACCGTCATGTGCGGGAACAGGTTGAAGCTCTGGAACACCATGCCCAGCTGACGCCGGACGCTTGCCACGTCTTCCGCGCGTGAAGTCAGCAGCGTGCCATTCACATGGATCTGGCCAGACGTATGTTGCTCAAGGTGGTTGATACACCGAATCAGCGTGGACTTGCCCGAGCCCGACGGCCCGCACAGCACGACGATCTCACCGCTGGCCACTTGCAGATTGATGTCGCGCAGCACGTGGAAGGCGCCATAGTGCTTGTTCAGGCCGGTGATCGAGATCGCAGCAGGTGCAGTCGTGCCGGGCTGCGCGGATGCTGCGGCAAATGTCGGATTCGCGTTCATGGTGGCGTGCTCGGAAGATTGCCCCGGCCTGCAGGGCTATTGCCTGACAAGGTGGCGGTTGAACTTGCGGTCGGCTGCCGAGCAGCCAAGCCGGATGGCATTGGTGATGCACCAATAAATCGCCGCCGCCGTCAGCAAGGGCGTGAACGGATCGTAGGTGTAGTCAAACACCGTGTTGGCCGCGGCCGTCAGGTCGATGATGGTGATGGCGCTGACCGCCGAGGTGCTCTTGACCATGATCAGCAATTCGTTCTGGTAGGCCTTCAAGGCATACCGCGCTGCCATCGGCAGCCGCAGGCGAAACAGAATCTGCCGGGGTGTCAGGCCAAGTGTCTGGGCGGCCTCAATGGTGCCTGGCGGAATGGCAGCCAGTGCGCCACGAATGATCTCTGCCATGAAGCCCGAGTGGGTCAGCGCCAGCCCCAGCCACGCGCAGAAATAGGGGTTGGAAAAGAAGGTCCACAGGAAGGTGTCGCGCACGATCGGAAACTGCGGAAGACCGCTGTAGATCAGGTACAGCAAGACTAGGCTGGGCACCCCGCGGAACACCGACACGTAAATGGTGGCTGGCAGTGAGCGCGCCCCGGGCTTGAGCCGGCCCAAGGCCACCGGAATCGCAAACAGCAAGCCCAAGATCAACACCGGCACCAACACCGTGAAGGTGTTTCCCAGGCCTGCCAGCAGCTTGGGCAGGCTGTCCCACGCCACTTGCATATCAAAGTGCATGCGCCTTCCCTCGGATCTTGGCGCGCCGCGAGCCTTGGCCTGCCCATGTTTCCAGGTTGCCGGCCACGAAGTAGGTCAGCCACGTCATGCCCAGGAAGAAGGCAGACGCCAGCAGGTAATAGATGAAGGGTTCCTTGGTGACGCCGGACGCGAGCTTGGCGTAGGCCATGATCTCTTTCAGGCCGATCAGCGACACCAGCGCGGTGTCTTTCAACACCACGATCCACATGTTCGTCATGCCAGGCAGGGCAAGCCGCAATACCTGCGGCATGATGACTCTCAGCCAGATCATCGGCGCGGGAATCAGCAGCACCCTGGCCGCTTCGAACTGGCCGCGCGGCACGTTGTGAATGGCGCTGCGGATCAGGTCGGCCAGGTACGCGCCATACACCATGCCGATGGCCGCCACGGCGGCGGCAAACGGCGTGACCTCGACCTTCGCCTTGATGCCGACAATCGCCATCAAGCTGATGACGATCTCCGACCCGCCGTAATAGAACAGAAACGCCACCAGCAGCGAGGGCACACCGGTGAAGATCGACGCGTAGGGCAGCCAGACGATGTTCGCCAGGCTGCGCGGCCGGACGGTTGCCAGGGCGAACATCGTGCCGATGGCCAGCGCCAGCAGATAGGCGCACACCGCAACCTGGATGGTCATCAGTGCGCCGATGCCCAGTTGTTGTACGAAGCCAGCCAAAGGCATCGGAATCATCCTCATGCGCACCGCGCAAACCGGCCGCAGACTGAAGCAGAAAAGTGGCCGGGGCACCGAAGCGCTACGCTCCGGCGCCCCGGCCGCGCACACTTAGCGGCAGGCGGCTTCTTCGGGCAGCAGTTCCACTTCCATGTACTGCTTGCGCAGCTTGGTGAAGGTGCAGTCCTTGATGATGGTGTCCACCGTCTGGTTCATCCGATCCAGCAGCGCCTGGCTGTCCTTGCGCGCCAGCCAGCTCGACCCGGCTTCGCCACCGCCCGTCCACATCTCGCCGCCCGCCAGCTTCCAGTCCTTGCCCGCCGGCTTGGACAGGAACTCGTTGGTCCAGCTGATCTTCGGGCCCAGGCTCATGTCCAGACGTCCGCTGGCCAGGTCCAGGCGGATCTGGTCGGGGTTGTCGTAGGACACGATCGTGACCGCATCGCCGAAGGTTTCAGCCACATATTTGGCCTGCGCCGATCCGCGCTGCAGGCCGATGCGCGCCCCCTTCAGGCCCTCCTTGGTGAAGGTGTAGTTCTTGGCGGCTGGCACCACCCAGGAATCGGGATTGAACAGCACCGGCCGGCCGAACAAGACCTTCTCCTTGCGTTCGGGCAGCGGTTTGGTCTGGCTGACGACCGCATCCAGCTTGTTCTGCAGCAGGGCAGGGATCAGCGCCTTGAAGTCCATCACCACGATCTCGCACTCGACCTTCATGCGTTTGCACATTTCGCGCGCCAGATCCGGCTCCAGCCCAGTCAGCGCGCCCGATGCGTTCACCATGCTGAAAGGCGGGTAGCTGCCCTCATTGCCCAGCACCAATTTCTCGGCGAAAGCGGTGGCGGTGCCGCCCGCCAGAAGGGATGCGGCAATCCCAATCGATGCCATGACACGACCGTATTTCATGCTTGTCTCCTCACGTATTTTTCGTGATGTATGTCGGTGGTCAATCACGACGCAGCGCGGCGTAATTGCTGTGCGGTGATTACCGCTCAGTACTTGCCCGCTTGCGCCACGCTGCCGTCAAACAGCTGGCCGTAACCTGGCTTCGCGCCCGCCACGCCGGCCAATGCCAGGCAGTGCCAGAACGATGCCTGGTCTGCGGAAATCACCGGTTTGCCCAGGCGCTGTTCCAGCGCCTCGATAGCGCCGACGGTTCTGAAATTGGTGCAGGAAACAAAGATCGCAGTGGCGTCCGGATGGTCGACCGACAAGACGTGGTCATAGACTTTTTCCAGCGGGACTTCAGCCAGCGCGTGATCGTCCGAGATGCCCAGGTGGGCGCTCTTGACGACCTCATGTCCGTTTTCTTCCAGGAAGCGGATGGCACGCTCGTGGATTTCGGGCAGGTACGGCGTGGCCAGCGCGATCTTGCCGGCCTTGACCTTGGCCAGTGCTGCCAAGGTTGCGGTGGAAGCGGTAGTGATATGGCGCACGCCCGGCACCCATTCCCGCAGCTTCGCGATCAAGGCATGGTCATAGGCGGTGCCACGCAGGAACGACGCGCTGGTGCCCCCGAACAGCAAGACATCGATCGGGGCCGACCCCACGCGTCGCGCCGCCAGTTCAAGCTCTGGCGCGCTCATCATTTCCTCGATGCCCTCGACGGTGACCTTCGGAAGTTTGATGCGGGCCGTGTGGGTCGACACGCCATGAGCAGACATGGCCCACATCTCTTCTTCCATCACGACGCTGGACGCGATGTAGATCAGGCCGATGCGGCAGAGCGTGCCCGAGCCGTCATAACGAAAGGGCGGATACGCGGAGGCGTTTTCAGATGCGGGCGACGTGATCATGGTTGCGGGAAGCATTCGATCTCCTTCTGGTGCGACCATGATGGGAGACCACTTCACACGGGCCAAGTCACCTTTTCCATAGGCATGGCTCGCAATTCCTGACGCACCGCACAGGGGCTGCGCGGGTGTTTTTCGATCGATTTTGGTGCGGATCAGGGGCATTGCATCGGGCCGCTTGTCGACGCGTGCGCAGGCGTTTTCCAATGGTCCGCCCAAACTAAAACCGCCGCACGGGGCGGCGGTAAGAGCTGGAACTTCCTGGCCTACAGCGCTGCAGTCAGCTGCGGCACCGCGTGGAACAAATCCCCTGCCAGCGCATAATCCGCCACGCCAAAAATCGGCGCCTCGGCATCCTTGTTGATCGCCACAATCACCTTCGCATCCTTCATCCCCGCCAGATGCTGGATCGCGCCAGAGATGCCCACCGCAATGTAAAGCTGCGGCGCGACGATCTTGCCCGTCTGCCCCACCTGCCAATCATTCGGCGCATACCCCGCGTCAACGGCAGCACGCGATGCCCCCAGCGCCGCACCCAGCTTCTCGGCCAGCGGATCAAGAATCTTGAAATTCTCCGCACTGCCCAAGCCACGTCCACCCGACACCACCGTCCGCGCGCTCGTCAATTCCGGCCGCTCGTTCTTCGACACCTCGCGCGACATGAATGACACCTTGTCAGACGCAGCAGCCGGCGCCACCGCTTCCACCAAAGCACTTCCGCCAACAGCAGCCGCCGCGTCGAAAGCCGTCGTGCGAACCGTAATGACCTTCACCGCATCCGCCGACCGCACCGTCGCAATCGCATTGCCCGCGTAAATCGGCCGCGCAAACGTGTCTGCAGACTCCACGGAAATGATCTCGGAGATCTGCGCCACATCCAGCTTCGCTGCCACACGCGGCGCCACGTTCTTGCCATTTGCGGTCGCAGCGAACAGCAAATGGCTATACCCGTCAGCCACCGCCAGCACCTGGGCCGACACGTTCTCGGCCAGAAAATCACCCAAGTGCGCAGCGTCAGCCAGCAACACCTTTTCCACACCCTCAATCGCCGCCGCCGCATCTGCCGCGCCGCGCGCGTTCAACCCCGCCACCAGCACATGCACCGGCGCGCCCAGCAAGCGCGCAGCGGCAACCGTATTCAGCGTGGCGCTTTTGATCGCGCCATGGTCGTGTTCGGCAATAACCAAAGTCGTCATGATCAGATCACCTTCGCTTCGTTCTTCAACTTGTCCACCAGCGCAGCCACATCGGCCACCTTCACACCGGCCTTGCGGGCAGCCGGTTCGACCACACGAACGGTCTGCAGGCGCGGGGCCGGGTCCACATCCAGCGCTTCAGGCGTCAATATTTCCAGCGGCTTTTTCTTCGCCTTCATGATGTTTGGCAGCGTCACATAGCGCGGCTCATTCAGGCGCAGGTCTGTCGTGACGATGGCAGGCAGCGTCAGTCGAACCGTCTCTGCACCGCCATCCACTTCACGCGTGACCACGGCCACGCCATCGGCAATCTCGACCTTGCTGGCAAACGTCGCCTGCGGCCAATCCAGCAAGGCAGCCAGCATCTGGCCGGTCTGGTTGGCGTCGTCATCGATGGCTTGTTTGCCCAGGATCACCAACTGCGGTTGTTCCTTGTCGACCACAGCCTTCAGCAACTTGGCGACGGCCAGCGGCTGCAGTTCTGCATCCGTCTGCACCAGGATCGCGCGGTCGGCACCAATGGCCATGGCGGTGCGCAGGGTTTCCTGCGATTGCAGCACGCCGCAGCTGACGGCGATCACTTCCGTTGCCTGGCCTTTTTCGCGCAGGCGGGTGGCTTCTTCGACGGCGATTTCGTCGAAGGGATTCATCGACATCTTCACGTTGGCGATGTCCACGCCAGACTGGTCTGACTTCACGCGCACAGACACGTTGTAGTCGACCACACGTTTGACGGCGGTGATGATCTTCATGAGTCGGTTTTCCTCGTTGATGCAGGGGGCAGGGCGGGCAGTGGGCGTCGAGTCACGGCATCAGGACACCGCGCCCAGGCCGTACTTGCCGGTCAGCAGGTTGCCGCTGGCAAAGCGCGTGATCGCATAGGGTGCCAGCGAAACGTCGGTAGCCAGTCCCAGCGCTTCTTGCGCCAGCACCTTGCCCACGGTCGGCGACAGCTTGAAACCGTGGCCCGAGAATCCGTAGCCCACAATCAGTCCCTGCACACCAGGCACGCGGCCCAGCACCGGGTTCCAGTCGGGGGTCACGTCATACACGCCGGTCCACGACGACGCCAGGCCAGCTTCCGCATAGGCCGGGAAGCGGTCCGCAACCTGTTCGCCCACTTCGGCCACGTAGTCCAGCGGGATGTCGCCTTGCTCGGCTTCGGGGCCGAAGAGCTTTTCGCCGACGATGCCTTCGCTGACCAGCATCTGGTTGCCGCCGTAGCTGCGGCAATACAGCATGCCCGGCGAGCCCAGGTCTTTGTAGACGGGCATCTTGAAGGTGTAGGGGGCGGCCTCGCATTCCAGTGCCAGCACCGCATGGCGCTCGGGCACTACGGGCATGGGCACGTTCACCCAGGCAGCCAGTTCCGGCGTCCAGATGTTCTGGGTGCTGATCACGGTGTCGCAAGTGAAGTCACCGGCGCTGGTGGACACGCCCACCACCTTGCCGTTTTCGATCAGCACGCGGTTGACGTTGACGTTCTCTTTTACGGTGACGCCGCCACGGCGCGCACCGCGCGCAAAGCTGGTGGCCACCATGTAGGCGTCGGCAAAACCGGCTTCGGGTTCGTAGCCGATCACGGCCGCGTCGTCGAAGCGGCAGATGGGCAGCAGTTCCGTCGCCTGTTGGGCGCTCAGGAACTCAAGCGGAATGCCTTGTTCGACTTGCTGAGCCAGCGATGCGCGCAGCGGGTCCAGCTTGTCGCCTTCAGGCGAGGCAATCAGATACCCGCACTTCACCAGCCCTGCCGAGGCGTCATCGTCACCGACGTAGGAAGCGAAGTTGTTGAAGACGTCCCAGGAGCGCCGTGCCAGTTCGACGTTTTCGCGCACCGAGTAATGCGTGCGCAAAATGCCGGACGACTGCGATGTCGTGCCTGCGCCGATGGTGCCGCGGTCCAGCAAGAGCACGCTTTTGGCGCCCAGCCTGGCCAGGTGGAAGGCGACCGAGCTGCCGACCACGCCTGCGCCGATGACGATCACATCGAAACTCTTCACGAATCACTCCGCTTTTTTTGATGAGCGAAGTGTGAGCGGGGCGCACGCAAAACCCTGCAGATATAAGCAACACTAATTTTGAGTAAAAGCAGGCTTGGACCGGGCCGCGATCACCACCAGCCTCGTGCTCAGCCCTTGTCCTCCGCCAACTGCGCCACCAAAAAGTCCAGAAACGCCTGCCCCGCCCGCGACAGCGTGCGGCCCTCCATCGTCTGCACTTCTATATTGCGCATCTCCAGCCCGGGGTCCGACAGCGGCACGCATGCCAACTCCCCGCGACTCACCTGATTGCGCACTGTCAGTTCACCCGCAATCGTGATCCCGTCGTGATAACGCAAGAACCCGATCAGGCTGCTGGTGTAGTTGCAGGTCAGCGTGGCTTCCAGCGGCAGGCGCTGACGGCTGACTGCAATGTCGAACAACTGGCGCACGGTGGTGCTGGTTTCCGGCAAGGCCAGCGGATAGCCCTCCAGCTGCGCCAGCGTGATGCTGTCGAACGCCGCCAGCGGATGCCCGTGGCGCATGATCGCCGTCACGGGTGACGCCTGCAGATAGGCCACGTTCACCCCCGTCTGCGGCGCGCGGCTCATGGTAATGCCGATATCGGCGTCCCCGGTCTGAATGCGCCGGGTCGTCTCCACCGGCGTGTGCACGCCCAGATAGAACTTGATCCCCGGATGCACCTTGATGAATTCGGCGATTAGCTTGGGCAGGAATTCCAGCGCAAAGCCTTCCGACGCCGCAATCTTCACGCGCCCCCGATGCATGCCCTGCAAGGCCTCGATGTCGTAGACCGCGCGTTCGGCCTCGTGCGCTGCCTTCAGCGCATGCACGGCCAGCATCTCGCCCGCCGCGCTCGGAATCATGCCGCGCCGGTGCCGCTCGAACAGCGGCGCACCCAGCAAGGATTCCAGCTGGGTGATGTGCCTGCTGATCGACGAGCCCGCTACATTCAGGCGCGCGGACGCTTCGCTGATCGATCCGCAGCGGACGACTTCCAGGAAATAACGCAGCGCCGTGTCTTGTAACTGGCGGGCAACAAGGTGGGTACGTGTCATGGCTTCTGGTTTGCCCGAATGGAGTTAGCCCGAGTGTGGTTTGCCCTAA
>Ga0308165_1004493_pt1 | contig 13726 bp, 13 predicted proteins | sample PhyWR2_FD_201032 | JGI IMG/M metagenome (GOLD analysis project Ga0308165, IMG submission 201032) | Phyllosphere microbial communities from UC Gill Tract Community Farm, Albany, California, United States - DLSLW.R2 | ecosystem: Host-associated > Plants > Phyllosphere > Unclassified | place: USA...
CCCTGGCGCGCATCGAGGATTTCAGCATTCCCGTGCGCGATGGCGACGCCGTGCCGGCCCGGCTGTACGCGCCGTCTTGCGCGCGCCTGCCGGTGCTGCTGTACTTTCACGGCGGCGGCTTCACCATTGGCAGCATCGCCACCCACGACGTGCTGTGCCGCCAGCTCAGCCACCTGGCCGGCTGCGCCGTGGTGTCGGTGGGGTACCGGCTGGCGCCCGAATTCAAGTTTCCCACGGCCGCCAATGACGCCTGGGACGCGCTGCAGTGGCTGGCGGCACAGGGGGCTGACGGGCTGGGGCTGGACGCGGACCGCCTGGCGGTGGGGGGCGACAGCGCCGGCGGCACGCTGGCCGCCATGTGCGCGCTGCTGGCGCAGGGCGTCGGGCTGGCGCTGGCGCTGCAGTTGCTGTTCTACCCCGGCTGCGCAGCGCACCAGGACACGGCCTCGCACCGCCGCTTTGCCAAGGGCTTCGTGCTGGACGAGGCGGACATCACGTGGTTTTTCAACCATTACCTGCGCAGCCCGGCCGAGCGCGAGGACTGGCGCTTTGCGCCGCTGCTGGCCGCGCAGGTGGACGACGCGGCGCCGGCCTGGTTCGGGCTGGCCGAATGCGACCCGTTGGTCGACGAAGGGCTGATGTATGCCGACAAGCTGCGCGCGGCCGGCGTGCCGGTGGACCTGGAGCTGTACCGGGGCGTGACGCATGAATTCATCAAGATGGGGCGCGCCATCCCCGAGGCGCGCCATGCCCATGCCGACGCGGCGCGCGCGCTGCGCCATGCCTTTCACCTGAAACATCCCGCATGAACCGACAGACACTGAACCGAAACGATTTCCGGCTGTTTCATCGCCTGCGCGTGCGCTGGGCGGAAGTGGACATGCAAAAGATCGTCTTCAACGCGCACTACCTGATGTATTTCGATGCCGCCGTGACCGACTACTGGCGCGCGCTGGCTTTGCCCTATGAAGAGGCGATGGCGCAGCTGGGCGGCGATCTCTATGTGAGGAAAGCCAGCCTGGACTACCACGGCTCGGCGCATTTTGACGACCGGCTGGACGTGGCGCTCAAGTGCGCCCGCATCGGCAATTCATCCATGGTTTTCAGCGGCGCCATTTTCCGGGGCGACGAAGCGCTGATCGGCGGCGAGCTGGTCTATGTGTTTGCCGACCCGGCCACGCAGACCTCGCGCCCCGTGCCGCCGGCGCTGCGCCGCCTGGTCGAACGCTTTGAAGCCGGGGAGACGGTGCTGGACATTCAGCTGGGCGCCTGGGCCGAGCTGGGGCAGGGCGCGGCCGCCGTGCGCACCCGCGTGTTCGTGCAGGAGCAGGGCATTGCCCGCGAGGACGAGTGGGACGAGGCCGACGCCAGTGCGCTGCACGCGGTGGCCTGCAATGCGCTGGGACAGGCTGTGGCCACCGGCCGGCTGGTCAGCCTGGGTGCTGGCTGCTCCAAGCTAGGGCGAATGGCGGTGCATCGTGCGCTGCGGGGCACGCGCATTGGGCAGGAGATTCTGCAAGCGCTGGTGAATGCCGCCCGTCGGCGCGGCGATACCGAGGTGATGCTGCATGCGCAGCGCAGCGCCGAAGGTTTTTACCTCCGCCAGGGTTTTAGCGCGCGTGGCGCACCTTTCGACGAGGTGGGCATCGCGCATGTCGAGATGGTCAAGGTGCTGTAACCGGGCCGCCTGATCAGATCTGGATTGGTGCGCCTGATATTCCGTTTGGAATGTAATTTACAAATAATAATTAAACCAAGAAAACAAAAATTAAAAACATCATTCAAGGAATCAAACGCACAACAGTCAAATACATGCCAGCGGGCAGGGTACGCTGAATGGCCTCGACAGCTGCTTGGGGCGACTGCCGGGCCGGATCGACAGCAAAGGACAGTGCCGGCGGTTGCGCGGAAGTTCTCAGGCTCTGCACCTTGATGCCTTGGACGCGCTGCGCCGAATGGCGCAGTTGCCGCTCATCAAACGGGCCGCTGACCTGGCAAAAGACCATGACATTGCCCGCCGTCTTGGCGCGGGTGACGGTCTGGTGGTCGTAGGTGGCGGCCACGTTGTCTTCCACGCATGCGCCGCAGGCCTGGCTGACCAGCGGGACCAGGGCAGCGGCCAGCGCCGCCAGTGGCCCAGCCAGGCGCCAGGGCAGCGCAGCAGCGCGGCGCGCGCTCATGGTTTCTGGCCGGTTGTACCGCCTGCCGCGCCAGACATTGCCGGCATCGGCACGGCCGACTTGGTTTGCGACGGCGCCAGCGCAGCGCCAGGCGCGGCCGGCTGGGGCTGCGCCTTGCCCTGGGGCTGAAGGTTTTGGTCAGCCCACTTGAAGTAGGCGATGTACTGCTTGATTTCTTCATCGCCCAGCCCCTGGTTGGGCATGGGAATCTTCCATTTTTCCAGCATCGCCTTGGCCTGTGCGTCGGTCTTGAGCATTTCCTCAGGTGATTTGAGCCAGCGCGCGAGCCAGGCGTCGTCGCGGCGCTTGCTCACGCCGTACAGGTCGGGGCCGAGCTTGTCGCCGCCGCCAATCGAGTGGCAGGCCAGGCATTTGGACTCGAACGCCAGCTTGCCTTTTTGGGCGTTGGGCTCGCTGGGCGCGGCCGTGGCCGGGATGTTGTGGTGCTCCATGCCCGCTTCGGCGCCGCCGCCTTCGGGCATGCCGCCGGCGGCAATCAGGCCGATGGCGCCCTGCGAGGCATTGGCGAAGTGGTGGTCCACCATCACGTAGCTGCCTGCCTCGGGAATGATGAACTCGACGATCGCGCCGCTGGACGAACCCAGCAGCACCGTCTGCATGCCGCGAAACTGGTTGTCCGGATTGCCGTCCATCCAGACCCGGTCAAAGATTGTGCCCACCACGTGAAAGCTTGACGTGTTCGACGGCCCCACGTTCATGACGAACAGCCGCACGCGCTCGCCGGGCTTGGCCGTCAGGGGCTTTTCGACCATGCTGTTGTAGCGGCCGTTGAAGACGGTGTAGGTGGGCGCCTTGGCGCGCACCCGGTCGCCGTCGAGCACATAGAGCGGCTGGCCATCGACCTTTCGCTTGGCCGGATCGGGCTTGGTGTAGAACTCGCTTTGCATCACCGCGTACTCGCGGTCCACCTTGGTCGGATAGCCGCCGCGCGGCTCGACGATCATCATGCCGTACATGCCCGAGGCCAGGTGCTCCAGCACCATGGGCGTGCCGCAGTGGTACATGAAGACGCCAGGGTAGTTCAGCGTGAACTCGAACGAGATCGTCTGGCCCGGCGCAATCGAGCGGTATTTGTCCTGCGGCGACACCATGGCCGAATGAAAGTCCATCGAATGCATCATGGGCGCGGCCATCACCGTCACGCCCGGTGCCTGCTCGTCCGAGCGGTTGGTCATGGTGAACTTGATGCGGTCGCCGACCCGAGCGCGCACCACTGGACCCGGCACTTGGTCGCCAAAGGTCCAGGCACTGAACTTCACGCCCGGTGCGATTTCAATGATCTTGTGCGTCGTGTCCAAGCGGATTTCCTTGACCGGCGACGGGTCCAGCGGCTTGATGGCAGGCTCCATGTTGAGCGCTGCGCCCGCTGCGAAGGGGCCAGTGTGGCGCTCATTCGATAGCACGGCGGGCGGCGTCTTGAAGTCCATCCTGGACGTGTCGTAAGGATCGGCCACCGCCACCTGTGCGGGTGCTGATGGCTGGGCAGGCGCCGAGGCCGCTGGCTGCGGCGACGCCACTTCGACGGCTGAAGGGCCTTTGCAGCCCGCTCCCCAAAGCGTCATGGCTGCCAGCAGCGCCGCACAGGCAGCACCAGAACAGCGTTCATGAAATCGTGTAAGAGGCAGTTGCATGACGTTTCCTTTGATTGGGAAGACACTCATTTCACTGCTCGACCACCGGTAACAATTTCAGGCATGCGCATGAGCGCAATACGTTTCACGAAATGTACCCGGGAGCTGGCAGGTAACTGCTTTTAGCGCAATTGCCTGCAAGCTGACTTTGCTCAAGTAAGCAAAAGTACATCAATCGTCGTGTGCCAAAGGGTACAAAGTCACAGACTTGACACTATCCAACAACTGCGCTGGCGCAAATGCCTCTTGAAGAGGGTGGGTTTCATCCTTTCGGGTCAACCCATCGGGATCGCCAGCGGTAGGCAGCCGCCGCTGGCGGTGGTGTCATCGCGGAATGAAAAAGACGGATTTTTCAGTCAGGTGGCCAGGCGAATCCAGTGCGTTGATTTCAAACTCGATATGGTGCGACCCCGGCGGCGCCGCATCAAAAGGCGCCTGAAGCCGCACGGCAACCGAACGCACCTCGGTTGGTGCAATCGTCACGACAGGCTCGGAAATGACGCGCAAGCCGGGCAGGCCCGAGGCATTGATCTGGTAATGCTGAACCGATTCGGTGGCGTTCATCACCTGGAGGCGGTACACGTTTTCAATCTTTCCGCCCGCCACCATGCGCCCCATGTCGGCGCGGTCTCGAATCACGTTGACCCTGAAGGGCTCGCGCAGCCACAGGCTCACGGCCATGGCGCCCACCAGGGTGGCCAAAATGGCGGCGTATACCAGCACGCGCGGCCGAAGCACATGGCGCAGCGTCTTGGATTTGGGCCAGCGCTGGGCCATGGCGTTTTCGGTGCTGTAGCGGATGAGGCCGGGCGCATAGCCCATTTTGTCCATGACCGTGTCGCACACATCGATGCAGGCGCCGCAGCCGATACAGTCGTGCTGCAAGCCGTTGCGGATGTCGATGCCCGTGGGGCAGACCTGCACGCACAGGGTGCAGTCGATGCAGGAGCCGAGGTTGGAACTGACCGGGTCGGCCTTGCGCGAGCGGCTGCCCCGAGGCTCGCCGCGCTCGGTGTCATAGGTCACGATCATGGTGTCTCTGTCGAACATCACGCTTTGAAATTGTGCGTAGGGGCACAAATGCTTGCAAACCTGCTCGCGCATGAAGCCTGCATTGCCGTAAGTGGCAAAGCCATAGAAGAAAGTCCAGAACATTTCCCAGGAACTCACGTTGAGCTGCATGAATTCAAGGCCCAGTTCCTTGATGGGAGTGAAGTAGCCGACAAAGGTAAAACCCGTCCACATCGCCACGCTCAGCCATATCAGGTGCTTGGCGCCTTTGCGCCAGACCTTGGCGACCGACAGCGGCTGCGCATCGCGGCGCATGCGGGCGGAGCGGTCGCCTTCGACCTTTCTTTCGATCCAGAGAAAAATCTCGGTGTACACCGTTTGCGGACAGGTGTAGCCGCACCAGAGCCGCCCGGCCACGGCCGTGAACAGGAACAGCGACAGCGCGGAAATCACCAGCAGGCCCGCCAGGTAGATGAAATCCTGCGGGTACAACACCAGGTCGAAAATGTAAAAACGCCTGCTCCCCAGGTCGAACAGCACGGCCTGGCGCTGGCCCCAGGAAAGCCATGGCATGCCGTAGAACACCAGTTGCGTCAGGAAAACCATAGCCACGCGCCAACGCGCAAACAGCCCCGAAACGCTGCGGGGATAGATCTTCTGATGTTTGGCATACAGCGATCCCGAGGGCTGATAGTCCTTTTGCGCAATGATGGGAATGACCTTTCGGGTCACGGATTCATCGGTTTTCAAGATGGGGTTTTCCAGAATTCGTTTGTTTGAATGCTTGTCGCCGCGCACCGTTGGTCGGTAACTTGTGGCGCTGAATGTATCATGACGTGATACATATTGCAGGCTGGTTCTCAAAGACCCCATTCACTCATGACCATATCGACTCCTGTTTCCTTGAAGAAGGCGCATTACGAAGCGCTTTCGGAATTTCGCTACCAATTGCGGCGTTTTCTTTATTTCAGCGAAACGGCCGCTACACAGGCGGGACTGACACCGCTGCAATACCTGCTGATGCTGCACGTGAAAGGATTTCCGGGCCGGGACTGGGCCACGGTCGGCGAGCTGGCGGACCGTTTGCAAATGAAGCACCACGGCGTGGTCGCGCTGCTGACGCGCTGTGAAGAGGCGGGCCTGGTGGTGCGTCGAAAAAGCACGACGGACCGGCGCCGGGTCGAGGTCCATCTGCAGCCCAAGGGCGCCGCGCAGCTCGAACGCCTGGCAGCACTGCACCAGGCCGAACTGCGCTCATTGCGAAATACGTTTCAGGTCGCCAGCATCACCGCATTCAATGATTCGGATGGCTTGTCCGCGCCAGGTTGATGGGCGACGGCCCGTAAAGCGTCAATGGCAAGGCGGTCGGGCGCGCCGCCCGGGCGCATGCGCGCAACAAGGACCAGACCGGATCAGATGTCGGCCAGCAAGGGGTAGGGAAGCGGCAGCAGTTTCAAGACCGCACCCGTCGGGCTGCCCAGGAAAAGGCGCGGTTCCTCGCCGTGCTCTGTCGCATCGGCCGCCGAGGAGGTTTGCATCGAAACGATGGCATCGAAGCCGCCTGCGGGATTTGGCCCGGCCGCAGCCACGAGGCCGCAGGGCTGCTCCGCGTCCGAGGCATGAAACACCTCCTGGCCGATAGCCGGCGCGGTATCGGTGTGCACGATGTAGGCGCGCCGCTTGAGCGTGCCTCGGTACTGGCTGCGCGCCACGATTTCCTGGCCTGGATAGCAGCCTTTCTTGAAGTTCACCCCGCCGACCGATTCGTAGTTGAGCATCTGCGGCACAAAAGCCTCGAAAACCGGCTGCGTGATCATGGCGATGCCGGACTGTGCTTCGAGCCAGTTCCAGGTGGACAGGTCGATGGCTGGCGCCTGGGGCGCTGGCGCGTTGCTTGGCACGCACCAAAGCGCGCGCGCCTGACCGGCGCCCGGATACAGCGCCACGATGCTCGCATCGCCAAAATCGGCTTTTGCCCAAGGTGCGAGAGGGCTGGCAGCTATGCTTTCGATAGCATCACCCACGACGCCATGGAGTGTGAACTGGTCGCTGGCATCACTCAGCCTCACCTTCGCGCGCATGACAAACATTGACAGGCGCTTGAGCGTGACGGCCAGGATGTCACGGCTGCAGACCATTAAAATATCCTCAGGGCTGCGCTTGAACAGCACAAAGCTCGCCTGCATCCGGCCCTTGGCATTGCAGAACGCGGCCAGGCGCGCTTCGCTCAAACCCATCAACGCCACATCCTGCGTCAACTGGCCCTGCAGAAACTTCACGGCTTCCTCGCCTTGGGCGCGGATGATGCCTAGTTGCGTGAGCGGGACAATGCCTGAAATGCGAGGTGCTGGAGCGTTGGAGGTCATGGGGATATCCGTTCTTATGGGTAGGGTGGACAGGGATGGCCTGAATTATCATGGCCCGGTGGTTGTGCTGGTTCTGTTGTTAAAAAAGGTACTTGGGCTGTGCGTCGCGTTTTTACAAGTCTGCTGATGCTGGTTCTTGCGGTGGCCGTGCTGGTGTCCGGCGCGGCCTTCTGGTGGCTGAACGCGCCCATGCCGCTGCGGCTGCAACCGGGCAATACGGTGGTGGACCTGGAAATCGAGCACGGCACCCATGCCGATGGCGTCGCCCAGGCAGTGGTGGAGAGTGGCGCGGATGTACCTGTGCCTCTGCTGCAGGCCTGGTTCCGCTTCTCGGGCCAGGCGCGCCTGATCAAGGCTGGAAGCTATGAACTGGTACCGGGCACCACGCCGCGCAAGCTGCTGAGCATGCTGGTCCGTGGCGAGGAAACGCTCAAAAGCATCACACTGGTCGAAGGCTGGAACTTTGCGCAGGTGCGGGCGGCGCTACAAAAAGCAGAGCAGCTGGCGCCCGACAGCATTGCGCTCAGCCCCGAAATGATCATGGAAAAGCTGGGAAAACCCGGCGTGCATCCGGAAGGCCGGTTTTTTCCCGACACCTATACCTATGCCAAGGGCGCCAGCGACCTGTCCGTGCTAAAACGCGCAGCCCGCGCCATGGACCGGCGGCTTGATGCCGCCTGGAGCCTGCGCAGCCCCGACTTGCCGCTGAAGTCGCCCGAGCAGGCGCTCATCCTGGCGAGCATTGTCGAAAAGGAAACCGGCAAGCCTTCTGACAGGGCGCAGATCGGCGGCGTCTTCACCAACCGCCTGCGTATCGGCATGCCGCTGCAGACCGACCCGACCGTGATCTACGGCCTGGGCGCGCAGTTTGACGGCAACCTGCGCAAGCGCGACCTGCTGGCCGACACGCCCTACAACACCTACACCCGCACCGGGCTGCCGCCCACGCCCATCGCCATGCCGGGCAAGGCTGCCTTGCTCGCGGCGGTGCAACCCGCGCCCACCAAGGCGCTTTACTTTGTCTCGCGCGGCGATGGCAGCAGCGAGTTCAGCGACAACCTGGACGGCCATAACCGTGCCGTCAACAAATACATCCGAGGCCGATAGACCACCATGACCCACCACGGCCTTTTCATCAGTTTCGAAGGCATCGATGGTGCCGGAAAATCCACGCACATTGCCGCCTTGGCTGAAGCCTTTCGCGCCGAGGGCAGGCCCGTCACCTTGACGCGCGAGCCCGGCGGCACCGCACTGGCCGAAAAGTTGCGCGCCATGGTGCTGGACGATGCCATGGACGCACTCACCGAATCGCTCTTGATCTTTGCCGCCCGGCGCGATCACCTGGTGCGCGTCATTGCGCCGGCCCTGCTGCGCGGCGAGGTGGTGCTGTGCGACCGCTTTACCGATGCCACCTTTGCCTACCAGGGGGCTGGGCGCGGGTTTGATGTGCAGGTGCTATCCACACTGGAGCGCTGGGTGCAGTCCGGTGAAGGCCTTCTGGGCGATCCGTCGGGCAACCAGCCCATGCGGCCCGACGTTGACGCGATCATCGAGCCGCACTTGACGGTCTGGTTTGACCTGTCGCCTGAAGAGGCCGCCCTGCGCCTTGCAGGAAGCCGCGTGCCGGACCGGTTCGAGTCGCAGCCGGTGGAGTTTTTTCGGCGCGTGCGCGAGGGTTATGCGGCGCGCCAAGCAGGCCATTCCGAGCGCTTTGCCCGGATAGGGGCTGCGCAAACGCGTGAAGCCGTGTGGGCCGACATGCGGCAAGTGTTTGTTGAAAAGGGCTGGCTGCAGGCCGTGGCATTGCCATGAACAGTCCGGATTCTTTCCTGGCAATACCACGCCGCTTGGCGCCATGGCTGCAGGCCCAGTTGGAGAGCCTTCTCGCGCAGCGTGGCCATGCCTGGCTGCTGGGTGGGCCTTCGGGGCTGGGCCAGTTCGATCTGGCGCTGGCGTTGGCAAGGGCTTGGCTGTGCGAGCAGCCGAGCGGGCAGGGCGCTTGCGGTCATTGCGGCAGTTGCCATGCCGTGGATGTGCATGCCCATGCGGATTTGTGCATGCTGCTGCCTGAAACGCTGTCGCTGGCACTGGGTTGGCCGCTGGACGAAAAGACGCAGGACGAACTGGATGCCAAGAAACGCAAGCCCAGCAAGGAGATCAAGGTGGATGCGGCCCGTGATGCCGTGTCGTTCACCCAGTTCACCCGTTCGCGCGGTACCACCAAGGTGGTGTTGGTGTTTCCCGCCGAGCGCATGAACCACATCACGGCCAATACCTTGCTCAAAACGCTGGAAGAACCACCAGGCGCCGTCAAATTCATTCTGGCGACCGAAGCGGCGCATCAGCTGCTGCCAACGATACGCAGCCGCTGCCTGGGTCACACCATGGTCTGGCCCGACTCTGACCAGGCCATGGCCTGGCTTGGCAGCGAAACTGCGCGTCATCAAGATGCGCAAACCGGTGGCAAAAAAACCATGCCGCTTGCCCAGGCCGATGCCTTGCAAACCTTGCTGCTCGGGGCTGGCGGGCGTCCTGCCGATGCGCTGGCATGGATTCAAAATGGCCCTTCCGATGTGTCCGCGCAGCACTGGCATGCGTTTCCCAAAGCCATGGCGCGTGGCGATGTCAGCGCCCTGGCTGATTGGACACCCGCTGCGGCAGTCGATGCCTTGCACAAGCTTTGCCATGATGTATGGGCCGTCAGGGTAGGGGCGTCCCCGCGTTTTTTCAGCGCGAAAGATATTCCGGCTCTGGTCCCAATGTCAGGCAGACCGGGCAGTGCGCTGCCGCCGGATTCTTTTGGGGTAGGCTTTGCTGCACTGGCTAGCTGGTCCAACGACCTCAATGCAATAGCCCGTACCGTGGAGCATCCTTACAACCCTGGTTTGCTAATCGAATCCTTGGTCAGCCGTGCGCATACGGCGCTCAATGCCCGTTAAGGGTATTTCGAAGGCAAATGCAAAGATTTTTTACGGTGAAAATCAACTCTATAAGCATGTGCAATGAATAACAAACCTCTTTCGACACCGACTGCCGCGTCGCGTCCCAGCATTGTTCAGTTGGTGATCAGGGAAAAAAGCGAACTTTATGAGGCTTATATTCCTTTGTTCAAGGAAGGTGGAATTTTCATTGCCGCCAGCCGGGAATACAAACTTGGTGATGATGTGTACATTTTGCTGACATTGCCCGAGGAAACGCAGCGCTATCCCATCACCGGAAAGGTGGCATGGATCACATCCGCCCAGGCTGCTGCCAACCGGACACAAGGAATTGGCGTTCGATTTCCTGCCGATGACAAGTCACGCGCATTGAAAGCGAAAATCGAACAGGTACTGGGATCGCATCTTTCGTCGAATCGGCCGACCCATACCATTTGAATTTCATCTACATATTTTAAAAATGTTCATCGACTCGCACTGCCACCTAAGCTTTTCCGAATTAAAGGAACGGTTGCCAGAAATCCGGCAAGCCATGAAAGCAGAGCAGGTTGACAAGGCCTTGTGCATTTGCACCACACTGGAAGAATTCGAGACAGTTCATCAACTTGCAACCACCTACGAAAACTTCTGGTGCACTGTAGGCGTTCATCCGGACAACGAGAACGTGCAGGAGCCCGATCTTGAGACGCTTGTAAAACTGGCAGGCCTTGAAAAAGTGGTTGGTATCGGTGAAACAGGTTTGGACTACTACAGACTTGGCAAACGAACGGTTGCAGACATGGAGTGGCAGCGTAAACGCTTTCGCATTCATATTCGCGCTGCATGTCAGACCGGAAAGCCTCTTGTCGTTCATACCCGTAATTCCTCGGAAGACACGCTGGCGATCCTGAGGCAGGAAAGCAGTACGGCAGGGGGCATGCAGGCCCGCGGTGTATTTCATTGCTTCACTGAAAGCCGGACAGTAGCGCGTGCCGCACTGGACATTGGTTTTTACATTTCGTTTTCCGGCATCATCACTTTTAAAAATGCAAGCGAGCTGCGTGACGTGGTCGATTTTGTGCCGCTTGACCGCATACTTATCGAGACGGACAGCCCATATTTGGCGCCCATGCCGTACCGGGGGAAAACCAACAATCCATCGTATGTGCCTCTAGTCGCCAAGCAAATCAGCGAAATCAAGAAACTTTCGCTTGAAACGATAGCGCAGGCAACCAGTGGTAACTTTGGACGCTTGTTTACGCAAACTCTTTGAATGGCACAACAGCGCATGGATTTTCTTAGGCAGCTTTTTTGCCTGTTGACTTTGACGGCCTTGGGATTGGCGCACGCCGGCTCTTACGATGACTTTTTCAATGCCATCAAGCAGGACAATGCTGAAAGAGTGAAAGAGCTTTTATTGCGCGGCTTTGACGCCAACACCATAGATCCGCAAGATCAGACAGGTCTGTATCTGGCAATCAAGGAGCCTTCTTTAAAAGTTGCGCAAACCTTGATTCAATGGCACCAAACAGATGTGAACAGGCTAAATCGTCAAGGGGAAAGTGCGTTGATGCTGGCTGCGCTCAAAGGACAGATTCAAATTGCAGAAAAGCTGGTTCAAAGAGGCGCTGATGTGAATAAAACTGGCTGGACACCGCTGCATTACGCCGCCAGTAGCAGTCAGTTAAAAGTTATAGCGCTGCTGCTTGAAAACAACGCCTATATTGATGCGGAGTCACCAAATGGCACCACACCTTTGATGATGGCGGCCATGTATGGCTCATTGGCTGCAGTGGAACTGCTTTTGCAGGAAGGCGCTGATGCCAAACTCAAAAACCAACGAGGTTTGACAGCGCTGGATTTTGCCCAGCAAGGCAACCGTCCCGATGCGGTCAATGCCATTGCCGCCACCATAAGAAGCAAGCAGCCAACTGGGCAATGGTAAAGTCCCGTCATTTACATTCCACGATGTATATTATGTTAAGTTTTACTTAACTTTCTTGTTGCACCTTTAAAGCTTCCCTCTCACCGATCGGATTTTTGAGTGCGAATTGGACGTTTGACTTTCCTGGCTGGAAGTTTCAATCGTGGCATTTGTTGAACAGCCTGCACAGACAACGCTTGCATCAAACCAGAAATTGTGGTTTCACTCACAATCTGCTGTTTTTCCAGCAAACTGCTGATTTGATCTACGCGCAAGTTTGAAACGTCCAGTGCTTCACGCAATCTTTTAAGGTCAAGCGCTTGGGTTGCCAGCAATTCTTGAGCTTTTGACAACTGGTCCTGAAGCAGGCGTTTTTCTTGATGGGCAACACTGCGCTCGGCATCAAGACGTTTTTCTGCAAGCAGAAAATCTGCCCGTATCTTTTTTGTCTCGTGACGTGCTTTGTCAATTTCTTCGAGCAATTTATGCTGCGTGGCCTGGCTACGTTCATTCTGTCTGAGCCACTCTTGGGCATGCTTGGTCGCATCTTCCTCAAGCCGACATCTGGCTAAGTTGCGTTCGTCCTCAACGACAGTAAGTTTTACGCGAAGCCTCTCCAGTTCATCCTCCTGTTTGTTTGCCAGGCTCTGGGACTGATTCAAGCGCACCATGAAATCCTCAACTTTCTTCTGCGCAGTGTTGAGCGCGGCCTCAATCACTTGCTGTTTGGCCAATCGCAATTGCTCTTGATGGATAAATTCGCTTTCCTTGATTCCCAGCGCTTCTGTGGCCTGAGACAGTTCGGCTCTGGATTGAGCGACTTGTCGATCGGCCTCTTCTTGGCCGTGTGACAACGCCATTTGCCATATGTTCTCCATTGCCTGCTGCAAAAAATGGGGCACTTGATCACCACTATTTTGGGAGGCGCTGACGCCAATGCGTGCACCCAAGGTGGAAAACCAAGCGTCCAGCATCGGGCTGACAGTATTGGGAGAACCCCGTCCGATCTTTTGGCGCACTTTTTCAATAGTTGGCCTGAGCCCTTCAGAAACTAGACTGTCCGCAGCCAGCCATACATCTTTCTGTTGAATGCCTCGGGATAGATTGTTTTTGAAGTGCATTAAATTGACCTTTAAGAAAGTTTACCCACGATAATAAATAGTTATCGTGAGTAAAATTTCTATTTTTGTTATACATCATACATAAAATGTATGATAAATTATTTTTAGGTGGTTTTGATGTTGATTTCATTGAGACAGAATGTGCCTGCTTTGAAAGGCTCGGTTCTTGATGGTGCTGCGCAATGTGCAATTGATGAGCTGCTGCGTGAGGGCGAGTCTGCAAATACCCAAAAAAGTTACCGTAGCGCCCTTAGGTACTGGGCAGCTTGGCATGTCATGCGTTATGGATGTCCAATTCAGATGCCGGTTGCAATTTCTGCTGTATTGCAATTTATCGTTGACCATGTCGAGCGAATAACAGACAAAGGTCTAGTATCCGAACTGCCAGCAAGCATCGATCTAGCCTTGGTGAATGCAGGCCACAAGGGAAAGCCAGGTGCCTTGGCATACAGCACGTTGATGCATCGAATTGCAGTGTTGTCCAAAACCCATCATTTGCGTGATTCCATCAATCCTTGCCATGATGCGAAAGTGAGGGAGCTGCTTGCGTATAT
>Ga0308165_1004497_pt1 | contig 13712 bp, 16 predicted proteins | sample PhyWR2_FD_201032 | JGI IMG/M metagenome (GOLD analysis project Ga0308165, IMG submission 201032) | Phyllosphere microbial communities from UC Gill Tract Community Farm, Albany, California, United States - DLSLW.R2 | ecosystem: Host-associated > Plants > Phyllosphere > Unclassified | place: USA...
CGCGGTTCTTCACCTGTGTCAGTGACTCGTCTCCGGGCACAGGAGAGGTCGGCCGCCTTAGCTCAGTCGGTAGAGCGTCTCACTCGTAATGAGAAGGTCATCAGTTCGATTCTGATAGGCGGCTCCATCACCGCAGGTCAGACTCCTCAGGGGGTCTGGCCTGCAGTCGTTTCCGGAGGGTAAACCCCCGGAAACCCACCGCTCTCAATCCGAGAAGCGCTCAAGCGCGTCGCGTAGCCCGCTGACGGCCGACGGGAGCACCAGGGGTGCACCGCCCCCTTGCAGACCCGTCACGGACCGCTCGAGCAGCTGTGCGACAGCGAACGGTGCGGCTGCAACCGGCGGACCTTCTTGCCCTTCGTCGTGTCCTGACGGGTCATGCCCTGGCCCTTGCGGCTCGTCGGCGCGCCGTGGATCACCGGCACCGCGGTCGCCACGTCGCCGCTCCTCCTGCTCGGCGAACCCGACGAGCCCATCGACCGCAATTGATGCAAGCGTCACCGCCCCCGACACGGTGCAGCGCCCGCTCCCCTCACGGTGGGCGGGCGCTGTTGCGCATTCGCGCTGGCGTCGGAACTCGTCAGCCGTCTCTCGGGCGGTCCGTGGTAGGGCCTAGGGGCCAGAGTCTCACCACCCTAGTGTCGTACATGTGTTCGAACACACGTCGAATCCATCCACACACAACGAAGGAGAGACATGGCCACATCCGTCAACGGTTGGGCCCTCGTGCCCGCAGGTTCACCCCAGCTCGCACAGCTCCCAGGGATCCCAACAGGACCAGTAGCCCTGGCTGGGCCGGTAGCGACGCTCCTCGGCTACGTCGCGGCCGAGTTCCACGCTCGAGTCGAGGCGATCACCTCGACCAGCTCACACAGGCCCGGCGCCAAGATCGGCTCCACAAGCCGGTACTCCAACCATGCGTCAGCTACGGCGGTCGACCTCAATGGTGGTCGCCACCCGCAGTTCCGCCGAGGCACGTTCACGGCAGCCCAGGTTGCTCAGATCCGCGTGATCCTCGCAGCCACCAAGGTCATCGACTGGGGCGGCGACTGGGACGACGCCTCGGTCGACGAGATGCACTTCGAGATCCGCCCGAACACCACAGCACAGCAGGCCGCAGACGCGGCCGGCACACTCAACCCGGAGGACGACATGCCCCTGACCAACGACGAGATCGACCGAATCGCTCAGCGAGTCTGGTCGTTCCAGAACCCCGCGCTCGAGAAGGCCGACGCCTACGCCCTGCTTCGTGCAAGCCGTGACGGCACGATCACCGCGAACGAGGTCCACCGCCTGCTCCGCACCGACATCCCCGCGGCTATCACCCGCAGCGAGCTGCTGATTCGCCAGGACATCGCGAAGATCTAACGGCGCTGTCGAACCTGCTCGCCGCTCTCTGGGCCTACAGGGACGAGAAGCTCGAGGAGGACGACGGCTACGAGGTTCTCCGTATGCGGCGCGACGACGTAGCCGGCAAGTCAGGGCGCCATCTCTGCAGCCTCAGTGCCCCGCTCACCTCAGGTGGGCGGGGCACTGTTCGTCGCCCACAGGGGGTTGTGACGACAGCGGCGTTCCGCTCCTAGGCTGGACGTAGCGGCAGATCAGGAAGCGGATCCGTCGGACCCAGGTCAAGACCGAGGCCGAGGTCCCTGCCGCAAGGCAGAGATGCGCCCCGTCCACTCAGGTGGGCGGGGCGCACCCGTCTATCCGCCAGGTCTCAGCGCGGCGATTCTTGTTCCGCCGCCGGACGGCACCGGGGACGGCGCATCAGCCCTGCCTTATCCGGGCTCCGGGAAGGACGCCGGTCGGTACTACTTCCTGAGCTACGTCGAAGAGCTTGGTGCTGGAGTCCTGGGAGATCCGGCTGAGGACGGCGAAAGCGGGCTCGGGTGGACCGTTGACGTCTCAGCTCCATGGACCGACTACGACCGGTCTCTGAGCTGAGCGTCAGGTCAGGGTGCCGGAACAGACGGGAAGAGCCGTATTCGACGATGGTCGTGGCGAACGCTCTCCCCACGGTACTCAGGCCCTCGAAGCCAGTAGTCCACGACGGAGTGTGCTTTCGATGAGGGCACGCCACGGTCGTCCACTGCGAGCCACCTAACCTCTGCGTGCCCGTCAGCGTTACCCGTCCCCCTTATGAGGGACGCGGGCGCCTTCGCGTTTTCGTGCCGGCGATGAGACCCGCGGACCGGCATCGGTCCAGGGCAAGTAGGGCCTAGGAGGCGTTGCCGCTCCGCCCTAGATTCATACCTGTGTTCGAACACGACGTCGAGGGCTGATGCCCATCACCTACCAGGACAGGACATGACATGGCCATATTTCCTGGCGCGATCAACAAGCCGATCACGGCCTCCAAAGGCCGGCAGCGCCTGACTCTTTACCACCGGCTCAACCTGCACGTCGCGGTCTCCGAAGCCGCGTCTCTGCACGACCTGTTCAACCGAAGCGGTCAGGTCGACTCCCACTTCTACGTCCGCCGCGACGGGACCGTCGAGCAGTACGTCGACACCGACTGGCGGGCCTTCGCGGACCTCGACGGCAACGACGCGACCATCAGCGTCGAGACCCAAGGGGGAGTCAACAACCCGGACAGCGAGCCGTGGACCACAGCGCAGCTCGAAGCCCTCGCCCAGCTCTACGCCTGGGTGGTCCGCACCCACGGCATCGCCCACAAGGTTGCCACGTCGTCTCACGCTGACGAGCGCTCACGCGGGCTCTCGTGGCACCGCCTGGGCATCGACGGGAACTTCCCCGCTCTGCCTGACCCGCGTGCGGGCCGCATCCAGCGCGGAGGCGGACTTCGCTACTCCAGCGCCGCCGGCAAGATCTGCCCCGGCGCAGGGAAGATCTACCAGATCCCCGAGATCTTCGAACGATCAGCCCAAATTCTCGGCACCACGCCCAACCCACCTACGTCCGAGGAGGACGACATGACCCCCGCACAGGCAGCACAGCTCACCGCAATCCTCGACCTGCTCACCCCCGGCGTGGCCGGCGTGAAGTTCGACGGCGACATCTTCAAGCGACTCGTCCGGATCGAAGACACCGCCGTCCGCACACGCGCTGACGTCGCCACGGTCCACGACTCGGTGCTCCGCCAGAAGTGACACCCTTGACCGTTCGTCACTGACCCGCCCCCGCGCCCCGCTCACCTCACGATGGGCGGGGCGCTTTCGTGCGTGACACTGCCCAACCTGGGAGGATCCTGTGTGCAGCGGCGCGACCAGTGGGAACGCGCCCGGCCGGTGAGATCCGGCGGAACCCAGGGGAATATTCATGCGCTTGAAGGCCAAAATCACCCGTTTCACCGGGGCGGCCCTGGCAGCAGGAGCGCTCCTGTTGGGATCGACCGTAGCCGCGCCGTCCGCTACGGCGATCTCCAACGTGTGGGCGGACCTTCACTGGAACACCAACTGCACGTCCGGCGGCTACTACGCGTTCAGCAGCGGAGCGTATGCGGCAGGTCAGATCAACACGCGACCTTCTGCCGGGCTTCGGTACAACCAGGTCAAGGGTGGCAACAACCACGCGCATGGCGCGTACATGGACACCCTTGGAGCCGTTCTCGTTCAGCCCCACGCAACCGTCAAGGTGACGGTGCTCTCAGGGAAGCAGTACACCTACGATAACAAGACGGACGTCCCACAGTGCAAGTACCAGTTCGATGCCAACGCCAGGCCTCGACAGATCTTCAATGTCAGCTGGGCCATTGTCTACCTCAACTGAGGGAGCAAGCTGAAAGTATGAGTGCCCCGCCCACGTCATAGTGGGCGGGGCACTGTTGTCTATCCGAGTGGCCGACCCACCGTGCCCTTGAGGCCGGAGGTTGAGAGGGTCCGGGTCCGGACGTTCAGCCCGGGAACTGGTGCCTCGATGATCGTGTTCGACCCGAGATAGATCGCCACGTGATCGATCTTTCCGTCGTTCTGGTAGTCCCAGAAGAGGAGATCTCCGGGAGCCCGGTTCGAGAGCGGGATCGAGGCGTACTTGAGGTACTGCTGGTGGGAAGTTCGCGGCATGAAGACCCCTGCAGCCCTCATCGACATCATGGTGAGCCCTGAGCAGTCGAAGGTCCATGGGCCGCTCGCGCCCCACTCGTAGGGTTTGCCGAGCTGGGCCTTCGCGTAGTTGATCGCCAGGTCTACGCGGGTTGTCTCGGGGGCTGATGGTGTCGGCGGCGCGGGAGGTGTGGGCGGCGGCGGAGGTGTGTATCCGTCCCAATCGCCGGCGAGCGGCAGGACGTTCATCTGCCCGGCAGGCCCTTGGACGAAGGCGTAGTCGGACACGACGGTCGGGGCGGCGTGGGAGTCGATCAGGTGGAATGAGCCGTCCCGCGGGTTGTACCACCCGGCCGTAGTCGTGCCGTCGCCGTTCCAATCTCCGACAACCGGCCCGATGGCGGTGTCACCTGCGGGCCCGTAAACGAAGGCGTAGTCCGACGCCTGGGTCGCGGCAAGAGAGTCTGAGAGATGCCAGCTCCCGTCGGCCGGCTTGTACCAACCGACTGAGTCACGTCCATCCCCATCCCAGTCGCCAGCCACCGCGACAAGTCCGGGGAGTTTGGCAGGTCCCAGGACGAACGCGTAGTCCGAAGCAGACGTCGCGGTTACAGAGTTGGTGAGGTGGAAGGAGCTGTCGATGGGGTTGTACCAACCGACAGAATCGCGACCGTCTCCGTCCCAATCGCCAGCGAGCGGGATGATGTCGTTCCTGCCTTTGGGTCCGGACAGGAACGCGTAGTCCGCCGCTCCGCTGGCCACCAGGGCGTTGGTGAGGTGAAAGGAGCCGTCTGCGGGGTTGTACCAACCGGTAGAGGTGACTCCGTCGCCGTTCCAGTCGCCCGCTACTACCTTGACGTCTGGCTTACCCGCGGGGCCTAGGACGAACGCGTAGTCCGAACTTGTAACTTCGATCCTCGAGTTGCTGAGGTGGACGCCGCCATCGGTAGGGCTGTACCAGCCCATGCCTTCGCTTTGGTCCTCGGGAGCCGCAGAGGCCGACGTCGGGACGACAAGAGCGCCTATGGCGAGGGTGGACGCAGTGAGGAGTGCTGTGCCGATCGTGCGGCGTCTTGCTGTCTTGCGTGTGGTCATCGTTGGCCAGTTCCCCTGAGTTGAAGTTGTCCCTCGGAGGGTAGCGATGGATTCGGCGCAATCCAGTGGGACCTCCGGGTGAATGTCGGTTGGACCTGCGGTTATGTCGCCTCTGGCCAGGTGCCCTTCAAGAGGTGTCTCACCCGGATGGCACGCTTCGCGCATGCTCGAGTTCCACCACCCCGTCGCGTCGCTATGGCAGCGGTGCCTAAATGCCGTCGACCCGCCACCTGTGCGCGAGCAGCGCGACCTCCCGCGCGGTGTGCTCGTGCGAGCTCGCTGGGTCTGGGAGCGCGACGGGGAGGCCTGGCTCGACGGACGGGTGATGTCCATCTGGCGACGCCGCAGCTACGAGGACGTCGTGCTCGTCCACCGGCTGCAGAGGGATCCACGCGGGCAAACGCATGGTGAGTGGCTGCCAGCCCGCGATGTGGTGCGGCGCAATGACGTCGGGAGCATCGACGCAGACGCCTCTACTCCGCCTTCCACTCAGGCCGCGTGTTGATGTAGCGGTCGAGTTCGGTCCGGGCGTAGCGCTTCGCGCCGTCGACGCTGATCGGGATGATCTCGTGCCGGGCCTGCAACTCGGTCAACTTGCGAGGTGAGACCCCTATGTACTCAGCGGCCTCGTCGAGACGGAGAGCTGCCGGCGGATACGTGAGGTGAGTGCACATGGTGGCACCGTACCGGGGGCCGCGTACTCGAGATCCCCTGCGATAAGCGCCAGAACAGAGAACTACTGTGAGCGGTACTGAGAGATCTCAAATCGGAGGAACTATGGGCTTCATCCAGAACGCTCACATGGTCGTCTCATCGCAGGCGACCGACGAAGCCCGCAAGAGTCGCAAGATCCTGGAGCGCGAAGCCAAACTGCGCGGCACCGCTCTGGAAGAAGCTGACCGCATCGAACAGGCGCGCCACAGGGAACTCGTGTCCCTCTTGGAAGAGCAGAACCAGCTGCTCCGACACCTAGTGACAGCGATCGACTGGCAGAACGCGATGACCCAGGCCCAGACCAACCCGCCTGCGCCTCTCTGAGCTCCCAGCGCAGGCGGGAGACCGGCCCCGGGTCTACCTCACGCGGAGACTTCTCGGGTGTCGTGCAGCGCTCCGAGTTGCTTCATGGCGCCGCGGGTCGGTGCGTTCGCCACGTGCGTGTAGCCGGCTGTCACCGCTGCGGAGGCGTGCGCGAGGATCGCCAAAAGTGTTGGGTCGGTCGTCCGGGTGCCTACGCCACGCCCGCCGTCGATCCTGGCCGGGCTCACAGTTCCGTCGCACGAGATTTGTATGCACGTGGGACGCTGGGGCGATGACTAACCTCCCGTCGTGCCGGTCTTGCCAAACGGACGAGCACCTTGAGTACAGCAACTACGTACCCGCCACGATCCGCACGGTCAGTAGAGGCCGCGCGACGAAGTGCGTCCGCAGCTACCCGAGGTTGACTGGCGGTGTATGAAGTGCGGCCTGTTCGACGGTCGCTCCGTACCTGTGGATTGGCGCCCGTCCGCCCCCTAGCGCGGACACTGGCCGCATTGAGGCATACGCGCCATCGCTGTGGGAGTGGTCCTCGTTCGACAGCCCCTTGGGCCGACCGACGTAGCTTGCAGGGTCGCACGTCTCCCCGCTCAATGGCATGCGCCCCGGCTCGGCCCAGGCTGGCGCTTGCGGTCGAGCTCGGCGCGGGAGGGCGGCTTCAGTCGCCAAGATCGATGGGGATGCTGTGGCCCGGCGCTCCATCTCGTCAAGCTAACGCGGGCTGACTCACTCGGCATCGCAAGCCCGCCGAGGTGGTTGGCTTGGACGGTCGGCCACCCACCGGAAAGGATGAGATCCAACGCGAACCGACGAGGGTGCCGCTTCCGATGCAGGGGGCGTTTGTGCTGGTCAACGGCGACAATACGAACTGATGAGAGACTACGAAGGTGGCCGCCTGGGAATGAGAAGGTCATCAGTTCGATTCTGATAGGCGGCTCCAGCATCACGAACGGCCCGGTCCCCGTTGCGGGGGGACCGGGCCGTTCTGCTTGGTCAGACGTCGCACGTCCGACCTGAGGCTTCAGGCGTCGGTTCTCGCTCCAGGTGGCGTTCTCTGGAGAGCTCCGGGCGCACGTGCGGTTACTTGGAGCCCTTGTCCGGGCCGAAGATGTGCGTCCGTCGTGCGGCGACGCGGTTGGCGATCCGGTCGACGGCTGCGGCGGTGGCGTCCTTCATGCGGGGCTCGATGGTGGACCGGATGTCTTCGAACTGCTGCGCGCTGAGCCTGTCGGCGGTGAGCTCGCCGACCTCGAAGACGTCGCCCTTGTTGAGTCGTCCGTCGCCCGAGCCGTCGATGATTCGCAGATAGATCATGTCGTCCTCCTGTGCTGCTGGTGTCGTGATGGGGTTGCCGGTCCCGAGGGTGATCCCCCGGGCGGCCATGAACGGCTGTGGGTCCTGCGGGGTGCCGTTGACGTGCGTCTCGAAGTGCAGATGAGCGCCCTTCGTGACCCCCGTCGAACCGACAGTCCCGATCTGCTGGCCCTGCGCGACGACCTGTCCGCGTGAGACGAGGACTGTCGAGTGGTGCAGGTACTTGGTGAGGATCCCCCCGGTGTGCTGGATCCAGACCTCGTTGCCCCCGGTGGGGGTGGCCTGCGAGAACGTGACGGTCCCTGCGGCGGCTGCGTAGACCGGTGTCCCGGCTGGTGCGCCGATGTCCGTGCCGAGGTGCATCGCAGAAGCTCCTGCAGTCGGCGGGGTGCGCGGGCCGAACCGTGAGGTGATCGGCCCGGTGCACGGGTTGCTCCACATGGTGTTCTCCCTTCCTGGTTGGGTGATGGTCTGGAGGTCGGGTCTTCCCGCCTCCGTGTCGTTCGGATGGTGATCGGTGCGTTGTGTCCCGGCCGGTCCGACCGAACCTCTCGGACTGCAGCGCATCGACCGAAGTCGAACATGCGTACGAACCTACGAGGGGCTCTCGTGATGCCCTAGACCCTGCTCAGGCTGTTCCCGGACCCTCAGGGGAGGCCCAGCCGGGCGCGCGTGAGAGGTCCTGCGACGCCGTCCGGGACGAGGCCTGATCTGCGCTGGAACTCCGCGACAGCCGCCCGGGTCGCGGGTCCGTCGACACCGTCGACGGCGAGACGCGAGTACGCCGGGTAGTCGCGGTTGAGCCGGGCCTGGACCGAGCGCAGCACCAGGTCCCCTGGGGCTGCCGGCCGCGCCGCGGCTGCCGTAGACGGGCGTGTCGGCGGGGTGCGTCGCACCAGCCCTCGCCCGAGGTTCGACCACTCGCCGACGTCGACGTGCAGGTGGTTCTGGTGGCCGCTGGCCGACCCGGCCGTCCCGTCGCGGGCGAAGGTGATCGCGAGCCCGCGCTGCTCGGCCTCGCCGAGTGCGATGAGCAGACGTGCCCGTTCGGCCGGTCCGTTCGAGCCGTGGTTGAGGTCTGCGGCGAGGCCGTCGGCATGCCAGGAGCCGGGTCTGTGCACGCCGGGCGTCACGCCTCCGTAGGCCGGGTGCTCTCGGACGGAATAGCCAGAGCGTGCGGCCCATGCGAGGAAGTCGAGCAGGACGGGGGTGGGGGTGAGCTGTCGTGACAGGGCCATGTGGGGTCTCCTGAGGTCGAGTTCGAGTTCGAGGTCGAGATGGGAGCAGCCCGGAGTCTGCAAGCCCTCACGCTTGATCACTACGAATCTAGGGTGAGGACTTGAGGTTTCGGGTATAGGTCGGACGACGAGACGACCCCAGGGCGGCGCGGGCCACCCACCGGGGCGCGTGCGCCTCGACCCGACGCCAGGCCGCGTGCCACAGGGCCACTGCCGTGACTGTCACCAGGAGGGCTGTCGACTCGTCACCGAGCGCCGATGCGAGCGGGCCTGCGGCCCAGGCGGGCAGGTGCGGCCCCGCGGCGGCCAGGATCGCGGTGACCGTCGCTCCCCAGATCGTCGGGACTGTCGTGCGCAGCCACGAGGTCACGAGGTCGCTGCGCTCGGGGGCGGTGGGCGACGGGTCGGTCGGTGGCAGGTCGGGCCGACTCTCTGCGGTTGTCGGGTGCTCTGAGGTCATGTGGTCCTCCAGGTCGGTTCAGTCGCCGAGGTCGGCGGGGAGCGGGGGTGGTGGTGGTGCGTCGGGGGCGCTGTGCCGCGCGATGTGCGCGTAGAGCGCGTTGATGAGGCGCAGCGCGCGCCAGTGGCGGTCGCGCACCTCGCGGACCTCGGCCTCGAGCTCGCCGATCCGTGCGGCGTGCCTGTCGACCTGCTGCTGGAGCGGCTCGAGCAGCGAGCGGGTCTGGGCCTCGACGAGAGACGACCAGTGCGCGTCGCCCGCCGCGTCGTCGTCGCGCAGGGCGGTCCGTCGGGCGATCACGTGGTCGTGGGCGACGCGCAGCAGCGCCGCGAGGCCGCCTGCACCGACGGTGCCGACGGCGAGACTCACGGCCGTCGGCACCCAGCTCATCGGACCGGTGCCGGTGCGAGCGAGGCCCGCAGGTCGTCGACGAGTGCTGCGCGCGAGGGGCCGCGGAGGTCCCGGCGTTCTTTGGGGGTCATGCCCCCGCGGACCAGCCACGGACCGTAGGCGGTGTCCTCTTCGTCCTCGAGGGCGTCGAGCAGGCAGGCGCGGCGGACCGGGCAGGCGGCGCAGACCGCGGTCGCGCGGGCCGCGACGTGGCGGTTGACGGGGTCGAAGAGCGCCGGGTCTGCGCCGTCACAGGCGGCGTCGCTGACCCAGTCCAGCTCGAGGCGCCGGAGCGTGGCTCGGGGGGCTGTCTCGGGAGGGGTGCCCTCGGGAGGGGTGGCGCGTGCTGTCGGGATGGTCTCGGGTCGGGTGAGGGTGAGTGTGTCCATGAGCGTCCTTCGATCGGTCAGGTCGTCCTCCGGCGTCGGTCGTCGGTGCGGGTGCCATCGATGGTTACACCATGTTCCGACAAGTTCAACGCGCTACTTCGCCGACGTCGGCGATCCAGTTCCGCTAAAACCCTCATCTCCGGTCATGATCCCGTGTCTTTGGTGTAGGGTGCCCTGAAAGACGACGGACCGACGCGAAAGGGAGCCCTCATGCCTCTCGACCACGACGACAGGGCCCGCGAGGCCGTGGCCACCGAGCTGCGGCGACGCGGGGTGACACCCCGCCAGCTGGCGATCCAGGGCGGTCTCTCCGTCGACACCGTCAACGACTTCCTCAACGGCGTCCGCTGGCCGCGCAGCGGCAGCCTCGGCAAGATCGAGGCCTTCCTCGGCTGGCCGCCCGGTCGCCTGGACAGGCTCGGCGCGGGCGAGGACCTGAGCGGTGACGTCGACGCTCCGGGCGAGCCTGCGGACTCGCCTGCCTCGGGTGTCCTGCTCGACATCGACCCGGAGGTCTTCTCCGACCTCGACCCGAGCGAGCGCGCCGAGGCCGTGGCGGCCGCAAAGCTCACGTACCTCGAGCGGGCCCGGGAGATCCGCCGCTCGCGAGGTGCCCTCTGAGGTGCTGCTCGGGGCTGGCCGGCGGGGTCCGTGTCAGCGGTCGGGCGCAGGATGGTCTGTCCCGGCGTCAGCCGGACGCGAGGCAGAGGGGGTCTGCATGAGCTACAGCCCGTGGAGGGACGCCGAGGTGCGTCATCCGCACCTGGACATCGAGCGGTGCGACATCGCACCGGCGCGCGGCGTCTGGGTGCGCAGCGAGAACATGATCCTCATCGACGAGAACCTGGACCGCCCGTGGCGCCGGGCGACGCTGGCGCACGAGCTCGCGCACGTCGACCTCGGGCACGTCTCGCTCGTCGAGGGGTACTTCGCGCGGCGGGTCGAGCGTGAGGCCGACATGCTCGCGGCGCGCCGGCTGCTCGGCAACGTCGACGTCATCGCCGACGCCGTAGCCGCCTACCCGGGGGACACGGCCGCCGTGGCCGACCAGCTCGACGTGCCCGTCGAGGTCTTGGTCCGCAGGGTCGAGAAGATGCACCCCCGGGACCGCGCGAAGATCGAGGCCCGCGTCTCGCGCAGCGCGGGCTGACCTCCCGCGGCCGCGGGTAGCCTCGACCAGGTCGTCGGCGCTCGACGACCCGGCGCGGCACCGACTCCAGGTTCCCACCGCGGTGCACCGACCCAGGAGGACAGATGGCCCCCACGCTCCGTTCGATCGAGGCGAAGATCTCAGGCGGCGAGCCCGTCGGCCCCGAGGAGGTGCGGTGGCTCGCGGAGTCGCTCCGCGTGCTCGTGGGCCCCGACCCGGACCCGGACGACGAGCCCACGCCCGAAGAGCTCGCCGCCGAGTTCGGCCTCGGCTCGTCACCCTCGCCCGACATGCTCGAGTACCTCCGGGAGTTCGTGCGAGACCGCCGGGCGCAGGAGGCCGCAGACGCCTCAGAGTGAGGCTCGTGTGTCCGGGAGGTCACCGCATGTTTCGATCATGTAGCGAAGTTACTAACTTGGGAGAATCTCTGAAGGTTCTTTGCTAGATTGCATCCAGAGCCTCCGCAGGGAGGCGGCGACGCGTCCGCGTCGCCCTGGACGAGAGGACCGATGATGTTTCTATCCACGGGGCGCAACCGAGCTCTGGCCGCGGTGGCGCTGGCCTCGAGCATGACGCTGGTGGTCGCCGGGTGCTCCAGCAGCGGCGCCGGAGCAGGCGGCGGCGAGGGCGAAGACCGCGTGCTCAACGTCTTCGCCGGGAGCCAGACGCCGATCACCGCCAACTTCAACCCGTACTCCCCGACAGCGCTGCACGCGTCGTCAGGGGCGATCTACGAGACGCTGTACTACTACAACAAGGGTGCCGCCGGAGACCCGACACCGTTGCTCGGAGAGTCCTTCGCCTTCGACGACACGGGCTCCGAGCTCACGGTCACCCTGAAGTCGGGAGTCACCTGGAGCGACGGCGAGCCCTTCACGGCCGACGACGTGGTCTTCACCTTCGAGCAGCCCTTCGCCTCGCAGGAGTGGATCACCTCGGTCGAGGCCGTCGACGAGACCACCGTGAAGTTCGTCTTCGACGGCCCGCAGTACACCAACGAGTTCACGGTCCTCGGGTCGACCTACATCGTCCCCGAGCACATCTGGTCGACGATCGAGGACACCACGGCCTACGCCGACGCCGAGCCTGTGGGCACCGGACCGTACATCGTCGACAACGTCTCGACCTCGGCCTACACGATCGTCGCGAACCCCGAGTACCGCGAAGAGGGCAAGCCCGCCGTCAAGAAGGTCCGCTACCTCGGCATCGACAGCAACCAGTCGGCCGAAGACCTCATCCGCACGGGGAAGATCGACTGGGTCAGCATGTTCTCGCCCGAGCCCGAGTCGATCACGGCCGACGGCCGCATGGGGTACCTGCCGCTCTACAGCACCGCGACGGTCATCTACACCTGCGCGAACGCCGAGATGGGGTGCGAGGGTCCCCAGACGGACGTCGCGGTGCGCCAGGCGATCGACGTGGCCCTGGACAGGTCGTCCATCAACGAGAAGGCCTTCGCCGGTGTCGGCGGGGCGGCGTCCCCGACCTTCGCCCTGCCAGGACGTGACGACCAGTGGGTGGCGCCGGGCATGCCGTCCCAGAGCCCGCAGCAGAGCGACGTCGAGGCCGCCCAGGCCATCCTCGAAGAGGCCGGCTACGCACCCGACGCCGACGGCGTCTACGCCAAGGACGGGCAGCGGGTCGAGATGACCCTCGTCTCGGTCGACGGCTGGAACGACTACAACTCTGCGGCCAAGCTCATCGCCGAGCAGGTCTCGGCGGCAGGCATCCAGGTCACGGCGACGACGGTCTCGCAGAGCGAGTTCGCCGACGCCCGCCAGAGCGGTGAGTTCCAGCTGATCATCGGCGGGGTGAGCGGCACGTCGGTCGCCGACCCGTTCCAGATCTACCACGACTGGTTCACCACGGGGACGACGGCTCCGGTGGGCGAAGAGGTCCCGCTCGGTGCCTGGAACTTCTCGCGGTACTCCGACCCCGAGGTCGACGCGGCTGTCGAGGCCGCCTCGGTGACCGACGACTCGGCGACCAAGCTCGAGGCCTACGGCGTGATCCAGGAGAAGATCGTCGAAGACCTGCCGTACATCCCGCTGATCCTCTCCGCGTCGCAGACCTTCTACGACACCGAGCACTTCACGGGGTGGCCGACCGAGGACGACCTCTACGCCTTCCCGGCGCCGTTCACGCCGACGGCCGCCGGTCTGATCCTGTCCAACCTCGAACCGGTGGGCTAGGGCTGGTCACGGCGCGCCGCCGCGCGCCGCCAGCAGACGACGAGAGAGACCGGGCGCCGCGAACGCCCGGCCTCTCTCGTCGTCCGTGGGGAGGGGTGCCAGGGGGACCGCAGCCGGCGGACCGCAGACGGCGGTGCGTCAGCTGCCCAGACCCTCACGAGCCGTCTGACCGCGCGACCGCGCCGGAGGCATGGCGACTACGCGGTCTCGCGGCGTGCGCCCGTCGCGAGGAGCCCGCTCACAGTCATGATCGTCAGCGCCCCGAGGACGACGAACAGCGGGACGGTCCATCCGTCTGTGGCCGTGTGCAGCGCGCCGATCGCGTACGGCCCGGCAGCAGCGGCGCTGTAACCGAGGCCCTGGATCATCGCCGACATGCGCCGGGCCTCGCTCTGCGACCGCGACCGCTGGACCACGAGCGTGAAGATCACCGTGAAGTTGCCTCCCT
>Ga0308165_1004499_pt1 | contig 13709 bp, 10 predicted proteins | sample PhyWR2_FD_201032 | JGI IMG/M metagenome (GOLD analysis project Ga0308165, IMG submission 201032) | Phyllosphere microbial communities from UC Gill Tract Community Farm, Albany, California, United States - DLSLW.R2 | ecosystem: Host-associated > Plants > Phyllosphere > Unclassified | place: USA...
ACATCTCTTCGATGATCTCCGGCAGCGTTTGCGCGTTTGATTCCACCGCGCCGGTCAGCGGCCAACAGCCGAGAGTACGGAAACGCACCATCTGATTTTTGATCTCTTCGCCAGGCTGCAAATCAATCCGATCGTCATCGATCATCATCAGCATGCCGTCGCGCTCCAGCACCGGGCGCTCTGCCGCCAGGTACAGCGGAACAATTTCGATATTTTCCAGATAGATGTACTGCCAGATATCCAGCTCGGTCCAGTTTGAAAGCGGGAACACGCGGATGCTTTCGCCTTTGTTAATCTGGCCGTTGTAGTTGTGCCAAAGCTCAGGGCGCTGATTTTTGGGGTCCCAGCGATGGAAACGATCGCGGAAAGAGTAAATACGCTCTTTAGCGCGGGATTTTTCTTCGTCGCGGCGCGCGCCACCAAACGCAGCATCAAAGCCGTATTTGTTCAGCGCCTGCTTTAGCCCTTCGGTTTTCATGATGTCGGTATGCTTACCGCTGCCGTGTACAAACGGGTTGATACCCATCGCCACGCCTTCCGGGTTTTTATGCACCAGCAGTTCGCAGCCATAAGCCTTCGCGGTACGGTCGCGGAATTCGTACATCTCGCGGAATTTCCAGCCGGTATCCACATGCAGCAGCGGAAACGGCAGCGTCCCCGGATAAAACGCTTTACGCGCCAAATGCAGCATCACGCTGGAGTCTTTCCCGATGGAATACATCATCACGGGATTGGAGAATTCGGCAGCCACCTCGCGGATGATATGAATGCTTTCTGCTTCGAGTTGCCGCAGGTGGGTAAGTCGTTTTTGGTCCATAACCGTTCCTTATTGTCCCGCCACATTCAGGGCGGGCATGGGGGCATTTTTGGCAAGATGTTCACGATATTGACGCTGTCGGTCGCAAGCCCTGGACAGGCTTTGGTACGGACGGACAGGGCGCGATGTGACAACTCACTCACAAACAGGAATAGTGGGACTATAGGGGGCGACTCAGGGTGAATGAAATTACGAATTGGAATGAGTAGTTACTCAATGGAATAACGACCTGGAAAAGCTAATATCAAAAAGTGCTTAACACGCGGAATTTCGGGCGTTTAAGAGCAAATGAAATTGTGTAAGCACGATCACAGTTTCATACTAGGCGAGTTAAAATTAGCGCTGTTTTTTAAGGACTCACTATGTTTTCCGCAATGCGCCACCGTATCGCTGCCCTGGCGTTCGGCGTTTGCTTTATTCTTCCGGCTCACGCAACCGCTAGCGCTTTCGGTGAAATCGCTTCCACGCAGGCGCGCCACATCGCCACCGTTTTTCCGGGAAGGATGACCGGCACGCCAGCAGAAATGCTCTCCGCTGATTATCTGCGCCAACAGTTTGCCGACATGGGCTACCAGAGCGATATCCGCGCCTTTCACAGCCGATATATTTATACCTCGCGCAACGACAGTAAAAACTGGCACAACGTGACGGGCAGTACGGTCATTGCTGCACATGAAGGTAAGACAGCGCAGCAAATTATCATCATGGCGCACCTGGATACCTTCGCGCCGATGAGCGATGAGGATACCGATCATAATCTCGGCGGCCTGACGCTACAGGGAATGGACGATAACGCGGCGGGTTTGGGCGTCATGCTTGAGCTGGCTGAACGTCTAAAAAATACTCCGACGAAATATGGCATTCGCTTTGTCGCCACCAGCGGTGAAGAAGAGGGCAAACTCGGCGCAGAAAACCTGCTTAATCGCATGAGCACGGCTGAAAAGAAAAATACCCTGCTGGTGATTAATCTCGATAACCTGATCGTGGGCGACAAACTCTATTTCAACAGCGGCAAAACGACGCCAAACTCCGTACGCAAGCTGACACGCGACCGCGCGCTGGCGATTGCCCGCGGTCAGGGCATTCAGGCGGCGATAAATCCGGGCCACAACCCGAATTATCCAAAAGGCACGGGATGTTGTACCGACGGTGAAATATTTGATAAAGCGGGTATTCCGGTGCTGTACGTCGAAGCGACCAACTGGTCTTTAGGCAAAAAAGACGGGTATCAGCAGCGGACTAAATCGAAAGCCTTCCCGGACGGAACGAGCTGGCATAACGTGCGGCTCGACAATCAGCAGTACATTGATACGGCACTCCCCCAGCGCATTGAGCACCGCACCCGCGACGTGGTGAAAGTGATGCTACCGCTGGTCAAAGAGTTGGCAAAAGCGAATAAAGCTTAGTGCAGTCTGATGCCCTCACCCCGCCCTTCTCCCACAGGGAGAGGGAGAAAGCAGCTCTGGGCGATTCCCTCAACCTGCGGGTGAGTGAATAAACAGCTCCGGGTGACTCCCTCAACCTGGGGGTGAGTGAATAAACAGCTCCGGGCTATTCCCTCAGCCTGCGGGTGAGGTGAAAACATGGCTCTGTGCGCTCCTCTCTTCCAATGGCCGAGAAGGAATTAATTAGCGCTCGGAACAGTTCCCTCTCCCCTTGGGAGAGGGTTAGGGTGAGGGTAAAATTACCCCTCGTGCAATCCACATTCGCGTTTAAGCCCAAAGAATCGCGTTTCTTCTTCTGCCATTCCAGGCTCCCATTTCCGTGTGGTGTGAGTGTCCCCCACTGACAGGTAGCCCTGATCCCACAGCGGATGGTATTTCAGCCCGTGCTTCTGCAGATACTGATAAACAGTACGATTATCCCAGTCGATAATCGGCAGCACTTTGAACACGCCGCGCTGAATGCCCAACACCGGCAGGCTGGCGCGACTGCCGGACTGCTCGCGACGCAGACCCGCAAACCACGTTTTCACATTCAACTCTTCAAGCGCCCGGTTCATCGGCTCGACTTTGTTGATGTCATTGTATTTCTCAATGCCCTCAACGCCCTGCTCCCACAGTTTGCCGTAGCGCGCTTCCTGCCACGCCGCACTCTGTTCTGCGCGATAAACCTTCAGGTTCAGCTTGAGCTTATCCGCCAACTCATCTATGAACTGATAGGTTTCCGGGAACAGATACCCCGTATCAGTGAGGATCACCGGAATATCCGGGCGGATCCTGTTCACCAGGTGCAAACTCACCGCCGCCTGAATACCAAAACTGGATGAGAGCGCATACTCGCCTGGCAGGTTTTCCAGCGCCCACGCTACGCGTCCTTCGGCATCCAGTTTTTCCAGTTTGGCGTTGGTTTCCGCCAACGCCAGAATGCGTTCCACTTTCGGTAAATCGTTAAGGGCATTCAGATCGAGTAAGGACATAGCTACCTCTCTTTTATTCCCAAAAATCTCTGGCGGGATCGAGCACAGGGCGAATGATGCCCGCACGCACCGTAAAGTCGCCGAAGCCTTCACCCGCTTCACGCTCTTTCGCCCAGCGCCCGACAAGCTCGTCCAGTGAATCGAGAATTTCGGGTTCAGTAATGTTTTCGCGATACATACGCGGGATACGCGTTCCGCTGCGGTTGCCGCCAAGATGCACGTTGTAACGACCCGGCGCTTTACCCACCAGGCCAAGTTCAGCCAGCAACGCGCGGCCACAGCCGTTCGGGCAACCCGTCACGCGCATCACGATATGCTCATCCGGAATACCGTGTTTCGCCAGTACCGCTTCCACTTTATCGGTGAATGACGGCAGGAAACGCTCAGCTTCTGCCATCGCCAGCGGACAGGTTGGGAATGACACGCAGGCCATTGAGTTCTCGCGCTGCGGCTTAACGCCATCCATCAGCGTATGCTCGCGCGCCAGCTTCTCGATCTTCGCTTTCTGGCTCTCCGGCACACCGGCAATAATCAGGTTCTGATTTGCGGTGATGCGGAACTCGCCCTTATGAATCTTAGCAATCTCCAGAAGACCCGTTTTCAGCGGACGGCCTGGATAATCCAGAATACGGCCATTTTCGATAAACAGCGTCAGGTGCCATTTATTGTCGATGCCCTTGACCCAGCCGATACGATCGCCACGACCGGTAAACTCATACGCTCGGATAGGCTCAAAGGTGATCCCCGCGCGACGTTCGACTTCCGCTTTGAACGTCTCTACGCCGACGCGCTCCAGCGTATATTTGGTTTTCGCGTTTTTACGATCGGTACGGTTACCCCAGTCGCGCTGTGTGGTGACTACCGCTTCGGCCACGGCCAGCGTGTGCTCCAGCGGGATATAACCAAATTCGCTTGCGGTACGTGCGTAAGTTTTCTTGTTACCGTGTTCGATGGATAAACCACCGCCCACCAGCAGGTTAAAGCCAACCAGCTTGCCATTTTCCGCAATCGCCACAAAGTTCATGTCGTTGGCGTGCAGATCGATATCATTTTGCGGCGGAATAACCACTGTGGTTTTGAATTTACGTGGCAGATAGGTCTGCCCCAGGATCGGTTCTTCGTCGGTGGTCGCGACTTTTTCCTGATCGAGCCAGATCTCCGCATACGCGCGGGTGCGCGGCAGCAGGTGTTCAGAGATCTTCTTCGCCCATTCGTACGCTTCGGCGTGCAACTCTGACTCATACGGGTTGGAGGTACACAACACGTTACGGTTCATGTCATTCGCCGTCGCCAGCGCGTCCAGCCCGACGGAATGCAGCATCTGGTGTACCGGCTTCACGTTCTTTTTCAGAATGCCGTGAAACTGGAAGGTCTGACGGTTGGTCAGACGAATGCTGCCGTAAATCGTGTTGTCGTGGGCGAATTTATCAATCGCCTGCCACTGTTTGGTGGTGATAACGCCACCCGGCAGACGGCAGCGCAGCAGCATCGCATGACGCGGCTCCAGCTTTTGTTCAGCACGTTCTGCACGAATATCGCGGTCATCCTGCTGATACATGCCGTGAAAGCGGATCAGCAGGAAGTTGTCGCCTTTGAAACCGCCGGTCAGACCGTCGTTTAAATCTTCGGCAATGGTGCCGCGCAGATAGTTGCTATCAACCTTCATGCGCTCGGCGTCAGTCAGTTTGCCTTCGACCACCAGTGGGCCAGGGTGTTTTTCGCTCATTAGTAGACATCTCGCTGATAACGGCGCTCTACGCGCAGCTCACTTAAAAATTCATCCGCCGTTTCGATATCCATACCACCGAATTCGGCAATCACTTCCAGCAAAGCCTGCTCAACGTCTTTCGCCATACGATTGGCGTCGCCGCAGACATAAATGTGGGCACCGTTATTGATCCACGCCCACAGCTCTGCGCCCTGTTCGCGCAGTTTGTCTTGTACGTATATTTTTTGTTTTTGGTCACGTGACCACGCCAGATCGATGCGCGAGAGCACGCCCTCTTTAACGTAGCGCTGCCACTCAACCTGATAAAGGAAATCTTCCGTAAAGTGCGGGTTGCCAAAGAACAGCCAGTTTTTGCCTGGCGCTTCCTCGGCGGCACGCTGCTGCATAAACGCGCGGAACGGTGCGATACCGGTGCCTGGACCAATCATGATAACCGGTGTTTCAGGGTTCGCTGGCAGGCGGAAGTTATCGTTATGCTCAATAAAGACGCGGACTTCGCCCTCTTCCTCAACGCGATCGGCCAGGAAACTGGATGCCCCGCCCGCTCGCGCACGGCCTTCGATATCGAAGCGTACGGCCCCCACGGTGATATGCACTTCGCTTTCCACTTCTGCCTGCGACGAGGCAATGGAATAGAGGCGCGGCGTTAACGGGCGCAGCAGACCGATTAAGGCCTCGGCGTCCAGCTGTGCCGGAGAGAATCGCACCATATCGACAATTGGGGTGGTTGCGGCGTAATGCTGCAGTTTGGCTTTGTCGCCCACCAGCGGCAGCAGCGTTTCGCTGCGGGTCAGCGTGGCGTAATTCTCGACAATATTGGCGGTGTTAACCGTCAGCTCAAAATGCCACTGTAGCGCTTCGGAAAGCGGCAGCGTTTTGCCCTCCACGTTGACCTGCTCCGTGCCCTTCAGCCACAGCAGTTCCACCAGCTCTTTTACTAATGCAGGATCGTTTTGATACCAGACGCCAAGCGCATCGCCCGGCTGGTAGCGCAAGCCAGAATCACCCAGATCAATTTCGATATGGCGAACGTCTTTTTCCGAATCGCGACCGGTAATTTTTTGATTTACGGACAGGCTCGCAATCAGCGGCTCTTCTTTGGTATACGGGCTGGTAGAGACTTCATTGACCACACCTGAAGCGCTGATCGCCGCCTGCGCCGGCGTATCCTTCGGCACGCGCGCTTTCAGTACATCCACAATCCGTGCGCGCCATTCGGCGGCAGCGGCTTGATATTCAACGTCGGCATCCACACGATCCAGCAGACGCTCTGCGCCCAGTTCCGCCAGCTTGCTGTCGAAATCTTTGCCGGACTGGCAGAAGAACTCATAGGACGTGTCGCCCAGACCAAACACAGCAAACGCGGTGCCATCAAGTTTTGGCGCTTTTTTCGAGAACAGGAATTTATGCAGCGCGACTGCTTCTTCAGCGGGTTCGCCTTCGCCCTGCGTTGACGCCACAATTACTACCAGTTTTTCTGACGCGATTTGTTTGAATTTATAATCCCCGGCGTTCACCAGGTTCACGTTCAGTTTGGCGGCGAGCAGATCGTCACGCAGCGCTTCTGCCACGCGACGAGCATTGCCCGTTTGCGAAGCAGAAATGAGCGTAATAGCCGGAATTTCAACCGCTGCGGCTGGCGCATTCACGACCGCTCCAGGCTGCTGATTGAGCATTCCCCAGAAATAGCCGGAAACCCAGGCAAGCTGCGTCGGTGAGAAATCAGTGGTGGCCGCCTGAAGGCGCGCCAGTTGCTCCGGGTTCAGAGGAAGCAAATTCGAAGGTGGGGCCTGTGTTGTCATGCGTCGTTATGTTCCAGTAGCAAAGCGGACTTCAAGTAATATGTCCTGAATAGCTCGAGTTGCAGCCAAGCAGCGACAACTGAAGTATGACGGGCATAAAATCCAAACTGAAGATAAGGTTAACGGCGGGGATAATAACAATTAAAGAAGGGATGGAAATAACAAATAACCAAAAGAACTAACCTGTTTTAGTCATGGTTGTTAACAACAAAACTGGTTAAGCAACCGACTGAAATATAACCATAAAATTCCTTAAATTTGCCCAACGCAACCCCGTAACGGATGATGGCCGTTTTAGTTAATGATTAAAAATGTGCTTTCCGGTACTATGCGGCGGTTTTTTCCGCACTACTGAGAGCACATGATGTCCACCACACTGTTTAAAGATTTCATCTTCGAAGCCGCCCATCACCTTCCGCATGTCCCGCAAGGGCATAAATGTGGCCGTTTGCACGGACACTCTTTTATGGTGCGTCTTGAGATTACCGGTGAAGTCGATCCACATACTGGCTGGATTATGGACTTCTCCGAACTGAAAGCGGCGTTCAAACCGACGTACGATCGCCTCGATCACTACTATCTGAATGATATTCCCGGGCTGGAAAACCCCACCAGCGAAGTGCTGGCAAAATGGATCTGGGATCAGATGAAACCGCTGGTGCCGCTGTTAAGCTCGGTGATGATCAAAGAGACGTGTACCGCAGGCTGCGTGTATCGCGGAGAGCGCGGAGAGTAAGAAAAAGCCCGGCGAAATGACCGGGCTTTTTTTTCAGGCAATATTCAGATACTTGTGCGTCTGCATCGACAATCGCCAGTTGCGGGCAATACAGGTTTCAATGCACAGACGCGTCGCGTCATCTTTCTGACTGATCGGCTGCAGGGCAATGATCCGCTGCTTTTCATCGGTCAACGTCGCCAGCAGTTCATCCAGCGCTTCGATATCACGCATGCGGCCAACCGGATGCTTAATCTCATCGGCACGTTCAAGCGCCTGCGAAAGCACGTCGTAGCCACCGCGCATGTTCACTTTTGGCGATACGGTAACCCAGGTGGTGTGAGAGCAGCGCACTTCGTGCGTGCCGCTGGTTTCAATCTGGCAGCTGTAGCCGTTCTTTTCCAGCAAATCGGTCAGCGACATGAGATCGTGAATGCACGGCTCCCCGCCGGTTATCACCACATGGCGCGCCGTCCAGCCCTGACGACCGATTATTGCCAGCAGATCTTCTGCGCTCCCGGCTCCCCATTTATCGCTTTCTTTGGTTTTGGCAAGAATGCTAAACAGCGATACTTCCCGATCTGCCAGTTTGTCCCACGTATGTTTGGTATCACACCAGGCACAGCCAACCGGGCATCCCTGTAAACGAATAAAAATAGCAGGAACGCCAGTGAAGTAACCCTCGCCTTGCAGGGTTTGGAACATCTCGTTAATCGGGTACTGCATAGTCATCTCACTTTGGGGATAATCGTTAATTATCGCAGATCCCCGCCCATGTTTCATGCCCGATCGGTGCTGTGTGCCTCAATCGCCGCGACGAAACGTGTCGTGATTTGCTGAGGACGCGTAATGGCGCCCCCCACAACAACCGTGTGAGCGCCCAGCGCAAGGCAGCGCGCAGCGCGCTCAGGCGTGTCGACATTGCCTTCTGCCACCACGGGAATACTGACGGCAGCGACTACATCACGTAAAAACTCACAGTCATTTTCGGGGAGCGAATGGCCCTGCGTTTCCGCCGTATAGCCGTAAAGCGTGGTGCCGACACAGTCAAAACCCAGCGCTTGCGCTTGTTTCGCTTCCGCCAGCGTGGCGATATCCGCCATCAACAGCACCGACGGATAACGCGCACGTATTTGCCCGACAAGCGATTCCAGCGTGTGTCCATCCGGGCGCAGTCGGGCGGTGGCGTCCAGCGCGATAATTTCCGGATTCACCGTCATCAGTTCATCGATCTCCTTGAGCGTCGCGGTGATAAACACCTCGCTGCCCGGATAATCGCGCTTAATGATGCCAATCAACGGCAGTGAAACCAGCTGTTTAATGGCGGCGATATCCACCACGCTGTTGGCTCGAATCGCGACCGCACCGCCCTGCGCCGCAGCCAGTGCCACGCGCGACATAATGAACGGACTATGCAGCGGTTCGTTTTCTAGCGCCTGACAGGAGACGATTAATTTGCCTTTCAATACATCCAGTACAGTCTTCATCACGATAAAATCTCTTCAACTTCGTTTTTGATAATGGTGACATGCGGGCCGTAAATGACCTGAACGCCGTTACCCCGGACGATCACACCGCGTGCGCCAGTGGCTTTTAGCGCGGCCTCATTAACCTTTCCGCCATCCTTGACCGTCACGCGTAAACGCGTCGCACAGCAGTCCACCTCTTCCAGATTCTCTCTGCCGCCAAGCCCGGCGATCACCGCCGCCGCGCGTTCACTTTGTGGGAGCGTGCTTTCGACCACCGCCTCTTTTTCACGCCCCGGCGTGGCGTAGCCAAATCGGGTGATCATGAAGCGGAAGGTGAAGTAATAGAGGAAGAACCACGGCACGCCGACCAGCGGAACAGATATCCAGTTCGTTTTGGCCTCGCCTTGCAGGACGCCAAACAGGATGAAATCGATAAAGCCGCCGGAAAACGTCTGGCCAATGGTGATATGCAGAATGTGGGCGAGCATAAATGCCAGGCCATCGAAGAACGCGTGGATGACATAAAGCACCGGTGCCACGAACAGGAACGAGAACTCAATCGGTTCGGTAATGCCCGTCAGGAAAGAGGTCAACGCCGCAGAAATCAACAGCCCCGCTACGCGTTTTTTATTCTCGGGTTTGGCGGTGTGATACATCGCCAGACACGCCCCGAGCAGGCCGAACATCATGGTGATAAAACGCCCGGACATAAAACGTGAAGTGCCGAGGTAAAACTGTTGGGTATTCGGATCGGCAAGCTGGGCAAAGAAGATCCGCTGCGTGCCTTCGACCAGATGACCGTTAACGATCTCGCTGCCGCCCAGCGCCGTCGTCCAGAAAGGCAGATAGAAAATATGGTGCAAACCGAACGGGCCGAGCATCCGCAGGATAAAACCGTACAGCAGCGTGCCGAGATAACCCGTCGCATCCACCAGACCGCCGAGGCCGAAGATCAGTTTCTGAAAGTGCGGCCATACGACCGTCATCGCCGCGCCGACGACGATGGCTGCCAGAGAGCTGATAATCGGTACAAAGCGTGAGCCACCGAAGAAACCGAGGAACTGCGGCAGGGCGATTTTATTGAACCGGTGATGCAGGGTGCAGGTGACCAGTCCAATCACCACGCCACCAAAAACGCCGGTCTCCAGCGTCTGAATGCCAAGGGTCATTCCCTGCCCCACGGCACCAGGATTTTCCAGTGCAAGCTTGCCCGTGAGAATCAGCAACGCATTGATGGTGGCATTCATCACCAGAAATGCGAGCAATGCAGCAAGCCCAGCCGTGCCTTTGTCCGTTTTTGCCAGGCCAACCGCGACGCCAACGGCAAACAGCACCGACAGGTTTGCAAAAACAATCGAACCCGCACTGCTCATAATAGTGAAAATGGCCTGCAGCCAGCCGATATCGAGAAACGGATAGGCGGTGAGCGTGTTCGGATTTGATAACGCGCCGCCAATTCCTAACAGTAAACCCGCCGCTGGCAACACAGCGATCGGTAACATAAACGACTTACCAAATCGCTGGGCTTTTTCAAACCACGCGCCTGATGAGGCACCGCTGAACATTTGCATCATTATTTTCACTCCCCCATTAACTGATGAAAATTTTTACCACACAAAATTAATAAACTGGAAATTATCACCAGAAAGGCAGAGGTAGATCATACTTTTTTAAAATGACTGGCATCTTTCCCCCGCTTTCCGCCACACTAGCCGGTAGAAAAACGCATCAAGGATCAGGCATGTCAGAAAATGAAAATCTGCTGCTCAGGCTGCGCCAGGGCGTCTCTGGATACAGTCCAACGCAGCAAAAGCTGGGATCGTTTGTCCTGAACGATCCTTCCAGAGTGCTCTACCTGACGATTACCGAGCTGGCGCGTGAGAGCGACACCAGCGAAGCGAGCGTGACGCGGCTATGCCGCACGCTGGGGTGTAAGGGATATACCGAATTTAAGATGGCGCTGGCGCTGGATGTTCAGCGTGAACACGTGCAGGTAAAGAAAGGCGATGAGATTGACGAAATCGTTGAAGAGTCGATTCTGGCGCTACAGGATACGTCTCGTCTGCTCGACCGGGAGATTCTGATAAAAGCCGCTCAGGCACTTCACCAGTCGCGTTCCGTTTATATTTATGGGGTGGCGGCAAGCGCGATTATCGGGGATTACCTGCATTATAAATTGCTTCGTCTCGGCAAGCCGGCGCAGCTATTTAGCGATATGCATCGTGCTTCGATGAATGCGACGACCTTAACGTCTGAAGATCTGGTGGTGGCCATTTCGAGTTCTGGCTCGACGCGGGATCTTTTACACGTCGTGAAACTCGCGCGAAAACGTGGCGCGCACGTGCTGGCGCTGAGTAATACGCCGCGTAGCCCGCTGACATCTTTAAGCGATATGTTGCTGGTGGCAGCGAAGCCTGAAGGCCCGCTCAGCGCAGGTGCGCTGAATGCCAAAGTCGGCGTGATGCTGCTCGTGGAGCTTCTGGCAACGACCATGATTTCGCTGGACGATCGGTATGGTGACGCCAGTCAGCAAACGGCCAGTGCGACGCTTCCCCTGTTGCTGTGATTCAGGCATAAAAAAACCCGCCGAAGCGGGTTTTTCTTAAAATCTAAAGCTCAGTATTACTGACCTTTGATCTCTTTACGACCGTTGTACGGCGCTTTTTCGCCCAGCGCTTCTTCGATACGAATCAGCTGGTTGTATTTAGCAACGCGGTCAGAACGGCTCATAGAACCCGTTTTGATCTGGCCTGCAGCGGTACCAACAGCCAGGTCAGCGATGGTAGCGTCTTCAGTTTCGCCTGAACGGTGAGAGATAACGGCAGTGTAGCCAGCGTCTTTCGCCATTTTGATCGCAGCCAGAGTTTCGGTCAGAGAACCGATCTGGTTGAATTTGATCAGGATGGAGTTAACGATGCCTTTGTCGATACCTTCTTTCAGGATCTTGGTGTTGGTTACGAACAGATCGTCACCAACCAGCTGGATTTTGTCGCCCAGAACTTTAGTCTGGTATGCAAAACCGTCCCAATCAGATTCGTCCAGGCCGTCTTCGATAGAGACGATTGGGTACTGTTTGGTCAGATCTTCCAGGAAGTGAGTGAATTCTTCAGAGGTGAACGCTTTGTTGCCTTCGCCAGCCAGAACGTATTTACCGTCTTTGTAGAATTCAGATGCTGCACAGTCCATCGCCAAAGTGATGTCGGTGCCCAGCTCGTAACCTGCAGCTTTAACAGCTTCAGCGATAACAGCCAGTGCTTCTGCGTTGGAACCCAGGTTTGGCGCATAGCCACCTTCGTCACCAACAGCTGTGTTCATGCCTTTAGCTTTCAGAACTTTAGCCAGGTTATGGAACACTTCAGAACCCATACGAACCGCTTCTTTCAGGGATTTCGCGCCAACTGGCTGAATCATGAATTCCTGAATATCAACGTTGTTGTCCGCGTGCTCACCACCGTTGATGATGTTCATCATCGGAACCGGCATGGAGTATTTGCCTGGGGTGCCGTTCAGTTCAGCGATGTGTTCGAACAGCGCCTGACCTTTAGAAGCAGCAGCAGCTTTAGCAGTTGCCAGAGACACAGCCAGGATTGCGTTCGCACCGAAGTTAGATTTGTTTTCAGTACCGTCCAGATCGATCATGATCTTGTCGATGCCAGCCTGGTCTTTGGCATCTTTGCCAAGAACAGCCTGAGCGATTGGGCCGTTTACCGCGCCAACAGCTTTCAGTACGCCTTTGCCCATGAAACGGGATTTGTCGCCATCGCGCAGTTCCAGCGCTTCGCGGGAACCAGTAGAAGCACCTGACGGCGCAGCAGCCATACCAACGAAACCACCTTCAAGGTGAACTTCAGCTTCTACGGTAGGGTTACCACGGGAGTCGATGATTTCACGACCGATGACTTTAACAATTTTGGACATTAGATTTTCCTCAGTACAAGTTAAACTAAAACTCCAGACAAACAACGCGTACCCAAGGTACGCGTTGCCGTTCTAACTTTTTTTACTTCGCCTGACGCTTCTGATACTCGCTGGCGGCTTTCACAAAGCCTGCAAACAGCGGATGCCCATCACGCGGCGTTGAAGTAAATTCCGGGTGGAATTGACAAGCAACAAACCAAGGATGGTTTGGTACTTCAATGATCTCGACTAACTGATCATCCCCGGAACGGCCCGCAATACGCAGACCCGCGGCTTCAATTTGTTTCAACAGCATGTTGTTGACTTCGTAGCGGTGACGATGGCGCTCGGTAATGGTTGTCGAGCCATACATCTTGCGAACCAGACTGTCTTCAGAAACCTGACAAGCCTGTGCGCCAAGACGCATCGTGCCACCCAGATCGCTCTTCTCGGTACGGACTTCGACGTTACCGTCTTCATCGCGCCATTCGGTGATAAGCGCCACAACAGGGTACTTACAGTCTGGCACAAATTCCGTAGAGTTCGCGTTTTCCATACCCACTACGTTACGGGCAAACTCAATCAACGCAACCTGCATCCCCAGGCAAATGCCAAGGTAAGGAATATTATTTTCACGCGCAAAGCGTGCGGTAGCGATCTTGCCTTCTACGCCGCGGTAGCCGAAGCCGCCAGGGATGAGAATAGCATCCAGATCTTTCAGAATTTCGACGCCGCGCGTTTCAACATCCTGCGAATCAATCAGCTTGATGTTAACAGTGACGCGATTCTTCAGACCACCGTGTTTCAGCGCTTCGATAACTGACTTATAGGCATCTGGCAGTTCAATGTACTTGCCAACCA
>Ga0308165_1004500_pt1 | contig 13705 bp, 9 predicted proteins | sample PhyWR2_FD_201032 | JGI IMG/M metagenome (GOLD analysis project Ga0308165, IMG submission 201032) | Phyllosphere microbial communities from UC Gill Tract Community Farm, Albany, California, United States - DLSLW.R2 | ecosystem: Host-associated > Plants > Phyllosphere > Unclassified | place: USA...
GCGAAAGGCAGTTGCAAGACTGCTGATTAGCGAACCCGACGAACTTGATCCGGTTCATGCCGGCGGAAGAAGAGCGGGACCCTGAAAGCACAGCGGTGGAAGGCAGGCAGCGTTGCATGGCACGCGCTTGCAGCCCTCCGCTACGCACACCCCAGGCGCCTCGCGCACTGGGGTTTTGTCTTTTTGGGGACGGCACCTGTCAGCGCGCAACAGGTGCCGCCATGGCCACCCCACAGCGGCCCTGGCGCAACGCACAGCACGGCCGGGCCGGGGTGCAGTCGATGGGCGTGTTGCGGCCAGGCAGCCATGCCTGGCGTGTTGCAACAGAGCAGGGCCGGCACGTCCCGGAGCGTTCGATGAAATCAACCGCTTTGAGGAGACTGCCATGAACGCCCCTGAGTCCCTGTTCATCCCCGCCACCGGTGATGCCCCCGATGCCGCCCGCTTTAGCGAACTGCTGGCCCGATCGCGCCAGCCTTTTCCTGCGTCGACCAAATCCTATCTGGCCGGTGCCATCCACCCGCAGCTGCAGGTGCCGGTGCGCGATATTGCACTGACCAACGGGGAGCGGGTCAGCGTCTACGACACCTCCGGGCCCTACACCGACCCGGCCGTGGCCATCGATGTGCGCCAGGGCCTGCCCGCGCTGCGCGCCGAATGGATTGCCGCGCGCGCTGACAGCGAATACTACGTGGGGCGCCCGCGTGTGGCCCTCGACGATGGCGGCAAGCGCGGCGAAGAAGACCTGCGCGTGGCCCAACTGCGTGCCGAGGCCGCCGCACTGCAGCGCCAGCCGCGCCGCGCCAAGAGCGGCGCCAACGTGACCCAGATGCACTATGCACGCAAGGGCATCATCACCCCCGAGATGGAATACGTCGCGCTGCGCGAGAACGGCCGCCGCGAATGGATGGCCGAGTACCAGCGCGATGCCGCGCGCGAGGCCCGCCTGGCGGGCAACAGCCTGGGCGCGGCGATCCCCAAGATCATCACGCCGGAGTTTGTGCGCGACGAGGTGGCGCGGGGCCGGGCCATCATCCCGGCCAACATCAACCACCCCGAGATCGAGCCGATGGCCATTGGCCGCAACTTCAAGGTCAAGATCAATGCCAACATCGGCAACTCGGCGGTGACCTCCAGCATCGAGGAAGAGGTCGAGAAACTGGTCTGGGCCATCCGCTGGGGGGCCGACAATGTGATGGACCTGTCTACCGGCAAGAACATCCACACCACGCGCGACTGGATCGTGCGCAACTCGCCAGTGCCGATTGGCACCGTGCCGATCTACCAGGCGCTGGAGAAGGTGGGCGGCATTGCCGAGGACCTGACCTGGGAGATCTTCCGCGACACGCTGGTGGAGCAGGCCGAGCAGGGCGTGGACTATTTCACGATCCACGCCGGCGTGCGCCTGGCCTATATTCACCTCACGGCCCAGCGCCGCACCGGCATTGTCTCGCGCGGCGGCTCCATCATGGCCAAGTGGTGCATGGCCCACCACCGCGAGAGCTTCCTCTACGAACATTTCGAAGACATCTGCGACATCATGAAGCAGTACGACGTGAGCTTCTCGCTGGGCGACGGCCTGCGCCCGGGCTGTGCCTCGGACGCCAATGACGAAGCCCAGTTTGCCGAGCTGGCGACGCTGGGCGAGCTGACCCAACTGGCCTGGAAGCACGATGTGCAGACCATGATCGAAGGCCCGGGCCATGTGCCGATGCACATGATCCAGGCGAACATGACCGAGCAGCTCAAGCACTGCCACGAGGCGCCGTTCTACACCCTGGGCCCGCTGACCATCGACATCGCGCCGGGCTACGACCATATCGCCAGTGCCATTGGTGCGGCGATGATCGGCTGGTTTGGCACCGCCATGCTCTGCTATGTGACGCCGAAGGAGCACCTGGGCCTGCCCGACCGCGATGACGTCAAGCAAGGCATCATTGCCTACAAGATTGCCGCGCATGCGGCCGATGTGGCCAAGGGCCACCCCGGTGCGCGCGCGCGTGACGATGCATTGAGCCAGGCGCGTTTCGATTTCCGCTGGGAGGACCAGTTCAACCTGGGGCTGGACCCGGACACGGCCCGCGCCTTCCATGACGAAACCCTGCCCAAGGACAGTGCCAAGGTGGCGCATTTCTGCTCGATGTGCGGGCCCAAGTTCTGCTCGATGAAGATCACGCAGGAGGTGCGCGAGTTCGCCAAGCACCAGGGCGTAGCTGAGGAGCAGGGCATTGCGTTGGGCATGCAGGCCAAGGCCGCGGAGTTCAACCGGGCAGGGGGTGATTTCTACATCCCGATTGCCAGCGACACCACGGCCAGGTAAGGGCAGGCAGCGCTTGACGCACAATGCGGCCGCCACCCGGCGGCCACATTGGCGCGTCGGTGTCAGCGATGTTTGCTGCGCTGCACTAAACTTCGGGCTGCAGTGTGTCAGCCCCGTTCCACGCCAGAAAGCCCTTTGCCATGAACGTTACGCAAGCCATGAAAGAGCGCCGCTCCGTGCGCGCCTTTTTGCCCAAAGCACCGTCTGCCCAGGCAGTCCACAGCCTGATTGCCGATGCGGCGCAGGCGGCATCGGGCGGTAATCTGCAGCCCTGGCGGGTGGTGGCGCTGGCGGGCCATGCCTTGCAGGAGCTGACCGATGCGATCGCGGATGCGCAGCCGCTGCCCGAGGGCGGCAACAACTACACCTACCCGCCCAATCTCTGGGAGCCGTACCGCACGCGCCGCTTCAAGAATGGCGAGGACCTGTACAAGACCATCGACATTCCGCGCGAGGACAAGGCCGCGCGCCTGGAGCAGCTGGCCAAGAATGGCCGTTTCTTTGGTGCCCCGGTGGGTCTGCTGGTGTTTGCCGACGAGCGCATGGGCTATGCGCAGTGGGTGGACCTGGGCATTTACCTGCAGTCCCTGATGCTGCTGGCCACCGAGCGCGGCCTGGCCACCTGTGCCCAGGGCTACTGGCGCCGCTATGGTGACACCGTGGAGCGGGTGCTCAAGGCCCCTGAGCCTTACAAGGTGGCCTATGGTATTGCGCTGGGGTACGAAGACCCGTCTGCGCCGATCAACAGCCTGCGTGCCGACCGCGCGCCCTTTGGCGACTGGGCGCAGATGCGCGGGTTTGACTAAGGCTTTACAACCAAGGGATCAGACCGCGATATAGCGGTCCTTGCGGTGGTTCATCGCCACGATCAGGTTCAGGATCACCGCCCCGGCAATCGACCAGGCGACCGACACGGCCGGCACCAGCCACAGCGCAAAGGCCACAATGGTGCAGTCCAGCCCCATCTGCACCTTGCCCGCCGACCAGCCTCGGCGCTCCTGCAGGTAGAGTGCCAGAATGCCGAAGCCGCCCAGGCTGACGCGGTGGCGGAAAAGAATCAAAAAGCCCGTGCCGAGCAGCACACCGCCGAGAATGGCCGCCAGTGGCTGGGACACATAAGCGATGGACAGCAGCGCCGGCAGCAGCCCGGTGAGCCAGGACGTGGCCACCACCGCGATAAAGGTCTTGACCACGAAGGCGGCGCCCATGCGCTTGGCCGCCAGCCAGTAGAAGGGCAGGTTCAGGCAGAAGAACAGCAGGCCCAGATCCGTGCCGGTGGCGTAGTGCCCCAGCAGCGCAATACCGGCAATGCCGCCCGTCAGCAGCCCCGCGCTTTTGTACAGCACCAAGGCGGTGGAGATCAGCAAGATGCCGACCGCCATTGCGATGCCATCCTCCAGCCAGGAATGGCCCGAGGAGCCGGTCTTGAGTGCCCAGCGGAATTTGCCGGAGGTCAGTTGGGTCACGCGCGCAAAGCCTGCGCTGGCGGAGAGGCGGTATCGGGTCATGGGGAAAGGGCAAGCAAGAGTCCTGCCAGCTTGGGCGCCGTGCATGCGCCCCAGGCCCTGGCAAAGGCGAGATAGCCCTGCAATATAGGGCTAACCCTTATCCCTCAGACCTTGCCAAGGATTGGCGCAGCCCGGCTGCGGGCTGCCTCCCCGGTTCAGAGGCTCACTTCCAGATCGGGCACTGGGCCTCTTGCTTGCTGGCAAACAGCGTCTCGCCCGGCAGTGCCTTGATCAGCTTGAACGCGTCATGCTTGCCCTTGGACTCTTCGGGCGTCTTGACCTGCAGCAGGTACATGTCATGCACATAGCGGCCGTTGGGCTCGATCTTGCCCTTGCCGAACATGTCGTTCAGCGGCATCGACTTGAGGGTCTGCATCACCTTGTCGGCATCCAGGCTCTGCGCCTTTTCCACGGCCTTGAAGTAGCTCATCGCCGAGGAGTAGTCGGAGGCCTGCAGCGAGGTGGGCATCTTCTTGGTGCGGGCGTAGTAGCGGTCGGTCCAGGCACGGGCTTCGGGCGAGCGGTCCCAGTACCAGCTGTCGGTGAACATCAGGCCACCGGCGAGCTTGAGGCCCAGGCTCTCGACCTCGTTGGCGAACACCATCAGCGCCACCGGCTTCATCTTGGGCGTGACGCCAAACTCCCGCGCGGCCTTGAGCGAGTTCATGAAGTCGCCACCCGCATTGGCCAGGCCCAGGATCTCGGCCTTGCTGGCCTGCACCTGCACGAGGTAGGACGAGAAATCATTTGCGTGGAAAGGCGCACGCACCGATTTGACGATCTGGCCGCCCTGGGCCTGCACCACCTGGGTCACATCGGCCTCCAAGGTGTGGCCAAAGGTGTAATCGGCCACCAGCAGCGCCCAGGTCTTGGCGCCTTGCTCGGACACCGCCCGGCCCGTGCCGCGCGCAATGGCCGTGGTGTCGCTGTTGTAGTGCACCCAGTACGGCGAGCACTGGCTGCCCGTCAGGTTCGAGGAGTAGGCGCCGTTGATCAGCAGCACGCGTTTTTTCTCATTGGCCACCTGGCCCATGGCCAGCGCTGTCGCGGTGTTGGTGCCGGCAATCAGCAGCTGCACATCCTGGGTGTCGACCCATTCGCGCGACTTGGTCGAGGCGATATCGGCCTTGTTCTGGTGGTCGGCTGACAGCAGCTCGATCGGCCGGCCCAGCAGTTTGCCGCCAAAGTCCTCGATGGCCATCTGGATGGCGGTCACACCGCCCTTGCCATCGCCGTCCGAATACTGGCTGGACATATCGGTCAGAAAACCCAGGCGCACGGGGGCGGGTGCCTGTGCATGGGCAACGCCGGCAATGGCGCTGCAAGCCAGCGCGCAGGCGCTGAGAGCATGTACGCGGCGGCGCTGGGAAAAGGGCTGGGGCATGTTGACTCCTTTGTTATGTGGCTTGCCTGAGTTCAGCAAAGCCCATGCTAAGAGCAGATGCTGCCGGGCGACAGCGGGCAAACCGCCCAAGCACACGGCGTCTGTCACCCACGTTACCGAGCCCGTGGCGCCGAAGCGCATTTAATAAATAGATAAATAAAAACAAATTCCAAATAACAAACAGAGATTTTGGCCCAGGAGACACGCTCAGATGCAGAGGGGAAGTCACGTTTTTTCATCAGGCTGTCACCTGCAGTTGCAACACTTCCGCCTTTCTTTTGGGAACCCTATGCGACGCTTACCCCTTGTGGCCGCCATGGCCTCTTTGCTGATCCTCACGACACACACCACCTTGGCGGCCGACCAGGCCACCCATACCCCCGCACGCCAGGCGCTGGAAGCCAAGCTGGCTGCTGCCGATCCCCAGGGCCAGGTCTACGTCGAGCATGTCTTCAACGACACGGCTGCGACCACCCTGCCTGCGGGCTGGCGCACCGCTGCATGGAACAAGGGCACGGCCTCCATCGAGGCCAGCACCGGCAATCTGCTGATCAATGGCAAGGCGGACAGCACTGCGATGACTGCCGTGCTTCTGCCTGCGGAGTTCGAGAACCTCTCCAACTACCGTGTGGACATGGCGTTCAGCTTCGAGCAGCCGAACAACTCGGCCCGTTGGGGCAGCGTGATGTACCGCACGTCGCCGTCCAGCGCCACGCCGGCGCATGAGCCCTACTACCAGTTCGCGATCCGCCAGACCGCCACTGCCAACAACGGCACGGAGTTTGCGTACCGCAGTGGCGGTGGCTGGTCGGTGCAGGGCACCAAGCCCTATATCGAGGCCATCAGTGCCACCAAGACCTACGTCGCCAGCGTGGTGGTGCATGGCAACCGTGTGCGCCAATACCTCGATGGCGTGCTGTTGCACGATGCCCTGCTGAGCGCAGACCTGGCCAAGGGCGGGATCGGCATGCAGACCGCAGGCCTGATCATGCGCGTCAAAAGCATCAAGGTGACCGAGCAGATCACGCCGCTGCCCGAGTTGGACATGCCCGTGGTGGTGCAGGACGCTGGCAGCCCTGCTGCAATGGCACCTACACTGGTGCAGGCCGCAGAAGGCCTGCAATCGCTGGACGGCAGCGGCGCCAGCAATGCACTGTGGACGCTGGATAGCAGCCTGCATCTGCGCGATGCCAGCGGGGCCGACGTGGGCACGCTCGCCGCCTACTTTGCCCAGCCCAAGCGCAATACCATTCCGCTGCTGCGCATCCAGGACGAGGCCACCTTGAACGCGTTGGTGACCTTCTCCGACCAGGTGCACAATCTGGCCGACCTGACCTTGTTGTCCAGCGATGTGGCGCTGCTCAAGCAAGCCCGTGCCGCGTTGCCCAAGCTGCGCACTGCGGTGGATTTCAGCGAGCGCAATCTGACCACGTCCAAGGCCGATCTGCTGACCATTGTGGGCGATACCAACCGGGCAGGCGCCAAGATCGCCATCCTGCCCGAGCGCCTGACCGACCGCGCGTTTGTGGCCCATCTGCAGCGCCTGCTGATCACGGTGTGGACCAATGCCGAGGCTGCAACGCCTGAGCAAGCGGCGAAGGTGCTGGTCAGCGGTGTCAACGGCGTCGTCTCTGCCAACAGCGCGGCCTATGCCGAGGTGCTGCGCAAGCTGCCTGCCAACACCTTGCTGCGCAAGCCGCTGGTGATCGGCCACCGGGGCATGCCCAGCCGCGAGGACGAGAACACGCTGGAGAGCGCCAAGGCGGCGGTGGCGGTGGGAGCCGATGCCGTGGAGAACGACATCTACATCACCACAGACGACCATCTGGTCATCATGCATGACGACACCGTGGACCGCACCACCAATGGCACCGGCACCATCGAGAGCATGACCCTGGCACAGGTCAAGGCCCTCGCCAGCAAGACCAAGGGCTACAAGGTGCCCACGATGCGTGAGTACTTCCAGGCGTTCAAGAACGATCCCATCACCCATGTGATCGAGCTCAAGAGCAGCAGCCCGCGCATCATTGCCCAGCTCAAGAAGGAAATGGCCGAAGAGGGCGTGGCGGACCAGTCTGTGGCCATCTCCTTCATTGCCGACCAGCTCAAGCGCAGCGGCGAGCAGATGCCCGAGCTGACAGGGGGCTTCCTCAACAGCATCGCCGACAGCGCCGATGTGCCCGCCAGCGTGCGCAATGTGCTGGAGGCCACACAGGCCAACTCCTCCACCTTCAATCCCAGCTACGGCGCCATTCGCCAAAGCACGATGGAAGCGGCCAAGCACCGTGGCGTGACCTTCTGGCCCTGGACGGTGAACGACCCGGCCACCTTCTACAAGTACTACAGCTGGGGAACCCATGGCATCACCACCAACGATGCCTACCTGGCCAGCAACTTCCCGGTCGAGATCGCTGCCAAGCCGCAAACTGCTGCGCTGGCTTTGAATGTGCCACTGAGCCTGGGTGTGACACTGACCACCCAACTGCGCGCACAGCGCGATGCCGTTGCCACGGAGCTGGTCTACCTGGGCGGCACTGCGACCGCGGTACCCGGTAGCAATGGGGCGCTCAGCTTCAGCAGTGCCGGCACCGCCATCGTCATGCCCGGCTACCGCCACCAGATGGATGCCACCTACAGCTACGTGATCATGGGCCAACCGGTGACCCTGGTGGTGGGCGATGGCAGCGACGGCGTGGTAGGCACCCCCAATGCACCGGCAGCCGGCCAGGTGAGCTGCAGCAGCGCGGTGCCCGGCCAGACCAGCACCTGCGCGGTCGTGCCCCAACCCGGCTACCAGCTGGTGGGCCTGGCGGCAGACAGCAGCTGCCCGGCAGGCCAATGGAATGCCGATCAAACGGCCTACACCACCGGCACGATCTCCGCGCAATGCCAGCTACGCTTTGACTTTGAAGCCAAGCCCGCCAGCGCATCCTTGGCGCCTGTCGGCAAGCAAGGCGAGATGCAAGCCACCGTGCGCGGCGGCGGCACCGGTCTCTGGGCTTTCGATGCCGCGCAAGCGGTGGCCGTGAGCCCTGCAGCAGCGGCGCCCAGCGGCGTGAGCTTTCCGTTTGGCGTCGTCAGCCTGCAGCTGACCGGCGGCCAGGCAGGGCAGAGCGCCACGGTGGAGATGACCTACCCGCAAGCCTTGCCCGCCAACGCCAAGTACTACAAGTACGGCAAGACCGCCGACAACAACCAGCCCCACTGGTATGTCTACCCGAATGCCAGCATCAGCGGCAACAAGGTGGTCCTGACCCTGACCGACGGCCAGACCGGCGATGACGACCTGCAGGCCAACGGCGTCATCCGCGATCCGGGCGGTGTGGCCGTGCTGGCCGATGACCCCGGCACACCTGGCACCCCTGGCGCTACCGCCACCCCCGTGCCTACCTTGGGCCATGCAGCACTCGCGCTGCTGTCGGGCGGCATGGGCCTGCTGGCCTGGCGCCGTAAGCGCGAGGGGCAGGTTTGATCTAGTGCTGTAGTCTTGGATAGGTAGTTGACCGCCAGTGGTGCCTTGGGGTGCCCTGGCGGTTTTTTGTCTTTGTCCGTGTACGCAACTTATCTGCCTCAACACTAGGCGCGAAGTATCCGGGCAAAGGCATAGCTGCAAGTAGCCTGGATTTGCTCGGGTGACAGCTTTCTGTCTACCGGAATCTGGGCAGCGTTGCGGACCATGTCGTTGACTTCGGCAAACGATTGCAGGCTGAGCGTCCGCACTTCCTCCGCCTGGTTGCCCAGGGCTGGCGCAATGCGAGATGTCCAGTGCGCATTGAACTCTTCCAGCAGAGCGGCGAAGAGTTCGATCGTGTCGTAGATATACAGAACGTCCTGGGCGCGCTTGCCCGCGCTGCGATTTTTTTGGATCAGGAGCTTCTGCACCATGAAGCACAACGGATGGGCCACCAGCACATCCATTCGCCGAGGCAGTGGAAATCCGTTTCCCTGATGGAGACTGATACTCCATGGATCGATCAGCAGAATGTCCAGGTGGCGGATCTTCTGCGCGGAGATGCCGGCTTTCTCCATCGTCGCAACGGTTTCCCCGTTTCGTTTTCTACCGCTGCCCTGCAGGGGCGTTAGAAACTCTGCATAAAAGCCGTTGGACTCATCTCCGAATGTGTAATGTGCCGCTGGTGGTCGATGGTCGCCGCTCAAATTTTCTTTGAACCCCTGTTGCACAAGCGCTTGCTTGATGTCGCCCTCGATAGGCGCCTTGTTGGCAAAGGCCAGGTCGGTGTCTCTTGTCGAAACCGGCTGATAGTCAGGCAAATTCGCCCGGGGGTCCCATCTGTGCAGGCGGTGGCCCCAGCCGCCAATGATGACCAGTTGCTGCCGCCATGGCTCCAGTGCCTGGACCAACTTTGCGAACGCTTCAAGGTCATTCATTCAATCAGCTCCCAGTGAGTGGCCGTAAGTACTTGTCGTAGATCAGCTGGGCTTGTTCAGCACCCCTTGTGGGATGGTTTTTAACATCCAACCAAACTTGGAATATATCTGCGACCAAGACTCCATCCTGGTTCACCGCAGCTCTGAAGGTGGATTGCGGAAAAGCGGTTTGCCGGAGTATCACATCTGGCCGCTCCGAGGGGAAAGCCATCAGCCCAGCCCATGCCGGAGCTTCCAGGTCTGGAGCCTTGTTGACGTAGATGTAGGGCGGGACGCCACTGACATGACCAATGTCTAGTGCATCCGCTGCAGCAAACAACCCCAGACAAGTGTCGTCTGTATGTTTGCTGAGCAGACTTCGAATTTGCTGATCGGCTGGCAGTCGCAGGAGAAAGCGGCAAGGAATCTCTGAACTGGGCCGCATGGCAGCAGCGCTCCAACGGCTGAAAAGCTCCTCACAGCGAACCAGTTTCAGGTGCACCGAGGAGTCGCTCAGGTAGCCCTCGTTACGAAGCTGTTGTAGAAAGCGGGATGCGCTCATGGCAGACACCTGGGCGCATTCTGCAAGCTCGGAGCCGCTTTTGAACCTTCTTCTGGAGGCATTGAGCAGGCCGTCAGGCAGCTCCCATGCCAGCAGCAGCTTTAGCATCCACTGGTTCAGATCGGAGAACAGATTGATGGTCGGTGCAGGACGGGGTAAGCGGGCTCTGCGGGTCTCTTCCGGTAAATGGTTCAGTGGCTGGAATGCCTCCGCACTGAAATAGCGCTCACCCCTTGCGGAGACAATGCCCACCGCCGTATCGTTGGCGAAACGCTGCGCAAACGCCTGCACATGGTTAACCAGCGATGGCGATGCCTCGGGCACCCATATGACCGCCAGGGGGCTAGTGCCGCTGGAGCGCTCAGCCGCCTCTCTGGCTTGCAAGATAGCCATCGACAGCAGGGGCAACACGCGGTCTGGCCGGCTTTCGGACAGCGCCTTGACTTCTACGATGAAGCGCGCAGTGCCGTGTCGAACCACCAAATGCGCGTTTTTTGACTCTGCAGGTGGCATTTCCACCGCCCAACCCTGAGACTGGAAGATCTCAGCCACATGCTGCTCAGCACGCGATCCGGTGGGGGCAACGGAAGAGTTTTTTGGCATGATGGCTGCTCCTAACATGGCCATTTTATTTAACATGGCCATGTTGTCAATCAAGGCCATGTTATTAAATGGCCATTTTTGGTACCCGACCATCTATAGTTGCAGCCTGGACAGATGTCGCTGCGGCGCCATCCTTGGGTTTCGAACCCTCAAGCCACCTGTCCCACCCCCCGCGCATCCGGCATGCGCGATGCCCAGGCAAACACCGCCATCCCCAGCAGCACCGTCACCGCCAGGCCCAGCGCCAGCAGCAGGCCGCTGTGGAAGAGCTGGGGCGCCACCAGGCCGGAGATGATGGTGAAGACCATCATCTGGCTAAAGCCCTGCAACGAAGAAGCCAGGCCGCGCATCTGGGGGAACTGGCCCATGGCTTCCAGCGTCAGGATGGGCATCAGCTGCGAGATGCCAAAGGTGTAGAGCGTGATCGGCAGGACGGCCCAGGGGACGGTGGGTTGCTGGGTCAGGCTGTTGTAGAGCAGGTTGCAGGCGCAGGCGACCAGCAGGCAGGCGTAGCCGATGCGTTTTTGAACGGCGGGCGGAATGCGGCGGGCAAACACGCTGGAGATGGCCGAGCCCAGCATGGTGCCGGCGATCAGCGGGATGAACAGCCAGCCCAGCGCGGTTTCGTCCATGCCGAGGATGGTCATCACAAACTCGGCGGCTGAGCTGATGTAGATCGAGTTGGCACCGGCCATCAGCGCCAGGCCGATCAGCATGGTGCGGAACTTGCGGTTGCGCAGTGCCTGCAGGTAGTTGCCGGCAATGATGCGCAGCTTCAGCGGCGTGCGGCGCTCGGGCGGCAGGGTTTCGGGCAACTGGCGCCAGATCAGCAGCGCCAGCAGCGCGCCAAAGCCCGACAGGAAATAGAAGCTGTAGCGCCAGCCGCCATGGCTTTGCAGCCAGCCGCCCAGCACGGGCGCCAGCGCAGGGGCAAGGCCAAACACCATCATCACCAGCGCCATCATGCGCTGCGCCTCGGCACCCTGGTGCTGGTCTTGCACCATCGCGCGCACGATGACCATGCCCGAGCCGGCGCACAGGCCCTGCACCAGGCGCATCAGCACCAGCGATTCAATCGAGCCGGCAAAGGCCGCTGCCAGCGAGGTGATGCCGTAGCCGATGGCCGAGACCATCAACACGCGGCGGCGGCCGAAGGTATCGCTGAGCGTGCCGTAGAACAGCATGGTGCTGGCCATCGCAAACACGTAGACGCTCAGGGTTTGCTGAACTGCAATGGGTGAGGCGCCAAACTCCTGCCCGATGGCATGGAAGGAAGGCAGGTAGGTATCGATGCCCAGCGGACCAATCATGGTGCACAGGGCAAACAGCAGGGTGAGCGTAACGGGTGACTTTTGCATGGGGCGCTGGGCGCGCTGGCCGGGCCGCGATCACCAAGCGCTGCTAGGCCCTGCGGGCCCATGGCTTGGATGGAGGAAGAAGCGGGTGGGGCGAGGGCGCCGAAATGAAGAACCACCGCCTTACAAAAATGGCAGAGGCAAGGCGGCAAGCAGGCATTTAACCAAAAATTGCCGCTGCCTGTGCCAACGGCCCGCGCCGCCAAAACGCGCTGGGACATTGGCTGCCCGCAATGCAAAGAGCGCGAAACTGTGTACACATTTCGCGCTCTGGGCGGTTATCAGCGGTGTCGAACGCCTAGCTCGTGCTGGGCCGCTCGGCGCCCTTGGGGCGAAATGCCTTGCAAACGGCTTCGTCGGTTTGCAGATAGGGGCCGCCGATCAGGTCCACGCAGTAGGGTACCGCGGCAAAGATGCCGGGCACCTGCTGCTGGCCTTCGGCGTCCTTCAGGCCTTCCAGGGTCTGGGCAATCGCCTTGGGCTGGCCGGGCAGGTTGATGACCAGGCTGCTGCCCCGGATGACGGCCACCTGGCGCGACAGAATCGCGGTCGGTACAAACTGCAGGCTGATCTGGCGCATCTGTTCGCCAAAGCCGGGCATCACCTTATCTGCGATGGCCAGAGTTGCTTCGGGCGTCACATCGCGCGGTGCAGGGCCCGTGCCGCCGGTGGTCAGCACCAGCGCGCAGCCAAGGTCCACCAGCTCGATGAGGGTCTGGCTGATCAGTGCCTCGTCGTCGGCAATCAGCCGGGTCTCGTACTGCAGCGGGTTGCGCAGCGCGCGGCCCAGCCAGTCCTGCAAGGCAGGCAGGCCCTTGTCTTCATAGACGCCGGTGCTGGCGCGGTCGCTGATCGAAACGAGGCCTATCTTGACGGTGTCGTAGGTGCTGCTCATCGCTTGCCCTGTTGCGCTGCCATCAGGCCTGGTCATCGTCGTCTTCGCCGTCTGCAGCCGCATCGCTGCTGCTGCGGCTGGCGCTGTGGGCGGCCATCACATGGTCACGCACCAGCTGGAATAGCTCGCGGTAGGCACGGCCCTTGCGGGGCGCCTGGCCGGTGGATTCCTGCACATGGGCTTCGTGGGCGCCTAGCATGTCCTTGCGGGCCTGGCGCACCAGGGAGCGCAGTTGCTGGATGTCGGTATCGGGGGCTTCGTTGATCCACTGGGCCACCGCATCGTCGCTGACGATCATGCGGTCGCGCCACTGCTCGGCGGCATGCAGCAGGGCCTTTTCCAGGCTGGAGCCTTCCTTTTGCTCGGACAGGGCTGCCTTGATCGCGGCGATTTCGCTGTCTTCGAGCTTGCGCATCAGCTTGCCGATGTACTGCATCTGGCGGCGCTTGCCTTCGAAATTGGTGATGCGCTTGGCCTCGGCCAGCGCGTTGGCCAGGATTTCAGGCAATTCCAGGCGCTTGAAGAGGTCGCTGCGCAAGGTCAGCAGCTCTTTGCCCAGGTCTTGCAGGTCATCCATTTCCTTTTTCAGGTCGGACTTGCTCGACTCGGTGGTGCCTTTGAGCTCGGCCTTGAGTTCGATATCGAGCTCGCTGCCTTCGGCCACGAACTTGCCGCGAACGAAATAGCCTTTTTTGGGTTTGCGTGACATG
>Ga0308165_1004501_pt1 | contig 13701 bp, 6 predicted proteins | sample PhyWR2_FD_201032 | JGI IMG/M metagenome (GOLD analysis project Ga0308165, IMG submission 201032) | Phyllosphere microbial communities from UC Gill Tract Community Farm, Albany, California, United States - DLSLW.R2 | ecosystem: Host-associated > Plants > Phyllosphere > Unclassified | place: USA...
CGCGCCGAGTACGAGGCCGCGAGGTCGCGGACCAGGGGCGCCAGGGAGGCGCCGTCGGTCGCGATGTGGTGGATCACCAGGTCGAGGCGCCACCTGTCGACGCCGGTCTCGACGACCGCCGCGCGCAGCGGCTGGTCGACGGTGAGGTCGAAGCCGGCGGTCGTGTCGACGGGCTCGGTGGTGGCGATCCCGGTCGGCGCGTCGTGGATGCGCTGGACCGGGCGCCCGTCCACCTCCGGGTACGTCGTGCGCAGCACCTCGTGGCGGGCCACGAGGTCGTCGACGGCTCCGGCCAGGGCTGCGGTGTCGAGGTCGCCGGAGAGCGCGACCTGGAGGACGACCGAGTACTCGGCCGACGTCGGGTCGAGCCTGTTGAGGAACCACAGGCGGGCCTGACCGGAGGACATCGGAATCTCCTCGCCGTCCTGGCGCGGGTGCTCGGCGACCCAGGAGCGCAGACCCTGCGCGGGCGCGTCGACGGGGCTGGTGGACGGGGCACCCGAGGTGCTGCTCGTCCCACCTGCCACACCGGAACCTGTCACGGCGGCAGCCGTCGCACCGCGACCGATCGCCGCGAGCAGCGCCGCGGGTGTCGGGGCGTCGAAGACGGCGCGCAGCGGGAGGGTCGCGCCGAGCTCGTCGCGGACCCGTCCGGCGAGGGCCACGGCGAGCAGCGAGTGGCCGCCGAGGGCGAAGAAGTCGTCGTCGAGACCGACGTCGCGGACCCCGAGGACCTCCCCGACGATCGCGCAGAGCGCCCGCTCGTCGTCGGTCTGCGGTGAACGCGAGGGTCCACGGTCACCGGGCTCCGGGAGGGCCGAGACGTCGACCTTGCCGTTCGGCGTCAGGGGCACCGCCTCGATCACGGTGACGGAAGTCGGGACCATGTAGTCCGGCAGCTCGGAGGCCGCGAAGGTGCGGACCGCGGAGCCGTCGGTCGAGGTGGTGTCGTCGGAGGCGGCGTCGCTGGAGGCGTCGGGCACGACCCAGGCGACCAGACGCGCCGTGTCCGGGCCCCCGGGCGTCACCACACGGGCGACCGCTGAGCGCACACCAGGAGCACGCTCGAGGGTGCGCTCGACGTCTTCGACCTCGATGCGGTACCCGCGCAGCTTGACCTGGTCGTCGTCGCGGCGGACGAACTCGAGCTCACCCGTCAGGCGTCGCCGGACGACGTCACCCGTGCGGTACATCCGGGTGCCGTCGCCGCGCGGGTCGGCGACGAACCGCGCGGCGGTCTCGGCCGAGCGGCCACGGTAGCCGTGCGCCTCGGAGAGCCCCGACAGGTACAGCTCCCCCTCGACGCCCGGCGGGACGGCGCTGAGCGTCGCGTCGAGGACGCGGGCGGTGACGTTGGCGATCGGTCCGCCGATGGTCACCCGGCCGGGCCGGACGGGGGCGAGGACGGAGTCCACGGTGAACTCGCTCGGGCCGTAGAGGTTCCAGCCGGCGACACCGGGGGCGTCGGCGAGCCGGTCCCAGAGCGTCCCGGGCACGGCCTCGCCGCCCACGGCGACCAGCAGCGGGACCTCGCGGTCGGCTGCGCCGTCGAGCAGACCGACCGTCACGAGCTGCTGGGCGTAGGACGGTGTCGTCTCGAGCACGTCGATGCCGAGCTCGGACACAGCCTGGACCACGGCCTCGGCGTCCGTGCGGGTCACGTCGTCGGCCATGTGCAGGGTGGTCCCGGCGACGAGCCACAGGATCGGGTCCCAGGCCGCGTCGAAGCCGAGACCCGACAGGTGGAGCATGCGCGGCAGGCGCGGCTCTGTCGTCTCGTCTCCGCCGCCGACCGCCGCGAGCTGCTCGCGGAGCGGCCCGACAAGGGTGTCCTCGTGCTGGACGAGGACGTTGGCCAGCGCCGAGTGCGGCACCTGGACACCCTTGGGTGTCCCCGTGGTGCCCGAGGTGTAGACGAGGTACGCGACGTCGTCGCTGCGGACCGGCCGCAGACGGAAGGACTCACCCGATGGCACCGCGTCGAACAGCTGAGCCGGTGCGAGGGTCACGAGCTCCTCGATGAGGTCGGGCGGCAGCTGTCCGGCTGTGCCAGCCCCGGGGGCCTCCGTCCCTGCGGCGAGCATGCTCGCGAGCGACTCGTCCGAGACGAGCACCGAGGCCTCGCTGTCGACGAGGATCTGGCTGATCCGCGCAGCCGGGTAGGAGACGTCGACCGGGACGGCGACGGCACCGGCACGCAGGGCGGCCAGGACCGTCACGACGGCGTCGGTCGTCCGCGGCAGTGCCACGGCGACCCTGTCCCCGCGGACCACACCGAGCGCGGCGAGGGCGTGGGCACCGCGGGTGATCCGCTCGTCCAGCCCGGAGAAGGTCAGCGATCCGTGGGAGTCGGCGAGGGCGAGGGCGCCGCCGTGCGCGGCGACAGTCACATCGAGGCGGTCGAGGACCGTCCCGCTGGTCGCCAGCTCGCGCCCGGTGCTCTGCGCCTCGAGGAGCTCGGCGGTCTGCGGGTCGACCGAGGGCAGGTCCGAGATCCGGCTGTCCGTCGACGTGACGAAGGCCGTGAGCACGCGGTCGACGGCGTCGCGCAGGCGCTCGGCGGTCGAGGCGTCGAAGAGCGCGCGGTCGTAGCCGAGCGTGCCGATCAGCGGACCGTCGTCACCCGACGGGGCCTGGAAGTCGACGAGCAGGTCGGTCTTGACGCCGGCGCTGGTCACCTGCCCGGGGACCGTCACGGTCAGACCCGCGAGGTCGATCTGGGCGGGCTCGTTGCTCTGGAGCGTGAGCAGCACCTGGAACAGCGGGTGCCTGTCGGCCACGCGCGGCGGACGCAGCGCGTCGACGAGGGAGTCGAAGGGCACGTCCTGGTGCGCGTAGGCCTCGGTGTTGCCCGCACGGACCCGCCCGAGGACCTCGGCGAGGGTGGGGTCCTGCGCCAAGGAGGTGCGCAGGACGACCGTGGTGACGAAGAACCCGACGAGCTCGTCGAGCTGGGGGTCGGTGCGCCCGGCCACCGGCGTGCCGAGGACCACGTCCTCCCCCGCGCCCTGCTGCTCGAGGGCGACCGCGAGCGCTGCGTGCAGCACGATGAACACGCTCGTCCGGTGCTCGGCGGCCAGCGCGCGGACGGCGGCGTGCCGTTCGGGGTCGAGCTCGAGGGCCAGCTCGCCGACACCCTGCTGGGTGGGGTCGGTCGGGTCGGCAGCCCCGCGGGACCTGTCGCGCGGCAGCGAGATCTCGTCCGGGGCCCCGGCGAGGGCACGCTGCCAGTAGGTGAGCTGCTCGGCCAGGACGCTCGACTCGTCGGCGGGGTCGCCGAGGTGCTCGCGCTGCCAGAGCGTGAAGTCGGCGTAGGTGACGGGCAGCGCGGCCTGCTCGGGGGCGCGGCCCTCGACGCGGGCGGCGTAGGCGACCGAGAGGTCCCGGGCGAAGGGCGCGAGGGACCAGCCGTCCGAGGCGATGTGGTGCATCGTGGCGACGAGCACGTGGGTGTCGGGCGCTGTGCGCAGCAGGACAGCACGCAACGGGGTCTGCTCAGTCACGTCGAAGGGCCGCAGCGCCTCCTGCTCGACGACGGCGTCCACCTGGGAGGCGGGCACGTCGACCGAGGTGAAGGGGACGGCCGCGGCGTCACCGTCGAGGACCACCTGGACGGGCTCGCCGTCGACGTAGGGGAACACCGTGCGCAGGGGCTCGTGCCGGGCGACGACGTCGCCGAAGGCGGCGCGCAGCGCAGCCACGTCGAGGGGACCCTCGAGGTGCAGCACGACGGGGATGTTGTACGCCGCCGAGCCGGGCTCGAGGCGGTTGAGGAACCACAGGCGGCGCTGGGCGAGCGAGACCGGGAGACGGTCCGGGCGCGCGGCGGGTACCAGGCGCACGGGTCGCCCGGCACCTGAGGCACCTTCGTCGTCCGTGGCATCCTCGGTCAGCCCTGCGAGCTGGACGACCGTGGGCTTCTCGAAGATGTCGCGGACCGTGACGGTCCGGTCGAGGGCCGTGGTCAGCGTCGCGGCGAGACGCGTCGCGAGCAGCGAGTGCCCGCCGGCCGCGAAGAAGTCCTCCTCGATGCCGACCGAGTCGACGCCGAGGACCTCGGCGAAGGCCGTCGCGACGGTCCGCTGGACCGCTGTGCGCGGCTGCTGGGCGGAGTCGTCGGTGCTGCGCTCGGGGCTGGGCAGGGCCCGGCGGTCGAGCTTGCCGTTGGGGGTGAGCGGCAGGTCGGAGAGCGTCATGATCGCGCTCGGCACCATGTAGTCGGGCAGGTCGGCGCGCAGCGCGGCCCGCACCTGCGCGCCGAGCCGGGTGTCGGGCTCGCCCTCACCGGTCACGTAGCCGACGAGGCGGGCAGCGGGGCCCTCGCCCTGGACGATCGCGGCAGCGCCGACGACCCCGTCCTGGCGGCGCATCGCAGCCTCGATCTCGCTCAGCTCCACGCGATAGCCGCGGATCTTCACCTGGTCGTCGATGCGACCGAGGAACCGCAGCGAGCCGTCGTGACGGCGGCGCACCACGTCACCCGTGCGGTACATGCGGGAGCCGTCGCTCGCGAAGGGGTCGGCGACGAAGCGCTCGGCACTCAGACCGGGCTGGCCCACGTAGCCGCGGGCGACGTTCACGCCCGCGAGGTACAGCTCGCCGACGGCGCGGTCGGGCACCGGGCTCAGGCTCGCGTCGAGCACGTAGTGACGGCTGTTGCGCACCGACGAGCCGATGTGCGGCGCGCCCGCGGTGATGGTCGCGACGAGGCTGTCGACGGTCACCTCGGTCGGGCCGTAGAAGTTCACGGCGTGCACGTCGTCGAGGGCTCCGAGTGTGTCCCAGAGCGACGGGCCGACCTCTTCCCCGCCGAGGGCCACGACGGTCGGGTGCGGGTCGCGCTCGAACAGACCGGCGGCCAGCAGCGCCTCGGCGAAGGACGGGGTCGTCTCGATCGAGTCGATGCCCTGGTCCGACAGGTAGTCGGCGAGGCGCTGCGGGTCGCGGCGCACCTCGTCGTCGACCATGTGGAGCTCGTGCCCGGCGAACAGCCAGAGCAACGGGTCCCAGGCCGCGTCGAAGGACAGCCCGGCGGTGTGCGCGACCCGCACGGGACGGCCCAGACGCTCGGCGGCGGGGTCGAAGAGGTCGGTCCTGTGGTGCTGGAAGAGGTTGCGGAGCGCGACACGCTCGACGCCCACACCCTTGGGGCGGCCTGTGCTGCCCGAGGTGAAGACGACGTAGGCGAGGTCGGAGCCCGAGAGCTGCGGCAGGCCCGACGCGTCGTCGCTGCACCGGCGCCAGCCGGCGGCGGTATCGGAGTCGACGGCGATCGAGGGCACGTCCCACGACGCACCGGCGGCGCGGTCGCGCTCGGCCTGGCGGTGGCTGGTGAGCAGCAGCGCGGGCTCGGAGTCTTCGATCATCCCGGCGACGCGGTCGATCGGGTACTCGGGGTCGAGCGGCACGTACACGCCGCCGGCCTTGAGCACGGCCAGGACGAGCAGCGGCAGGTGCTTGCTGCGCTCGATACGCACGGCGACGCACCGCCCGGGGACCACGCCCTGGGTGATGAGGTGGTGCGCCATCCGGGTCGACGCGGCGTCGAGCTCGGCGAAGGTGAAGGTGCCGTCGGTCGCCACGACAGCGGTGTCCTCGCCGCGGCGCGCGGCTGCGGCAGCGAAGGCCTCGAGGACTGTCTCGCTCTCGATGGGCAGCTCGGGGCCGACGCCCTGCTCGAGGAGTCCGGCGACCTCGTCGTCGGCGACCACGCGCGCGTCGGTCACCGCGACGTCGGCAGGCTCGTCGATCACCTGGGCGACGAGGGCGAGCAGACGCTCGGCGTGCCCGGTGAGGCTCTCGACGGTGTGCAGGTCGGCGTCGCCCTCGAGCTGGAGGGTCGGGACGGCGGCGCTCGACTCGAGCCCGGAGACCACGAAGGAGAGGTCGTGCACGGGTCCTGTCGACAGGATGCGGACCTCACCGGTCGCCGAGCCGAAGCGCAGCGCGTCGATCACGGGCAGCAGGTTGACCGAGGGTCCCGCCTGCGACGGGGCGCTCGGGAGGTCTTCGGTGCGGAAGCGCTGGTGCTTGACCACGCCGCGCAGCACGTCGCCGGCGTGCGCGACGGTCTGTGCGACCGTCGCCGTCGGGGACACCTCGACGCGGACGGGCAGGATGCTCGAGAGCATCGAGGGGGTCGACTTCGCGACCTTGCCGCGTCGCGCGGTCACCGGGAGCCCGAGGGAGACGGTCTCCTGGCCGGTGATCTTCGCGAGGTAGAGGGCGATGAGCCCGACCATCGTCTTGGGCAGGTCCCGGCCGAGGGCTGCGAGCGGCGCGGCCTGCTCGTCGGTCAGCGGCACGGCGACCCGGACCACGCGGGTCGCGGCACGGCCCGTGGTCCCCTCGAGGCCGTCGACCGTGGTCTCCTCCTCGAAGGTCTCGCGCCAGAACGCCTCGTCGGCGGTGTGGTCCTCGGAGGTGCGGTACTCCTCGAGTGCATCGAGGAGCTCGTGGTGGCTCGGGAACGGCGAGGGGGTCTTCGCGGCTGTGCGCGCCACGCGTCCGGCGAGAGGTCGCAGCAGCAGCCCTGTCGGGGCGCGCTTGTCGAGCTCTGTGTACACACGGGCCAGGTAGTGCAGGGCGATCACGGCGGAATAGCCGTCGAGCATGATGTGGTGGACGCGCTGGAAGAACAGCGACCTGTCCCCCGCGAGCCTGAAGAGGATCGCGCCGAAGAGCTCGTCGCCCTCGATGTCGCGCGGTGTGGTCATCTCGGCGTCCATGCGGGCGCGCGCGGTGTCGAAGGCCGCCTCGACGTCCTCGCTGCGCAGGTCGACGACCTCGAGCAGGTCGTCGGTCGGCTCGGGGCGGCAGCGGACCGCGTGGGGACCGTCGTCGTCGGCGCGGAACCGCATGCTGATCGAGTCGATGTCCCGCACGATCTTGGTGAGCGCGATGCTCAGCAGCCGCGGGTCGACGTCACCCTGCACGTCGAGGTACTGGCCGATCTGGTACGTCGCGTTCTCGGGGTCGAGCTGCTGGGCGTACCAGATGCCGCGCTGCGCTGGGGTCAGCCGGAGGCGCAGGTCAGCCGGCGTCTCGGTGGTCTCGGGGTCCTGGGCCTGGTGGTGCTGCTCGTTCTTCGTCACGCGTCGCTCTCCTCACAGACGAGGCCCCGCCCTGGGGCGAGGCCTCGTGTCGCTGCGTCGGTCGTCCCGACGTACCTCGGGGTTCCGCAGGGCTTACTGGAACTGCCCGATCTGCAGGAAGTTGAGGATGCCGCCGATGTCGATCAGCGGTCCCTGGATGAGCGGGCCTTCGATCAGTGCGGTCCAGATGTCCATGAGGTGCTCCTTCGGTGCGGTCTCGTGGACGCCCCGGGAGGAGCGTCACGAGGGGTTCGGAGCCTGGAGCAGGGTGGATGGGTCTGGGCTGGATCTCAGGGTGCGAGGGAGGCGGACACCGCACCGAGACTCGTGCGGGGTGCGGGGTTCTGGGTGCGATGTGCGGGGTGCGAGGCGCAGGGGGCGACGTACGAGGTGCAGGGAGCTGCGGTGTCCCTCCGGTCAGGCGGTCGACGTCTCCGGTCGACGGTGCGTGCGGTGCGCGGAGTGCTCGTCGAGGAACGACTCGAGGGCCTCGAGCCCGATGCCCGTGCAGCCGTAGGCGTCGAACCTGCCGAGCGACGGGATCTTCGTGACGGTCTCGATGTCCTCGATCCGCGAGCAGTAGAGGATCAGCAGCTCCTCGAGGTGCTCGAGCCCCTCGAGGGCGGCGATCGAGGTGAGGACCGGCAGGCTCTGCAACCGGAGCCGGCGCAGGCCAGGCAGCAGCTCGATGCCCCGCAGGTCGGTGATCTTGCGGCCACCCAGCAGACCGAGGTCGACGAGCGGCAGGTGCGCGATCTTCTCGAAGATCTCCGGGGCCGGGTGCGGCACGGTCCGCAGCTGCAGCGCGGCGAGCCTCGGCAGGGCGAGCAGGGCCTCGAAGGACGTCTTGGTCGGCGCGAGGTGGGCGTGCTCGAGGTTCGGGAAGGTCTGAGCCGTGAAGGTCGTCGGGCCGTCGGTCTGCAGCCTGCGCACCGAGGGCAGCACCATCCCGCGTGGCCACCGCGTCGGGGCACCGCCGGTCCAGACCTCGAGCGTCGTCACGGTGTCCGGGATCGCACCGTCGGTCATGGTCGAGACGATCGTGGGGGCGACGCCCGCACCCAGCGAGAGCTCGGTGAGGTTCGGGAACCTGTCGAGGTGTCGGGGCACCTCGGTAACGTATGCCCCGATGTCTCCTCGTACGCGCAAGGACCTGACGGCGGCGTCGCGCTCCTCGTCGGGCGGGGCGTCCAGCGCGATGAAGGCCTCGATCGCCTGGCCCAGCGGCGTGGCGTCCGAGGCGGCCATCACCCACTCCTCGGGGAGCGGGGAGGTCTCGTCCCTCGTCCCGTCAGCAGCCAGCCAACCGCGCTGGCCGGAGGTGGCGTGAGCGTCCTGGGGTGTCATGCGGTCACCCTAGCGAGGGGCGGGGATACGCGACGAGGGGTCGTCCGAGGTCTGGACCTGGGTGGACGTCTCGGTGCCGCGCGTCGCCGGTGCCTCGCCGGTCGACCGGGCGGCATCCGTCGACCGGGCCGCGTCGGCTGATCGGGCGTCGCCCGTCGACCGGGCCTCGTCCGATCCCGACGGCACGACCTCGACGCCCTGCATGCGCTGCACCTCGGCGTTGAGCACACCACCTGCGAGGATGACGATGCTGCTCACCCACAGCCACAGGACGGCGGCGAGGATCGCGCCGATGGTCTGCGCGGCGATCGCCACGGTCTGGGTCGCGGCGTCCTCACCCGGGACGCTCGAGCCCGCAGCACCGAGGTAGACCTGGAACCCCAGGGCGACGACCAGCAGACCCACGGTGCCGAGCACGGCACCGGGCAGGCAGCGCCGCCAGGTGGTCGCCACGTTGGGACCGTACCTGTAGAGCAGCGTGAGGAACCCCCCGGCGAGGGCCACCACGGCGGGCCAGCGGACCAGCTCCCACACCGACGTGAACACCGCGCCCAGCCCGAAGAGGTCCGCGATCTCCTCCCCGCCGCCGAGCAGCGGCCCGACCACGAGCATGCTCAGCAGCACCACGAGGGTCAGCACCGCGCCGAGGGCCAGGGCCAGCCCGAGCAGCACCTGCTGGAAGAAGCTCCGGCGCTCCTCGACCGTGTACGCGTCGTCGAGAGACCTGATGGCCGCGCGGAACATGCGGCTCGCCAGCCAGAGCGCGACGACTGTGCCGCCGATCGCGATGCCCGCACGCTCCTGCCCGAGCAGACCCTCGACGAGCGGGGCGAGCACCTCGGCACCTATCTGGTGGTCGAAGACCCGCACCACCTGGTCGACGACCGAGGACTGGATCTGCTCGACCCGCTCGGCACCGACAAATCTCTCGAGCGAGCCGAGCGCAGCCCCGAAGGCTGTGACGAGCGGCAAGATCGAGATGAGCGCGTAGTACGTCATCTCTGCTGCGAGGCCTGTGACGCGGACGTCGGCGATCCGCCGGGCGCACCGCACCACGAGCAACGGGACGTTGTAGCGACCCACGGAGACGGGATGACGCTCGGCGAAGTCTTCGACACGCTGGAAGACGGGCCGCCGCTCGCTCGGACCCCGGCGACGTCGCCTCTCCCGCCCCGCAGCGACGGCCCGCGCCGCGACGTGCGTGACCCAGAGCCCAGCAGCAGGGCCGACCACGACCGCGGCGACAGCGCCCGCGGCATTGTCCACGAACCCGTTGACGACAAGACCGACGACGACGGTCACGGCCAGGCAGGAGATGGTCGTGGCGGCCGTGCTGAGCAGCAGGCGCGCCGGGAACCACAGGCGGGTCGCGACAGCGCAGGCGAAGCCTGCAGCGACGAGCGCGAGCAGGGTCATCGGACGGGCACCATGACGTCAACCTTGTCATGACCAGGGGTCGCTCCGCGCGACGGGCAGCGGCGCCGCAGGTCGAGATGCTCATCCGCGTCGACGACGCCCCAGGCCTCGAAGCCTTTCGTCCCGGGTTGTTCCCGGATTCGCTGGCTAGCGTGACCTGGATGACATCGTCGGCGCGCCGTCACAAGTCCTTCGCCTGGTGGCGAGGGCTGTCAGGTGCGCTGGCCACCGGGCGAGGCCTCGCCCTCGCCCACCCCTTCAGCGCCGTGCGACCACGCCGGGCGCTGCCCGGCTCCGTCCCCGCGCTCCCAGACGACTCAGCGACGGAGCAGCCCGACCGATGAACACGACGATGAACACGACGATGAACACGACGATCGCCGCAGCCTCCGGGCTCGTGCTGGTCGCAGTCCTCTCCGCGTGCAGCCCTGCGGGCGACGACGCCTCCCAGGGGCAGCCTCCCGCGACCGGCGACCTGCCCGTCGTCGACGTGTACGACATCACCGAGACCCCCTCGGTGAGCGACATGGCACTGGACATCACGCAGACCACCATGAACCTCGGCGGCGGGGCGCTGGACCGGTACCTGTACACGCTCGCCGGGGACGACGCCGTCTACGGGGCGGGTCGTCCGATCGTGGTCGACGCCGGGGACACCGTACGACTGACCGCGAGCAACGCCACAGATACCCCGACCAACATCCACTGGCACGGCATGAACGTGCCCAACGACCAGGACGGTCCGGGGATCCGCATCGAGCCCGGGGCCTCCCACGACTACGAGTTCACCGCCACGAGCCCGGGCACGTACTGGTACCACTCCCATGAACGGCCCGTGCGTGACCAGGTCGACGAGGGGATGTACGCACCCATCATCGTCCGAGACCCGATCGACGCCTCCTACGACCTGGACCAGGTCATCGTGCTGGACGACTGGATGGTGGACGGCGCCACGGGCCGCACGGAGGCCGTCGGCGAGGTCGACACCGTCAACGGGCGCACCGGCGACGACATCTCCCCGATCGAGATCACCGGTGGGGAGATCGCCAAGCTCCGGCTCATCAACGCCTCGACCGCCAGGACGCAGCAGATGAGCTTCCCGGTCGACGTGCGCGTCACCCACACCGACGGCGCGCCCCTGGTCGAGCCGTACACGACCCGAGAGCTGGCCATCGCGCCTGGGGGGCGCTACGACGTCGAGCTCGCCCCGACCGGCGGCACGGACGAGACCGTCACGATCACCAACGAACGTGACGAGGGGATGGTCATCCCGGTGAGGTACACGGCCGCTGACGCGACGGCCGCCGCGTCACCCTTCGTGGCACCCGAGCCCACGCCGCTCGACCCCGAGCTCCTCACCCGGACCCCGGACGTGGAGATGACGCTGTCGAGCACGATGGGCAGCTCCGGGGTCGCGTGGACCATCAACGGCGAGACATTCCCCGACGCCGAGTCCTTCGACCTCGAGCTCGGCACGACCTACGTGATGCGGTTCCGCAACAGCGACGTCTACCAGCTCGACCACCCCATGCACATCCACGGGACACATTTCCGCCTCTTGACCGAGAACGGTTCCCCTGTGGCTGAGGAGATCTGGAAGGACACGGTCTCCATCCCTGCTGGGACGTACGTCGACGTGGCGATCACCTTCGACGAGCCCGGTACCTGGATGGCCCACTGCCACATCCTCGACCACGAGGACGGCGGCATGATGACCACCATCGACGTGGCCTAGCCTCGGCGGCCCACCCTCGGTGCCGCCCGACAGGCTGGGCTGTCGCTGGTCGTCTCGTCGAGCAGGCCCTTCGAAGAGTGCGCGCTCGGACGTGAGGTGCTCGCCCGCAGCGATCGTCGAAGGGCCCTCGATCCCGAGAACCCGAGCGACCACCTCGGTCCTGGCGACAGGACGTCGTCCTGCTCTCCCCGGAACGTCCCCTGCTGTTCACCCGGGACGGCTAGCGTCACGCCCATGACCTCGGAATCGCGGTCCCTGACGGCGGGCACGCGGTGGGCCGTCGCGACGGCCTTCGTCGCGTGCTGGGTGCTCGGGCTGGTCGTCGCCGGCCCGGACCTCGGGACGGAGGCCAGCCCGAGTGGCGTAGGTCAGGCGTTCTCTGGCCACCACCGGGCCGTCGCGTCCTCGGTTCTCGTGCACGGAGCGGCAGGCATCCTGCTCGTCCTCCTCGGGCTCGCGCTGGGCTCGGGCCTCACGCGGCGCACGACCGTGGCCCTCGCCTCGATCGCCGCCGTGCTCTCGATCGACCAGCTGGCCGGTGAGGTCGCCCTCGCCCTGGACCCGCACCGCGCCGGCGGCGTCGCGCTGTGGGAGATGCTCAGCCGCGTCGACGGAGCGAAGATGCTCGTCCTGGCCGCTCTGGTGGCATCGGTCTGGCGGGGGGCGGTGCACCGAGGCCACACGCTCACTGTCGTCAGCTGCCTCGCGGTGGTCAGCCTGGTCCTTTCCGGGGTCGGCTGCCTGACCTTGTCCGCCGGGCTCACGGCTGCTGCCGCCGCCTCGCTCCCGCTGGTGCTCGTCTGGAGCCTGACCGCGACCGCCGCGTCGACAGGCGAGCAGACGACAGACGTCGAACCGCACCTCCTGGCCGACGGCTACGCCCGGCGATGAGGTGACGTGTCGTGGGTCGACCCGACCCGACCCGACCCGACCCGACCCGACCCGACCCGACCCGACCCGACCCGACCCGACCCGACCCGACCCGACCCGTGCGATGCTCGTCCGATGACTCATGACCACCCTCGCGTGACCCTCGAACCGATCTCGCCGGCGCTCGCGCAGCGCATCGTCGACCGCACCGAGATCCCGGGCGACGACTGGCACCCCGAGTACCCCTTCGTCGACGAGCTCGACCCGCTGCGCTCGCTCGCCCGGTCGACCGCCCCGCACCCGGTCTTCACGATGTACCTCGTGCGGCGGGCGTCAGACGGTCTGGCCGTCGGCGGGCTGGGGTTCTTCGGGCCTCCGGACTCGAACGGCCGGGTCGAGCTCGGGTACGGCCTCGTGCCGGACGCCCGAGGCGCCGGGCTCGCGAAGCCGGCCGTAGGGCTGGCGCTGCGGATGGCCCGGGACGCCGGGGCGACCGTGGCCGCCGCGGACACCGAGGCGGACAACCTCGCCTCGAGGCGTGTCCTGGCTGCCAACGGCTTCCTCGAGGTCGCACGCCGGGGCGGCCTCGTGCTCGTCGAGCGCCCACTCGCCGAGCTCTAGCCTGACCAGTCGCCCAGCCCTCCAGCCCTCCAGCCCTCCAGCCCTCCAGCCCTCCAGCCCTCCAGCCCTCCAGCCCTCCAGCCCTCCAGGAGGCTCAGCCCTTCGGCGCGGCCGCGCGCAGCTTCTCCAGCAGCGGCCCGGCCGCGGTGTCCAGGAACTCCTGCTGGCCCTCGTCGCCCACCTGCACGAGAGCGATGTCGGTGAACCCCGCCTCCCAGTACGCCGAGACAGCCTCGACGATCGCGTCGAGGTCCGGACCGCACGGGACCGACTCCGCGACGTCCTCGGGCCGGACGAAGGACGTGGCGCTGGCGAAGCCCTCGGTCGTGGGCAGGTTCGCGTTGACAGGCCACCCGAGCCCGGACCAGCGGAACTGGTCGTGCGCCCGCGCGACGGCACGGTCGACGTCGGTGTCCCAGCAGATGGGGATCTGGCCGATCTTGCGCGACCCGGGCCTGTCCGCCTCGGTGCGCGCCGCGTCCCAGGCGCTGACCAGCTCGGCCTTCGGCTCGGTCGCGACCAGGTGGTCGACGAGCGGCGCGAAGGTCTCGACAGACTGCTTGCCTGAGACAGCCACACCGATCTCGACGGGCAGGTCGGGCAGGTCCCAGAGCTTCG
>Ga0308165_1004502_pt1 | contig 13701 bp, 13 predicted proteins | sample PhyWR2_FD_201032 | JGI IMG/M metagenome (GOLD analysis project Ga0308165, IMG submission 201032) | Phyllosphere microbial communities from UC Gill Tract Community Farm, Albany, California, United States - DLSLW.R2 | ecosystem: Host-associated > Plants > Phyllosphere > Unclassified | place: USA...
AACAATTTTTAGTTTAAGTTCAAAGCTATATTTAGACATAAAAATACCGACCTCCAAAAAATTAGATTTTTGGTCTAACTTTTTGGGGTCGGTTCAAAAGCTTTCCAGTTTTGAGTCACTCTTTTTCTATTCAAATGTCATCCGTTTTATTTTTGCTTATACGTACTTAAAAACTCTCGCATTTTTTTCGTTGTAAATTTCAAGTCTTCCATTTTTGGTAAATAGACGATTCTAAAATGATCTGGCTGTGTCCAGTTAAATCCACCACCATGTACCAGCAAGATATGATGCTCATGAAGAAAATCTAAAACAAATTTTTCGTCGTCATAGATATTAAATCGAGCGGTATCGATTTTAGGAAATATATAAAAAGCGGCTTTTGGTTTTACAGCTGAAAGTCCTGGAATATCATTGATCGCATTGTAGATATACTCCCGTTGCTCATAAATCCTTCCACCTGGCAGTAATAGATCATCGACACTTTGGTAACCGCCTAAAGCTGTTTGAATAATTTGTTGTGACAATACATTAGAGCATAAACGCATCGAAGCTAACATATTCAATCCTTCGATATATCCTTTGACATGTTTCTTATTGCCGCTCATTACCATCCAACCACAACGGAACCCAGCAACTCTATGTGATTTAGATAACCCATTTAGTGTAACTACAAACAAATCAGGAGCGAGTGTAGCAATTGGAATATGTGTTAAGCCATCCATCACTAAACGATCATAAATTTCATCTGAGAAGATGATCAAATCATTTTGTCTTGCCACTTCAACGATTTGTTCCAAGATTTCTTTCGGATACAATGCTCCTGTTGGATTATTTGGATTAATCAAAACAATTGCTTTTGTATTAGTTGTCACTTTCTCTTTGATATCTGCGATATCTGGATACCATTCTGATTGTTCATCACAAATATAATGAACAGGATTTCCACCAGCTAATGAAACCGAAGCCGTCCATAAAGGGTAATCTGGCATTGGTACTAGCACTTCATCCCCATTGTTCAACAGTCCTTGCATGCACATTGAAATTAGTTCACTTACGCCGTTGCCTGTATAAATATCATTGATTGTCACATTAGGAAATCCTTTGACTTGGCAATACTGCTCAATTGCTTTACGGGCCGAGAAAATTCCTTTTGAATCCGAATACCCTTCTGAATTACGAACATTCATGATCATATCGCGGACTACTTCATTTGGTGCATCAAAACCAAACGGAGCGGGATTACCGGTATTAAGTTTCAAAATACGAATGCCCTCTTCATGCATTCTGTCCGCTTCTTCTAAAACCGGACCACGCACATCATAACTGACACCATCAAGTTTATTAGATTTCTCAAAATTTCTCATACAGTATCCCTCATTTTCAAAATTTATATCTTTAAAGTTACGCTACGTACAAAAAAAAAGCAATGAAAAATTAGCAATTTTCTAAAAATTTTTTCCCATTTTCTTTCAGCTCGATTTTTCAACTGAAATTTATGCTATGATAAATAGGAAAAAGTTATTAAAGGAGCGTACTATGAAAGAAGAATTTGTTGTGTATCGAAGTAAAGGAAAACAGTTTTTATTGGTTATGTTAGCGATTATGATGACTATTGTATCTATTTTCTTGATTTTTACTAAGGATTTTGAAATCGATTTTTTAGGCTCAAGTTCTACTTATATTATTACGTTGATTGGCATAATCGGCGTTACTTTATTTGGTTTTTTTTCTATCTATTCTATAAAGCAATTATTTTCGGAAAAGCCAGTTGTCGTCTTAACAAAACAAGGTTTTTATGATTATTCTAGTGCTATGGCTACAAAAGATCATTTGATTCCTTGGGACGACGTCTCTGATATCGGTATTTTTACTATTTCTGGTCAAAATTTCATCACGATTAGACTTAAAAATAGAGAAGCATTCTTAGCGTCGTTAAGTCCAATCGCACGAAAAGCCACCCAAGCAAACTTAAAGTTAGGTTCATATGAAATCAACATCACAATGCAAAGTGCTAAGGACGTTTCTTTAGAGGAATTACTTGAACGAATGTTTACGTTTCTTGAAGCAACTGAATAAAAGCGAGTGTAAAACAAAAATAAAATTCACTTTTGTTTTACACTCGCTTTTTATTTGTGTTTATATACCCTTGCTTCATATGGAGCAAACATTGTGTGTTGGTGAATCGGATGATCATCTAAATTACACAATTGCAGCACCCAGTCTTCAATCTGAACATTGTCTGGTAAATCAGCCGAAGCAAATTCATTGGATAAATTGATGATGACAACATATCGTTCATCAGCTAAATAACGACCATACACAAAAAGCTGAGGGTGGTCAGGCAAATATAATGTATATCCACCATAAATTAATGCGTCGCTATGATTTCTCAGCTGAATTACTTCTTTATAAAAATTTATAACAGATGCTGGATCTGTTAATTCATCCAACACATTGATCACTTGCTTATTTGGGTTGATCACCATCCATGGCTCTCTTTTTGAGAAACCAGCGTATTCTTCTGCTGTCCACTGCATGGGTGTTCTTGCATTATCTCTAGCCGTTTTACGAATCACATTCATCGCTTTTTGCGGTGTAACCCCAGCTTGAATCATTTCATGATAAAAGTTTTTAGTATCAACTGCATCGATATCATCGATCGAAGCAAATGGCATATTGGTCATTCCAATTTCTTGCCCTTGATAAATAAACGGGGTTCCCTGCAACAAAAGAAACGTTAAAGCTAACGCTTTAGCAGACGCTTGCCAGAAAACGGCCTCCTCACTGCCAAAACTAGATACTGAGCGTGGAATATCATGATTTTCCATATAAAGAGCGTTCCAGCCTTTTCCATCTGCTAAGGCATTTTGCCAAGCAGTGAGCGCTTGTTTAAACTGGATAACATCTAAGCCTTCTTGTTCCTCTTTGTTCCAGAGAGAAATGTGGTCAAATTCAAAAAGCATATTGAAATACCCTTCTGACTCGCCTACCCAGTTATGCGCTTCAGCCGCACTTACGCCATTGGCTTCTCCTACTGTTAGAATGTCCCTTTTTTTAAAAATATTCCTTAACTCTTCTAAATGTGTTTCAATTCCTGGAACATTTTTAAATACCGCAAAAGGATCTTCCGTTAAGCTTGTTGTAAATGGCGCCTTTTTAATATGAGAAATAGCATCGACACGAAATCCATCGATTCCTTTATCTAACCACCAATTGACCATAGTAAATAAATCTCTTTTGACACGAGGATTTTCCCAATTCAGATCGGGCTGTTCCTTGGCAAAAACATGGAGATAATACTGCTTAGTTGTTTCATCATATTCCCAAGCAGATCCTCCAAAAATAGATAACCAATCATTTGGCGGTCCATCTATTGTACCATCTGCCCAAATATAGTAGTCTCGATAATCATCTTTTACAGAAGATCTTGATTCAATAAACCAAGAGTGTTGATTAGAAGTATGATTAATCACTAAATCCATGATTACCTTGATTCCATATTCGTGGGCTTCTGATAACAATAAATCAAATTCTTCCATTTTACCAAATAGTCCCATAATGTTTTGATAGTCACTGATATCATAGCCATTGTCCACATTAGGAGATTCGTAAATAGGGGTAATCCAGATAAAACCAATGCCCAAATCCTTGAGATAATCTAGTTTTGAACGAATCCCATTTAAATCACCGATCCCATCGTTATTTGTATCCATAAAACTAGCCGGATAGATCTGATATCCAACAGCTTCCTTCCACCATGTTCGTTTGATTACCATATCATACCCTCCTAACTATATTTTCTTCATTATATAAGATGTATAGAAAAAACGTATCTGAAATGCACACAACGGCAATGCCTTTAGATAAATTTATAGTTCACTCTTTTAAAGAAAAAACTTGAGTCTGGGAAATAACTCTACGAGTTATCTCTCAGACTCAAGGAATCCGAATAACCGGTGGGAGCAGGAAGCAACTCCTTCGGAAATATGTTGATATTGTACAGTACTTACTTGGTCACAAAAATTTGAAGAACAACAATTAGGAATCAGCTCGCATCGAAATTGAAAATTCCGTGTTCTTGTCATTTTCGTAAATTTCCTCTTATTTCTTGGAGTTAAACACTTCTGTCTAAGCCTCAAGTTACAATTGAATAAAATCTAATGATTAAGCTAAAATCCCACCATCTGCTATAAATTCACTGCCTGTTGAATAGGAAGAATCATCCGAAGCTAAAAATAAAACTAATTTTGAAATTTCCTTTGGCTCTGCCATTCTTTTCATAGGAATTGTTTGTTCGAATTGTTCAATAGCTTTTTTTTGTTCTCCAGTCGCTTGGGTCACCATTGGTGTGATAACGCCGCCTGGATGAACAGAATTTACTCGAATATTCTTATCTGCAAATTCTAACGCAGCACATTTTGTTAGTCCCCTAACTGCAAATTTCGAACTGACGTAACCGTAACCGCCAATACTCCCTTCAAATCCTTCAATCGAAGATATATTAATAATCGAAGCAGAACGACTTTTTTCCATAAGTGATACAGCTGTCTTCATTCCTAAAAAGACAGATAATTGATTAATCTCTATCGTTCTCATAAATTCTTCTTGACTGGTATTGATCAATTCATTAAATACACTAATTCCTGCATTATTAACAAGAATATCTAAAACACCTTTTTCTTTTTCAATTTGCTCTATTGCAGCTTGCCATTGCTCTTCTTTGGTAACATCTAAATGCAGAAAATGGGCCTTGTCTCCTAACGCAGCAGCGGTCTTACTTCCTTTTTCGTCATCAATGTCTGCAATATAAACGGTCGCACCTTCCTTGCTGAATAAGGTAGCATGTTCTTTCCCCATCCCCATTGAAGCACCAGTGATCAACGCAATTTTGCCTTCTAATCTCATTAAATAATCCTCCAATCCTAAAATAGAATAAAACTAAAAATGTCAAAAAACATTTACACTCATTATAACGCTAAATATACTTTTGTAAATGGTTCTTAGCTACTATTAGACAAAATAAAAAATACTCTTTAGCCAAGACTATTTTAATCTGTAATCATTTTAATTGGAATGACATACTGTGTAATCTTTCTACTATATAAAAAAGAGTATAATGTAATTAATTGATGAAAAATATTTAGTTTTTTAACTATACGTCGTATTTGGAGGATCAGAAATGTATCACTTACTCTACTCTATTGAAAATGCTATAAAAAATTTAGTTCGAACAAAAGAATTACTTTTTACTATACTTATCATTTTTTTAATTGGTTCTTTTACTTTTACAAGTTACTACTTATTCAGTCTTTTTAATTCTTGGAAAAACATGCTGATGAATGAAGATAATTTTATTACATTGATTCCTGTTAATATTTTTCATTTTTTAATTGCTATTATCTTTTTTACGTCATTTCTTTTTTTGATTTTCTATACCAGAAATGCTTTTCGTTCATTTTTCTTCATGCAAAAAGATGATATTCGCACTATGAGTTTTATTGGGCTTCCTTTTTCTATCCTGAGTTTTGAATTTGCCATTCAACCTGTCATTTGTTTAAGTATACTTTTACCACTATCTGCTGTTGTTGGAAAAATAATCGTTAATCAATTTATTTCAGATTTTATGAGTACTCTTGAGTTAAATTTAACTCAATTAAATGATTTGTTTTTTATTATTTTACTAATCTTCTTCTCTTGTGTGGTTATATTTTTTTCAACATTCTTCTTTATTCGACGAATGATAGAGCAGGTGTAGTATTAGTTGTAGCACACTATGTTACCTTGTCTTATTTCTTAATGGATAAAAAAGAACCTTGATCTTGATTATCTGGTTGTTGCGTATTACATCACACTCTTTTCTAAACGATACAAAAAAATGATGAACTTTTAGAAGCTCATCGTTTTCCTTCTTCTGTGATAGTTGTTAGTTTTTTTGAGGTATTTTCAAACGTTGTCTTTACTTTTGTTACCCACGCCCCTTTAGCTGAGGATTGAAAGTTTGAAATATAGTTTGCACTACTATTTTTTAATCGTTCTACTCTAGCTTGTCCCATGCTTTTAACTAGTTGCTTTTTCGTTTCTGCCGTTTGAACACATGGCGGAGCAACCATGCCACGTATCAGTGCTTTTTCCAATTCTTTTCTTAATCTTTTTAACTCCATTTTCATTTTTTCACTACTCATTTTCTTTTTTTCTCTCCTTCTCTTTTAAAAGAGTAAGTTCATCTTCTATTAATCGGGTTTGTTTCTTATAATGAATCGTATTTTCTTCTTGTTTATCTTCTAATTCTTTCATTGTTTGATTAACAACCCTATCCCCATCATCTTTGCATTGTTCTAACAGATGGTATACTCTACTCATATTTACTGGTTCACTATATTCTGCTTGCTGATAATGATAGCAATAATTTTCTGAAAGATTTTCTAACTCACGACCAAACTTTTGTTTTTCATAGAACACTTCTTCTAACTCATCTTCAATCTTTCTTTGGCTCTTTTCATACTCTGATTCTAAATCTGCTAGTTGATTTATATATGTTCTTTCCATAAATATTTATCCCCTTATTTGTTGGGCTAACTCTTGGTCTGTTTCTACTTGTTTGTTGATAGATGTTTGTATTTGCCCGATTAATTCATGATATTCTTGTTGAATTGCAGTGAGTTCTGAAATCTTTTGTTCAAATTCTTCTTTTGGTTCTATTCGGACAAATGGTTCTGTTGCTCCACCTGCATTTAAAGAATCAACTACTTCGCCTTGAACTAATGTGGCCCCCACAGAATCTCCCATTTTGACTGTATTCGTCCATAACTTATCAAAATCTTTCTTTGCTTCTTGATACATTTTTTTGATATCATCTATCTCAATTTGCAGTGTATCTCTCATTCCTTTAGTTAAAATCAATGCTTCAGATGCATCTAAATAAATTTCCTCTGAGGCAGATAATCCTCCTCCACTTTTCAAGAATTTTAAACGTAAATTTACTAGGTCATTCAATTGTTTGCTTGTATTATCATGAACTTTTTTTATAGCAATATTGATTTTGTTTAAGTTTGGTGTATGTTGACGAATAAATTCTTGTTCTTTTTTTGTCAAAAATCCCGTAATATCATGCGGTTTTCCGTTTTTTAACACGTAAATTTTCCCAGGATACAAACTTGAGTTTCCTATCCCAGCAATGTTATTTAAAATATCTTTTTCTGAAACAAAATAGATAACTTCTCCTTTATATCCTTTTAATAACTTTTCTAGCTCATTTACATTGGCTAGCGCCCTCGGTGTAGGTATTCCTACTAACATATTCATTAGAGGTGCAGAGTTATAAAGGACAATATGGGGTACTCCATGAGACATTCCCATAATTGCTCCATTTCGACCGCCCAGAGAATGACCTGTAACTGTTCCTACATCATACCCAGCTGCCTTTAAGTCATTCATAAATGTATGACTTGCGTTAAAATATGAAGAAGAGGGGCCATCCCCTTCTAAAGCAATATTAACCCACTGCGCTCTATCTTTGTTTTCATCTTGTTTTCCATTTTCCCCATTTGTTCCTGCAAAACCTACAACTACCTTTCCAGTATTGTTATCTAGAAAAGCTACACCACTTGAACTTGTTTTAGGGTCGTAGAATGAGTCTACATAGTCTAAATTTGATGGAAATTTCCCCTTCTTTTTTAAATTTTTAATTTGCGTTTTAATTTTTTTAGGTGGCACTTTATGGAAGTGTGCATTCTCAACTTCATAAGCTATCGTGGATATCGCACTAGTATTTTCACTATTACTATTTAACTTTTCTATTTTATCCTTATTAAATTCATAACTATCCATTTATGATGTCCTCCTGTGATAGCGGTTGAAAATCAATTGAATCACTAAAAAATATATCAATTTTCTTATCAAAAGTGAACTCTATTTCCTTATATCCTACAGAACTTCCATCTAAATCTCCTCTTCCCTTTAATAATAGAGTTGGAGCTTTTTCTGTTGAAATATCATATCTTTCTCGTAATGATTCAACATTTTTATCAGTATTTGTTAATTGATATTCTAATTCGTACATTGGTACTTCTGAATTATACATTTTCCGCAGATTTTTATAAGTATCTAACTTAGAAAAATTTCCATATTGAACAAAGAATTGAAAATTATAGATTTTTTCTTTCAAATTGGCATCATTAGTATCTTTTACTAGATGGAAACCTCGTCCATCATACATAACTGGATATCTTTTTTCTTCTGTATTTTTACTTAACTCATTCCATGTTGTATCGGTATAATAATATCCCTTCGCTGTTTTAGTATTGCGATTCATTCGTAAAACCATTCCTTCTGTAACTAATCCTGAATCTTCCGATTCACTAATAGACATACTGGAATGCAGTAACCAAACGCCCATATCATCCTTAGCGAATTCATCATCTCGATAGCCTTCCATATCATAAAAACTCTCTAAATTCGGTGTTGGATACATTGCTAATACTTTATCAAAACTTTGTTCAATTTCTGCTTTATTTTTTGTTTCACATCCAGTTAATCCACTCATTATAATTAGTCCTCCTATAAATAAATATAATTTTTTCAAAATATTTTCTCCTCCTTGACAGGATGAAATTTATTTACACCTTAATCAATATTTATTTTACCAAAACTAGACTGTAATAGATAGTTATATATTACATTTTCGTTATTTAATTTTAAATAATGTTACTGATTTATGGATAAAAAAGAGAAAGTTTGTTTTGCAACTGATTATCTCCTATATTAATATTTTGATATTATACTAACTTATTAACTACTTCTTGCACTGCAATAGTGCATTATCAATAGCCAACTGATTAGCATATACTAAATTATAGACTTCTAGCAGTTAGCTTTTATTTACTGTTGCAATTTCTGCTACTTGCTCTTCAACTTCTTGTTTTGTTTCAGTATCAAAGGTTATTGACATACCTACATTTTCGGCAAATGAATTTGAATTTATAATCACTCATTTATGATATCCTCCTGCGAGACAGGTTGGAAATCTATAGAATCTGTGAAAAATATGCTTAACTTCTTATCAAATCTAAATTCTAACTGTTTATAGCCAATTGAATTACCTTCTAAGTCCCCAGTTCCTTTCAGCAATAAAGTAGGAGATTTATCCGTAACAATATCGTACTTACTTCTCAATGCTTGAACATTTGAATCTTCATTCATTAATTGATATTCTAATTCATAAAATGGAACTTCTGGATTATACATTTTTTTTATATTTTTATATTTATCTAATTTATCAAAGTTTCCATACTGAACAAAGAACTTGAATTTTTCAACCTTCTTTTTAGTTTCTTCTCCTTGGACATCTCCTAATAAATGAAAACCACTATCATCATATATAACTGGATACTTTTCTTTCTCAATAGGCTTACTTAAATCATTAGAAGTTTTTCTAGTATAATAAAATCCTTTTGCTTTTCTTGTATTTCTATTGATTCTTAGTAACATGCCTTCTGTGAATAAACCTCCTTCTTCTGTTTTACTCAATGAAAAGTCAGAATTTAACACCCAAACTCCCTTATCAACTTTATCAAATTCATCATCTCGGTACCCTTCCATATCGTAGAAACTTTCCAGATTTGGTGTTGGATATATTGCTAATATTTTATCAAAACTTTGTTCAATTTCCGCTTTATTTTTTGTTTCACAACCAGTTAATCCACTCATTATAATTAGTTCTCCTAAAAATAAATATAATTTTTTCAAAATATTATCTCCTTCTGAACAGGATGAAACTTATTTAAACCTTAATCAATATTTATTTTACCAAAAGCAGATATATATAGATAGTTATATATGATATTTTCGTTATTTAATTTTATATAATGTTACTGATTTATGAATAAAAAAGAGATAGTATGCTTTTAAACTTACTATCTCTTACATCAATATTATACTAGCTTATTAATTGCTTATTTTCAGGCGATAATGACATTATTAATAGCCTACTGATTAACATATACTAAATTATAGACTTCTAGCAGTTGGCTTCTATTTACTTGCTACTTACTCCTCAACTTCTTATTTTGTTTCAGTATCAAAGGTTATTGACATACCTATATTTTCTATAAATCATTGTTTCACTAGGTGCATCAGAACTTTTATACAGTTGTAAAAAAAGTGGTAAACCTTATTATAACAAGGTTTACCACTGAACTATGCGGCCAAGAAGACTCGAACTTCCACGGGGTTGCCCCCACCAGCCCCTCAAGCTGGCGCGTCTGCCATTCCGCCATGACCGCATACGATACTTCATAATAGCTATCTTAATCTATGATAAAATAGGTCCTTCATTTTGTCAATATTTCAATAAGGAGATGATGCTTTTTCTTTTAAATGACTGCTTAATAAGCTTTGATCGCCTATCTCTGATATTCATAATCATAAACTTGACATAATTTTTCGTAGGACTGATTGACGCTTTCTGGGATTTCAATTGCATCAATATAGTTAGCCCCGTTAGGTCCATAACCAAATTCGTCATTTCTTAGTCGAGGAATCTCACCTAAAACTAAAGACAGAAAATACTCTTTACTCCACAATCCGTTCAGCTGATCGTCTTCGAATAGAAGCGGATCAGAAAATGATTGAATGAATGGTACGATCGGCACATAATTGGTAAAGAGCGTATCAGTGTTTTGCCATTCTTTTTCAAAAGTTGCTTTGATTCTTCTTTGTAATAATGGATCTTGCAACAGCAAAACCTTCTTAGGATTTAAACCAGCAGCTTTTATTATATTTAGTGAAAAAACAGCATTTTCACCTGAATTGGTTGATGTCTGCTCTGTTAAAAATAACATCTTATCTAAACCGTACTTTAACTTAAAGTATTCTAAGTACATCTCAGTTTCACTAGCAGCCGCTAACTTAATTCCCTTACGTTGGAAATTGTGACGCAAAAATGGCGTAGCATGACCAATGCCTCCAACTAACATAACAGCAGACACCATTTCTTGTTTATATAAATGGATCAGCTCATCTGCTAAATAAGGTAAACTATTTCCAGCTAGAATGGCCAAATCATATTTCCCAGTTACTTTTTCTTTAGCTGACAGAAAGTTGATAACCGTATTCCAATGTGTGATCATCTCAATTCCCTACCTTTTTTACTTGTTTCTATAGTAATACCGCCTTATCTGCTAAAAGAAAAGACGGTATAGTCTAGCTACATTTTCTAATTCAATTCCACTAATTTTCCGCTACATTTTCCGCAAACATAACGTTGCGTGTTGATTCTTCTTTTGCGTAAAATCAATGTTTGACATTTTTTACACTGATATTGATGATACGATTGCGCTTTTTGGTCTACCAAAGGGCGAACATAACGACTACCACCTGTTTTTTTTAACAGCGATTTAAACTCTGCATCTTTATGTTGGTACCCTTTACCTTCTAAGTGAAGGTGATAGTGACACAATTCGTGTTTGATAACATTGATCAATTCGATTTCACCATAACGTTCAAACACTTTCGGATTAAAATCAATGTTATGGGATCCTAAATGATAACGTCCTCCAGTTGTTCTCAGACGTCGGTTAAAAAAAGCTTTGTGCTGAAACTTTTTCCTGAAAAAGCTCAATGAAATTTCTTCTACCAATACTTGTAATTGATCATCTGTCAACACTTGTTTGGTTGGTTTTTCTTCTTTAGAAAAACTGCTCAAGACTATTCTTTCCTTTCAGCTTGTGGCAGCATCGTTAAACTGATGCGCCCTTTCTTCGTATCAACATCTTCCACCCAAACGGTCACAACGTCTCCTACCGCAACAATGTCTGTCGGATGTTTCACAAATTTTGTGCTAAGTTTTGAGATATGCACTAAACCATCTTGCTTCACACCGATATCAACAAACGCGCCAAAATCGATTACATTACGTACGGTTCCTTGTAGCTCCATACCCGATTTAAGGTCTTCCATAGATAAAACATCTTTTCTTAAAAGAGGTGCAGGCATTTCATCACGCATATCTCTTCCTGGTTGCACTAGCGCGGCAATAATATCTTTTAGTGTTTCACGACCGACGGCAAACTCAGTTTCTAACTCGGTTAAGGGTAATGCCTTCATCTTTTGGATTGCTTCATTTGTTCCAAGCTCTGCTAATTGAACGTTTGCTTTTTCTAAAATTCCTTTTGCTACGTCATAACTTTCAGGGTGAATACCGGTATTGTCCAAAATATTCTTTCCATTTGGAATTCGTAAGAAACCAATCGCTTGCTCATAGGCTTTTGGTCCTAAACGCGGTACTTTTTTTACTTGATTACGAGCAGTAAAAGCGCCATTTTCATCACGATAAGCCATTAAATTTTGGGCTGTCGTTTTGTTTAACCCAGAGATGTGTTGCAATAATTGTGGGCTAGCGGTATTTACGTTGACGCCAACTTGGTTAACCGCCGTTTCTACAACGAAATCTAATTGTTCTGCTAAACGTTTTTGTGACACATCATGTTGATATTGACCTACACCAACGGCTTTAGGATCGATTTTTACTAATTCAGCTAGAGGATCTTGCAAACGACGAGCGATGCTGACGGCACTTCTTTCTTCGACTTGTAGTTCTGGAAATTCAGCTCTTGCTACATCACTTGCCGAATAAACAGAAGCTCCGGCTTCATTGACGATCACATAAAAAACTTCTCGTTTGATTTGTTTAAGCTGTTCAGCAACAAATAATTCTGATTCACGACTAGCGGTTCCATTTCCGATTGCTACCATTTCAACTTGATGCTCTTCGATCAATTTATTGAAAGCAGGTCCTGCTGCGGCACGTTTTTCTCCAGATGCTGGTTTATGCGGATAAATCACTTGAATGGCTAAAACTTTTCCAGTCGCATCGACGATTGCTAATTTACAGCCTGTACGATAGGCTGGGTCAAATCCTAAAACCACTTTGCCTTTCAATGGTGGTTGCAGTAATAGATTACGTAAGTTTTCTCCAAAAATATTGATGGCTTGTTCATCTGCTTTTTCAGTTAATTCATTACGAATTTCGCGTTCGATGGCTGGACCGATAAAGCGTTTATAGCTATCTAAATAGGCAGCTTCAACATAAGGAACAGTAGTCGATTGTTTATTGTTCCCAATCAATTGACGTTCCAAATAAGAGCTGATTTTTTCCTCGTCGACTAAAATTGCTACCTTTAAAATATCTTCTTTTTCACCGCGATTTGTGGCCAATACTCTGTGGGAAACCATTTTGCTGACCGGTTCGGAAAAATCATAATACATTTCATAAACTGATTTTTCATCTTTTTCTTCATTTTTTACTGTGCTGATGTATTGTCCTTGTTTGAACGTAAAATCACGAATCCAACTTCTAAATTTAGGCTCATCGCTCACACGCTCAGCGATGATTTCATGTGCCCCTTGGAGTGCAGCCTCAGCGGAAGCGACTTCTTTTTCCAAATCGATATATTTTTCCGCTTCTAACAAAACATCTGCTTCTACAGGAAAACTTTGTAGCCAATCTGCCAAAGGTTCAAGTCCTTTTTCTTTTGCAATGGTTGCTTTGGTCCGGCGTTTTTGTTTGTAAGGACGATATAAATCTTCTACTTGCTGCATTTTTGTGGCTTTTTGAATAGATTTGGCTAAGTCTTCTGTTAGTTTATCTTGTTCTTCGATCAAACGTAAAACTTCTTCTTTACGTTTTTCTAGATTGCCTAAATA
>Ga0308165_1004503_pt1 | contig 13699 bp, 12 predicted proteins | sample PhyWR2_FD_201032 | JGI IMG/M metagenome (GOLD analysis project Ga0308165, IMG submission 201032) | Phyllosphere microbial communities from UC Gill Tract Community Farm, Albany, California, United States - DLSLW.R2 | ecosystem: Host-associated > Plants > Phyllosphere > Unclassified | place: USA...
AAACCATGAGCTCTAACTTGCCTCACGATTTTGAAGGAAACGAAGAAGCAGAAAAAATTCAACAAGATTGGGAATTGGCCAATCCTGTTACAGAAAATAAAGGCTAGTTAAAAGTCTTACAACAATTTAAAAGGGGTATCTGATTAAGTTTCTGCTTATCCGGATACCCTTTTCCTCTTAAAAATATATGGTCAGCAGATCAGAGCAGCGTTTCATTAGGATAAATCTTATAACAATCATCGTTACGTTGATGGTTATACTTGCTGGTGGTATTGTACGCAGTACCGGATCAGGTATGGGTTGCCCCGACTGGCCTAAATGTTTCGATCGGTACATTCCGCCAACCGACGTTTCTCAGCTTCCGGCAAACTACAAGGAAAAATACGTTGCCGGTAGACTTAAGAAAAACGAAAAGTTTGCAAAGTACCTCGAAAGCATGGGGAATGTTGCGCTGGCCGATAGCATAAGGCACGATAAGAGCATCACCCTTCCGGAGGAGTTTAATGCTGCCAAAACCTGGGTAGAATATATTAACAGGTTAACAGGTGTTTTAGCCGGCATATTTTTGGCGCTCACCGCAGTATATTCGTTTACCTACAGAAAAACGGCAAAGCGGATTATTGTATTAAGCATTTTTAATATTCTGGTTGTCGGCTATCAAGCCTGGTTGGGTTCGATAGTGGTATCAACAAACCTGGCCCAGTGGGTAGTGACCGTGCATATGTTGCTGGCGCTGGTAATTTTGGCCATATCTATTTATACTTACAATTACGCGAAACAGCTAAATAAGGCTCCCTCGGTAATTATGTATCGCATATTGTGGCTAAAAGGGTTTCTGTTGTTTACGGTTCTTATCAGCATTGTTCAAATTGTTTTAGGTACTGAGGTTAGAGAAGCTATTGACGTAATCGCGAAGGCGTTTTCTTATGACAATAGGGGAGCCTGGATTACAAAAGTGGGTTCAATTTTCTCTTACCATCGCGACATGGCAATCTTGGTAACCATTGCGAATGCAGTAGTTTACAAAATGGTTATCGATCGGTTTAGCGGTAAAGCGGCGCCATTGTTAACGGCCCGTTTTATTTTAATTGCGCTTGTTGTGCAGTTATTAAGTGGTTTTGCGCTGGCATATATCGCATTTCCGCCGGCGGCGCAGGCAGTACATATTTTGTTTTCGACACTGCTGTTTGGTTTACAGTTTTATTTGTACTTGCTGGTTTACAGAACAAGTACTTACAAACAATAATTTAAGGAAATTGAAACATATACTTTCAGATTTTTCTAAGCTCATCAAATTCCGATTATCGTTTACGGTAGTGTTTTCGGCGTCCATTTCGTTTTTGATTGGGCAGAAAATGCAGGTAGGTCGAGGACACATTCCTTCAATTGACTGGGGCAACTGGCTTATTTTAATAGCGGGCGGATTTCTGGTTACAGCGGCGGCCAACTGTTTTAACGAAATTATAGAGAAAGATCTCGATAAGTTAATGAGCAGAACCAAAGACAGGCCAATGCCGGCTGGTAGGATGACTACCGGACAGGGACTGATTCTCGGTGTGTTTATGGCTTTTTTAGGTACATGGTTACTCGGCAAACTGAACCTCGAAACGGGCCTTTTATCCGTTTTTTCGATTTTGCTTTACGCTTTTGCTTATACACCATTAAAGCGGAAATCGCCAATTGCAGTTTTTGTTGGTGCTATACCCGGCGCATTGCCGCCACTTATTGGTTATTTGGCCGCATTTGGAAGCTTAAAGGCCGAAATGTTTCATGAAATCGATTATTACATTGCCGCAATATTGTTCTTGATCCAGTTCGTTTGGCAATTTCCCCACTTCTGGGCCATTGCCTGGGTACTTGATGATGATTATAAGAAAGCCGGTTTTAGGTTGTTGCCAACAAAAAAGAGAGATAAGACCTCGGCTTTGTTAACTTTTTTGAGTACTTTAATTTTGATTCCCGTAAGCCTTTTGCCAACCATTTATGGTTTTGGAGGTTATTACATTGGAGCGTTATCATTAATAGCCGGATTGATTTTTAGTTGGCTGGCGCTTAAACTATTAATGAACAGAGATTTGAAAGCGGCAAAGCAGGTAATGTTTTGTTCTTTCTTCTACATCCCAGCCGTGCAACTGGGTTTATTATTAAATTTTATTGCAAAGTAAATTATGGTTATTACAATGGAAAATATACCTGATAAGTTTGATCCGAAACCGCGAAAGTTTATCGTTTGGTTGTTTGTGGTATCATCTACCATTATGTTTGGCGGCTTTACCAGTTATTATCTGGTGTTCTCCGCTTCGAAGGGCAAAGGGCATGGGTTGGTTTTGCCAGATGCATTTATCTATTCCAGCCTGGTAATTATTGCCAGCAGCATCACCTTGCTACTCGCTTCCAGGGCACTAAAAAAATTGAACTTCAGCTTACAGCGAAACCTGTTATGGCTGACTGTTATTTTGGCCATTGTGTTTGGCGTAATGCAGTTTAGCGCATGGGGCAGCATGGTACGCACCGGGGCAACGCTGGTTGGTAATAATGCAGCCATATCGTTTATTTATGTTGTTTCCGGAGTGCACCTTTTACACATTATTGCCGGGGTTGGGTTGATTATAAACGCCCTTGTTGGAAGCTACAAGGACATCCCTGCTGCCAAAAGCCAATTTAAAATGGAAATTGCCTCTATTTTTTGGCATTTTATAGATATATTATGGATATATCTGTATGTTTTTTTACTTTTGAACCGTTAAAATTGTTAACAAACTATTATACTATTTCCAAATGAATACAGTATCACAATTAGATCAAGTTAAAACCGGGCCATGGAATGGTGGTCGTTCTCCGTGGTCGGTAGAATATGGTAAAATCATGATGTGGTTTTTCCTCCTGTCAGATGCTTTTACCTTTTCATCATTATTGATCTATTACGGGGCTCAGCGTTTCTCTAAATTGACATGGCCGGCACCAGATAAAGTCTTTCAATCTATTCCGGGCATCGCAGAGCATGGCGCACCACTGGTTTTTGTTGGTATCATGACCTTTATCCTGATCATGAGCTCGGTAACCATGGTATTAGCTGTTGAAGCAGGTCACAGGAGATCTAAAAAAGAAGTTATCGGCTGGATGGTTGCTACCATCATCGGTGGTTTCATGTTCCTCGGCTGTCAGGCTATTGAGTGGACTCACTTACACCACGATGGTTTCTGGTGGGGTCATATTCCTTCATCAGAAGAATTAAAGCATTTCTTTAACGGTCCCGTTTCTGAAATTGCTGCCCAACAGTTCGCAAACCTATTTTTCACCATTACCGGTTTCCACGGTTTCCACGTATTTAGCGGCGTAGTAATCAATATTATCATTTTGATTATGACAATCAACGGAACGTTCGAAAAAAGAGGACACTATTTAATGGTTGAGAAAGTTGGTTTATACTGGCACTTCGTAGATTTAGTATGGGTGTTCGTATTTACATTCTTCTATTTGGTTTAATTTATCACACTATAAAAACATTTTTATGTCAGATCACTCACATACTAACGAAGGTCACGAACACGGAGAGCACGCAGGTTTATCGAAAGGTAAAATTTGGCAGGTGTTCGGTATATTATTATTAATTACCGTAATTGAATTCATTATCGCTTTGGTACTTATTCCAAAAGGCGTGATGACTCAACACATCGGAAATTACATCTACATTGTGTTAACTTTATTAAAGGCATTTTATATCGTTGCCTATTTTATGCACTTAAAATACGAGAAACTAGGCTTACAGCTTTGTTTAACAGTTTCGTTCATATTTATAGGTTACTTTATCGTTTTAATGTTAATAGAAGGCGGTTGGTTAAACCTGCATATGTTTAGCCATTAATGAAAAGAAATCCGATTAAAAAAGTATTAATCCTGGTAAGCATTTTAGCTATACCGGGATTTTTGTTTTTTTACTTATTGCCACGCTTCGCTAAAAATCGTTATAAGAGCCTTCCGATTTATGGAGAAAAGGTGGTTGCAAAAACCTTTCATAGTGTAAAAGGCAAGCAAATACCCGACACAATTTATCATCAGGTGCCCGATTTTACACTGATCAATCAACAAGGAGATAGCCTTAGTTGGAAATCGTTCGAAAATAAGCTTGTTGTCTTAAATCTGTTCAATCCGGGGATGACTACTCAACAAGCGAACAAGTACATTAAGCAACTTTCTGATAGTTACGAGAGAAAGCCGTTGGTTAAATTTGTAAGTATCGCAGTTAGCCCCGAAAGTGCGCCAAACTTAAAACGATTTGCCGATAGTTTGCAGGTGCTTCCATCGAAATGGGATTTATTATCAGGCGACACAGCTAATACTTACCCGCTCATTAGAAAAGGGCTGTTACTCGATGTAATTGCCGACGACCGAGACGGGAAAGCCAACTACATCTTTAGCAATAAACTATTGTTGATCGATAATCTGCACCGAATCAGAGGCATTTACGAAGCCGACCGACAAGAATCGCGGGAGCGCTTAGAAGATGAAATAAAAGTGCTTATTGCCGAGTATCTGAGAAATATCAAAGATGGTAGGTAGCTCAACCCTCATTGGTTAATTGGTCATTAGTTAATTGGTCATTGGTTAACTGGTTCATTGGGTTATTGGTCATTAGTTCATTGTCATCGAGTCATCCGATGAATTTAGGTAGCATGTAAATATTTATCGGATGACTTACTTTAAGTTGTTGGTCATTGCTTTAGCCTTTGGTCTTTCAGCTGTAGTCTTTCAGCTTTAATCTTTCTTTCAGCTTTAATCTTTAAAAAAATCCTCTTCCAGTATGGAAAACAATTCAATAGAGAAAAAATATAATAAATGGATCGTAATCTTATCTGTGGCCATTCCTTTGGTTGTCGCTCTGTTATTTGGAGTGAACCTGAGAAAATTAGGCTACGATGTTAAGCCGCTTTCCTTTTTACCGCCAATTTATGCCACAATTAACGGGTTAACAGCGATTGTTTTGGTTACGGCCGTATGGGCCATAAAAAATGGTAAGCAAAAGCTTCACGAAAACCTGATGAAATTTGCTATTACCTTATCGGTGGCCTTTTTGGCGATGTATGTTGCTTACCACATGACATCAGATTCCACTAAATTCGGTGGTGAAGGAGTAACTAGATACGTTTACTTTTTTATACTGATTACGCACATTTGTTTATCGGTAATTATCATTCCCTTCGTTCTGATCACGTATGTTAGGGCGTTGGCCAAAAACTTTGATCGACACCGGAGAATAGCACGAATCACGTTTCCAATGTGGCTGTATGTGGCGGTTACCGGGGTTATTGTGTATCTGATGATCTCACCGTACTATCAGTATTAACTAACGTTTAAAGCACATTTTTAAAGCCTGGCCCAAAAAGCCGGGCTTTTATTTTTGAATTCGTTTTAATTAGACTTTGTAAGTATTATATTTGATTTGAGAAGCAAAAACGATTTTATAGTCATTTCTGCCCCTCATCCCATTGTTATAGGCCTTCCGTTTAGGCAAAAACATAAGTTAAAACTATGTTTATGTGAATATGATGCAAAAAGACACAGCGACTGATCGTGAGTTAGTGAATGAGATTATCGAGGGAAACGAGAAAGCTTTTTCTGTTTTGTTTTTCAGGTATCTCCCTGTTTTGTCGGTTTTTGCCACAAGGTTTACCAAATCGGAAGATAGCGCTGAAGAAATTATTCAAGATGCATTTATACGCGTATGGCTAAATCGCGATAAGTTGGCCGGCGTAGACAATGTAAAGGCCTATTTGTACAAGTATGTTTCTAACGAAGCGTTAAGCCATTTGCGTAAAAAGCTAAAACAGGAAAAGATGGCCACCTCATTTGCTGCAAGTCATACCGATAGTGATAATAATACCGTAGAAGAGATTAATTTGAGGGATGTAACAAGAATAGTTGCCGCCGCAATTGAAAAGTTACCAACTCAAAGGAAGAAAATTTACCAGTTGAGCCGAAATGATGGCAAAACGATTCCCGAGATTGCCGAAGTATTGAAGATTTCGCCAAATACTGTAAAAAATTCGCTCGTTACTTCCCTAAAATTTATACGATTGCAACTGGAGGAGCACGGTATTCTATTTGTGTTCCCAATATTTTTCGGCTTTTTTAAAATAAAATAAAAAAAAATGTTTTTGCAATAGTCCTATTTTCTGTTTCGTGCTTCTTAGTATCAGAACCGCTATGGAGCAACGCCTAAATTATCTTTTAAACCAATTCACCGCAGGAACCCTTACGCCAGAAGAAAAGCAGGAGCTTTATTTTTTGGTAGACACTGAGGCGCCATTGGTATCAGCAGAAATTGTTGAAATGATTGCAGCGCAAGAGGTTGATGCTCCACATTCTACCCACCCCAAATGGGAAGCCGTTTTACATCAAATTTTATCGATAGACAAGCCTAAGCCAAACCGGCTAAAGTTGGTTGTGTCGAGAATGAAGTGGGTGGCCGCCGCAGTCTTATTCACCGCATTCTCGTTAGCTACTTATCTTGTAGTAACTAATAAAAAGAAAGAACATGTCTTTACATCCGATGTTGCCCCCGGAGGCAATAAGGCGTTTCTTACGTTGGCCGACGGGAGAAAAATTTCTTTAACCGATGCTGCCGCAGGAGATGTGATCAAGGAATCGGGCTTATCTGTAACCAAAAAGGCGAATGGGCAGTTGATCTACAACGTTGAGTCGGGCACTCAGCCCATAGACGATTCGCAAACGAATACCATATCAACACCAAAAGGAGGAGAATGGGAGGTGAGATTGCCCGATGGTTCGGTTGTATGGCTCAACGCCGCATCGAGCATAAAATATCACTTAAATATTGGTACTTCGAAGCATCGTAAGGTGGAACTTACTGGCGAAGCATATTTTGAGGTGGCTAAAGATAAACTGCGTCCCTTTATTGTGAAAACGGCCAGACAAGAGCTTGAAGTGTTGGGAACACATTTCGATATAAGCAGCTATCTAGACGATCCTGTTACCCGAACAACGTTGTTGGAAGGTAGCGTGAGCGTATCGAATTTAGATAAATCGAATAGTGAGATTCTAAAACCGGGTCAACAGGCTATTTTAACCAACGGCGATTTCCAAGTTAGAGACGTGGATACCGACCAGGCGGTGGCCTGGAAAGATGGATACTTTATGTTTAATAACGAAAAGCAGGAAAGTATTCTCAGAAAACTGGCCAGGTGGTATAATGTCGAAGTGGAATATGTTGACCCTGAAGCTAAAGAGGTAATGTATTATGGAACGGTTAGCCGTTTCGAGAAAATATCGAAGGTGCTCAGAAAGTTCGAGCAGACCGGAGAAGTACGCTTTGAAATAAAAGGCAATAAGGTAATTGTCTATAAAGCTTAAGCGAGCCAAGATGAAGAAATAACTGCCCTTCATCTATAAAAAAAGAATTAACTAAATAAATCATAACCCTAAACAACCAACACAAACTATGACTGCACCTCGACAAAAACCCTGACGATTAAAAGTTAGATGTAAAAAAAGGAGTGCTACTAACACCCCCCTTTTTTATCTGTTTAGCTATTCCGTAAACCGGATCGATTAAACCAATTATTTCTTGAATACTCGCGAAACGCTTTAGGCGTCCAAACTTTATTGCGCTTCGCACAAACAGACTATTAAATGTACAAAATTTATATTAGAATTTTATGTACGCTTCGCGGCTACATCCCTAAATTACTATTGATGATGAAGTTAATAACGGTCATAATGCTTGCTTCCCTGATGCAGGTTAGTGCTGCTTCATTTGGCCAATTGGTTACATTAAAGGAGAGAAATGTAACATTAGAGAAAATGTTCAGAGAGATCAGAGTGCAATCTGGCTACGACGTTTTGTTATCCACCAATAAAATTAAGAGTACCACTACCATTAATGCCAACTTTACTAACGCCACGGTAGAGGAAGTGATGGCAAAAATCACTTCTGGAAATGATTTAACCTACGTTATTGAGGACAAAACCATTTTAATCAAGCCAAGAGAAAAATCAATTATCGACAAGGTTGTTGAATATTTCGCGGCTGTGCGTGTAACGGGAAAGGTTAGAGATAAAAGTGGCGCTCCACTTCCAGGAGTGAGTATTCGTGAAAAAGGCGGCGCCAATGTAGCTTCAACTAACACCTCAGGAGATTATAGCATTACTGTTAACGATGGTGCTACCCTGGTTTTTAGCTTTATTGGCTATAAATCTCAGGAGGTAACAGTTAATGGCAGAAATGTAATCAACATTACTTTGCAGGAAGATGCTGCGCAACTACAAGAAGTAAACGTAGTATCAACTGGTTATCAGCAATTAGACAGAAAATTGTTTACCGGAGCAGCTACTCAGTTAAAGGTTTCGGATGTTGAAAGACTTGGTGTATCCGATATTAGCCGGATGCTTGAAGGTCAGGTAGCGGGTGTTACCCTACAAAACGTATCAGGTACTTTCGGTGCCGCACCAAAAATTAGGGTGCGTGGTGCAACGTCTCTGTCCGGCGATAACAAGCCGCTTTGGGTTGTAGATGGGATTATTTTGGAAGATGTTGTAAACATCTCAAATGAGGCCCTGTCAAGTGGTGATGCAAACACATTGCTCGGATCGTCGGTTGCCGGATTAAACGCTGATGATATTGAAAGCTTTAATATTTTGAAAGATGCGGCGGCAACAGCTATGTACGGTGCGAGGGCAATGAACGGTGTTATTGTTGTTACAACCAAAAAAGGTAGACAAACAGAAGGTAACCCAAGAATAAGCTATACCGGAAACTTTACAACCTATTCTAAGCCGACCTATGAGGGCACAGACATTTTAAACTCTGATGAGCAAATGGCTGTGTTGGTTGAGTATTTTAACAAAGGAGCTTATCAAATTCCATCTTCTTCGAGCGGACAAAACGGCGGTATCTTTTATAAAATGTATAATGAGCTTTATAACTATGATCCTGCAACTAAAACGTTTGCCTTACGTTACGATAAAGCAAGTGTTTCTAATTTCTTAAACCGATATGCCAATGCCAATACCGATTGGTTTGATGTGCTTTACAAAAATTCATTAAAACAAGAGCACTCATTAAGCGTAACTTCGGGTACCGAGAAATTTCAAACCTATGCATCTACATCATACCTAAACGATAAAGGCCAAACTATCGGAAGCAATGTTGACCGCTTTACCGGTAATTTCAGAGCAAACTTTGCTCCAAGTCAAAAGCTGAGCTTCGAATTGTTAACTACAGCCTCAGTGCGTAATCAAAGAACACCGAGTGGCAACTCAGATAGACAGTCTGATCCGGTATATGGAAGCTACTACCGGGAGTTTGATGTTAACCCGTACAACTATGCCAGAAATACCAGCCGTTTAATTACTCCGTATGATGAAAACGGCAATTACGAATATTTCATTAGAAATTATGCTCCATTTAACATCTTGAACGAGCTTGAAAACAATTATACCACGCTTCAGATGCTCGATATCAAAGTGCAGGGTGGTATTAAATACAAAATCATTCCGGCGCTGACTTACTCTATTAACGCGGCGTATCGTTTCTCTAAATCAGAAAGACAAAGTTATGTGTTAGAGCAATCGAACCAGGCACAAGCCTTTAGATCGGGTGGTGATGCTACTCGTGACGGTGATAATCAATATTTATATATCGACTCGGCCAACCCAACAGGTTTGCCAACAAGTATATTACCAACCGGTGGTTTTTACAATACAGCTGGTGATAATTTAACCAATTACTATTTCAGACACGACCTTGTTTTTGATAAAAACTTCAACGATAAACATTTAGTTAACGTGTTCGGATCAATGGAGGTTCGGTATATCGACCGCCAAAATCAATACTTTAACGGTGTAGGCTATCAGTATGAAAATGGTGGCTTGGTAAATCCAAGTTATTTGTACTTCAAGCAATCTGGCGAAGCAGGAAAAGCATACTTTGGCATGGGCAATAACTTTGAGCGCTATGTTGCTTATATGTTAAGAGCCGCCTATTCTTATAAAGGACTTTACAGCTTTAACGCTACTACACGCTACGATGGTTCGAATAAAATGGGCAGAAGTAGAGAGGCAAGATGGTTGCCAACCTGGAACGTTTCGGGTTCGTGGAATGCCGATCAGGAGAGCTTCTGGCCTAAAAATGACATCGTTACTTACGCCGTTTTACGTGGTTCGTACGGTTTAACGGCCAGTATTGGTAATGCAACCAATGCACTTCCTGTTTTTTACGATCAGATATCGAGAAGACAACTGTTGAAAGATCAGGAAGTTCAAACCTATATTTCTACACTTCAAAACAGACAACTTACCTGGGAGAAATCATACGATGCCAACGTGGGTCTCGATTTAAGATTCTTCAAAAACAAAGTAAATTTCTCTGTTGATGTTTACAACCGTTCTATTCACGATCTATTGGGAAGCTTGAATACTTCAGGTATTGGTGGTGAGTTTACAAAAACGGCCAACTACGCAGAAATGTCGAGCAAGGGTATAGAGTTTACCATTTCCGGTTCGCCAATTAATACCGACGACTTCAAATGGGCAACCAACTTTAACTTTGCCTTTAATAAAACCAAAATTACCAGGTTAGATGCCTTGCCTAACATTTGGAGAGCAGTATCTGCAACAGGTGGCGCCGTGCTTGGATATCCGCAGAGAGGATTGTTCTCGGTTCAGTTTGCTGGCTTGAATCCGCAATACGGTTACCCAACTTTTTACGGTACTGATGGTGCTGCAACAACTTACATCGGCCTGCAAGATGATGATATTGAGATCTTAAAGTACGAAGGCCCGACAGATCCAACAACAACCGGAGGTTTCTTTAATCAGTTTAGATACAAAAACTTCTCATTGTCTGCACTGTTTAAGTTTTCGGCAGGAAATGCACTACGTTTAGCGCCATCAATTGCCGCTTCTTATTCAGATATGACTACTTTGAGTCGCGATGTATTAAACAGATGGATTATGCCTGGAGATGAAAAAATTACGAACGTGCCGGCATTACTCGATCCGGTTTCTGCAGCCGCTATCGTAAGTTCAACAGGTTCTACAACCAACGCATCTTACCCGTATAACCTTTACAATTACTCAACAGAACGTGTGGTTAGTGGAGATTATCTTAAGCTATCGAGGATAACCGCAAGCTATGATATTCCTAAAAAAATCACGTCGAAATTTAAAATGACTAACGCCTCATTTATTCTGGCATGTGATAATGTTGCTGTATTATACGCCGACAAGAGATTGAACGGAGAAGATCCGGAGTTCTTCTCAACCGGAGGTGTTGCATTACCGGTTCCAACACAATTCACACTATCATTAAGAGTTGGATTTTAATTTGAAAAACTATGAAAATAATTAAATCAATAGCGATATTATCAACTGTAACCGTTTTGGTGTCACTACAATCATGTAAGAAATACTTAGATGAGGTGCCTGATAACAGAACAGAAATAACTACTGTAGCTAAAGTAGCACAGTTAACTGCAACCGCATATCCTACGGCACATTACATTACATTTGCCGAAGCTGCATCTGATAACACAGAAGAAAAGGAAAAAGGCGTTGGATCATTAAACGAAGCCTGGGATAAACCATATTATTGGGAAGACTTATCCGGAACGCCTACAAACAGCGCCGGCTCTTACTGGAATGGCTGTTACGAGGCTATTGCTGCGGCCAACCAGGCTTTGCAGGCAATACAGGACGGCAATTTCGGCGATGCCGTGTTGCCATACAAAGGCGAGGCGCTTGTTGCCAGAGCTTACGCACACTTTATGCTGGCCGTGTTTTTTGCTAAACCTTACGAAAAAGGAGGGGCTAATTCATCACCTGGCGTCCCTTATGTAACTGAGCCAGAAACCCAACCTATTAAGCAATATTCAAGAGGAACGGTTCAGGAAACTTACGATAAGATAAAGAAAGATTTGGAAGAAGGCCTACCGCTTTTATCAGCAAGTGCTTATACTGTTCCAAAATATCACTTTACCCCTTCTGCCGCACATGCTTTTGCATCGCGTTTTTACCTGTTTCTTGGCGAGTGGCAAAAGGTGATCGATCATGCCAATTTAACCGTACCGGGCAACGATTTTGTTAATAATATGAGACCAGTTTCTACAACCTTATATGAAATGACAAATAACGATTTCAGGGCAAACTATACCAAAACCGAGCAAAGAACAGCAATTATGCTTGGCAACGCGTACAGTACCTACACTTACGAGAATACGCCAAACCACGGTATCGGCAATAAACTGGTTACCATGTTTACCTCTCCAAATGTAACCGGAAAGATATTAGCCAATAAAGTTTACCAATGGAGCGCAGGAAACTATAATACGCTCAAGTATTTATATTATTTCTTTTATACTGGTCCCGGAATTGGCTTTCCTTATTTGGTGGTGCCTTTACTAACTTCCGATGAAACTTTGATGAACAGAGCTGAGGCTTATGCGCAGTTAGGGCTTAACGACGCTGCACTGAAAGATATCAACGACTTTATGAAAGTGAGAATCAGAGGTTATAACGCCAACACCGATGTGGTAACATTGGCAAAAATTAAAGCTTTTTACAGTATCGACGATCCAAAAGAAGGATTGATCAAAACAATTTTGGAATCTAAAAAAGCAGAGTTTTTAGAAGAAGGGATCAGATGGATGGACATTGTGCGTACAGGAATTACAGTAAGGCACAACGTTTATAGCAATGTGGGCGTAGAGAGCTATATGGAGCTGAAACCAGGCGATCCACGCAGATTGTTTCAATTGCCAACTGAAGTTAAATTATCGGGAGTAGAACAAAATCCAAGATAAATGATTATGAAAAATATTATAAAAAGTACACTGGCCGTAGTAATTTTCCTTATCGTTGCTAGTTCATGCCGTAAAACTGAAAATCTGGATGTAGACTTTGATAAGTACAATCTGGATATGCCCGAAACCAATACCAACTTGGATAAGTGGCTAAATACAAATTTCCTCGATCCTTACAACATGAAAGTGGTGTATCGGTTTAACAGGTATTATTACGGAGATGCTGCAGCCGATGTTGCGCCACTTAAACCTGAAAATGTACAACCAATGATGCAAACCGTATTGGATGGTTACATTGCCCCTTATCTTAAAATAGCTGGCTTGGATTTTGTTCAGCGCACCAACCCTAAAGAGTGGGTGTTATACGGTTCTAACAAGTATCAAACTGATGGTTCTGCCATTGCGGGAACAGCAGCCGGAGGTAAACGTGTAACGCTTTATGGCGTTAACTATTTCAGCCTGTCGCCGGGCTTCGTAACCTCGAGGTTATTTGTTATCCACCACGAGTTTACACACATTTTAAATCAAACGGTTGCAATTCCAATTGATTTTGAGGCCATTTCTGGTGGTGCCTACAAGCAGCCCTGGACATTAACATCTGCAGCTACAGCTAAAGAAAACGGTTTTTTAGGTCCTTACGCAAGCGGAAGCCCAACCGAGGATTACGCAGAAACTACCGCTACGTTATTGGTATCCGGACAATCGTATTACGATAACTACGCCAATACGTCGAATGCAACAGCAAAAAGCAGAATTAAGCTGAAGGAAGCAAATGTTGTAAACTACTTCAATACTGCTTTTGGTATCGATTTCAGAAAATTGCAGAAAGAGGTTCAAAATTACATCAAAAATACCCTGAAAGATCCTGCGGTTTCTTTTGG
>Ga0308165_1004504_pt1 | contig 13696 bp, 11 predicted proteins | sample PhyWR2_FD_201032 | JGI IMG/M metagenome (GOLD analysis project Ga0308165, IMG submission 201032) | Phyllosphere microbial communities from UC Gill Tract Community Farm, Albany, California, United States - DLSLW.R2 | ecosystem: Host-associated > Plants > Phyllosphere > Unclassified | place: USA...
ACTGGCCGAACTGCGCACCGTGATCGAGGCGCGCGACACCCGCGCCGCGCCCGACCTGTCGCCGCTCCAGACCGGGCCCCTGCCCGCCGAACTGCAGCCGCTGTCGCGCTCGTTCGACCGCCTGCTGGCACGGCTGGACTATGCCACGACGGGGATGCGGCGCTTCACTGCCGATGCTTCACACCAGATGCGCACGCCGCTTTCGGTGCTCAAGGTACAGGTTGCGCTGGCCCGGCGCGGCTCGCACGAAGCGCTACGCGAGATCGAGGAGGCTACCGACCGGCTGGAACGCTTGCTGACCCAGCTCCTCGCCCTCGCCCGCGCAGACGAGGCGGGCAAGCAGCCCCCGTTCGAACGCATCGACCTGCGCGAAGTAAGCCAGGCGGTCATCTCCCGCCGCATCCGGCAGGCCATCGATGCGGACGTGGAACTGCGCCTGGATTGCGAAGGCGACGGACCTTTCTGCATCGAGGGGCACCGCACGCTGGTGTTCGAAATGCTCTCCAACCTCGTCGACAACGCCATCCGCTACAACCGGCGCGGTGGCGAGGCGACGATCGGCCTTGAGATGCGGGAGGACCATGCCTGGCTGTCCGTCAGCGACACCGGCCCCGGTATCCCGGCCGCCTCGCGCGATCATGCACTGGACCGTTTCGCCCGCCTGCAGGGCGAACAGGGCCCAGCCGGTAGCGGGCTGGGCCTGGCGATCGTCAAGGCGGTGGTCGAACGGCTGGGCGCCCGGCTGGAACTGCACGATGCTGCGCCAGGCCTGCGCGTAACGGTGACATTCATGGCATCGCAGGGCTGATCCCCCCGCCCGAGCGATGCTTGCAGCAGGCCGGCATCCCGGTTTCGACATCCGCCGGGCGACTGCGCTAGCCACACTTGCATATGATTCGAGTGGTTCAGGGAAAGCATCAGCAATGAAGATCGACGACAGCCTGGCCGCCATCGTTACCGGCGGCGCTTCGGGGCTTGGCCGCGCCAGCGCGCAGGCGCTGGCCGATGCCGGGATCAAGGTCGCTGTCTTCGATATCAGCGAGGAGGCGGGCGAGGCCTTCGCCGCGCAGATCGGCGGCGTGTTCTGCAACGTCAACATCATGGACGAGGACAGCGTCGAAGCGGGCTTCGCCAAAGCCCGTGCCGCCCACGGGCAGGAACGCATCGTCGTGCACTGCGCACTCGTCGCGGGCGGCGGCAAGACCGTCTCGTTCGACAAGAAAACCGGCGCCTACAAACGCACCCCTACCGAGCAGATTGCCAGGTCGGCGGAAGGCATCTTCACCGCCTCCTACCGCGTCGCCTCGATTGCGGCGCTGGGCATGGCGAGCGCCGACCCGCTGAATGAAGACGGCGAGCGCGGAACGATCATCCTGACGTCCTCCGCCGCCGCGCAGGACGGTCAGGTCGGGCAGGTCGCCTATGGCGGCGGCAAGGGAGCGGTGAACGCCATGGTCCTGCCGATGGCGCGCGACCTGATGGACCTGGGCATCCGCGTCAACGCCATCATGCCGGGCACCTTCGCCACTCCGCCTATGCTGCGCGTGAAGGAACACGCGCCGGAGGTATACGAGAACCTCGGCAAGGCCGTGCCCTTCCCCCGGCGTCTCGGCCACCCGGAGGAGTTCGGCTCCTTCGTGCTGGAACTGGTGCGCAACATCTATTTCAACGGCCAGTGCATTCGCCTCGACGGCGCGATCAGGATGCCGCCGAAGTAAAGCCCTCTGCGTCGCCCAGCCGCGAGGTCCTTGACAGTACCTCGCGGCTAGGCCCAATCGGCCCGATGCGACGCGCGGGCACAAATGCTGTGAAGGCCTTGATAGTCCGCCAGCGGCGGCGCCTGCGTGAAAGCGAAATGGCTTTCATCATCCTCGCCTTGCTTGCAGGACTGGCGGCGGGGTGGATGACCAACCTGCAGGCGTGGCTGGCCCACAGCATGCAGGAAGTGTTCTACGGCGTGACCGTGAACCGCCTCAGCGCACTGGGCGAGATCAAGCATCCCTGGCGCCTGCTGGCCCTGCCGTTGGGCGGCCTTGCCCTGGTGGCGATGAGCTACATGCTGCGCCGCCGCCGCCGCGCGCCGATCGACGTCGTGGAGGCCAACGCCCTGCACAGCGGGCAGATACCCTTTGTCGACAACCTTGTCATTTCCGCCCAGACCCTGATCTCGAATGGCGTCGGTGCATCGGTCGGGCTTGAAGCGGCTTACGCGCAGATGGGCGGCGGCGTTGCCTCCGTGCTGGGGCAATGGTTCAAGCTGCGCCGCACCGACATGCGCACCCTCGTGGGCGCAGGCGCCGGCGCTGCGGTCGGCGCGGCCTTCGGAGCGCCGCTGGCAGGCGCCTTCTATGCCTTCGAGATCGTCATCGGCAGCTACACCCCCGCTGCCGTCGCCCCGGTGGTCGCAGCCGCGCTGGGCGCCGCTTTTATTACCCGCGCCCTGGGCGTGGAGCCGTACCTCATCGCCTCCAGCGCGGACCGCGTGCTGACCACCGGCGACTATTTCGTCTACGTCGTCCTGGGCCTTGCCTGCGCGCTGGTCGGGATCGCTCTGATGCGGCTGGTGACCTTCGCGGAAATGCAGGTTCAGAAAGTCGGGCGGATTTCCCGCTGGAAGCCGGTGATCGGCGGGCTGCTGCTGATGCCGCTGGCGATGGTGACCCCGCAGACGCTTTCCGCCGGGCACGGCGCGATGCACCTCAATCTGGCGATGCAGCCGGCGTTGCAGTTCCTGCTGGTGGTGCTCGTGTTGAAGATCGCGGCTTCGGTGATCTCGCTCAGCTTCGGATTTCGCGGCGGACTGTTTTTCGCCTCGCTGTTCCTGGGATCGCTGGTCGGGCTGATCTTCGCGGCGCTGGTCGCAATGCTGCCGCTGAACATCAATCTGGACGTCAATGACGCCGCGCTGGTCGGCATGGCGGCGCTGGCGGTATCCGTCGTGGGCGGGCCGATGACGCTGGCGATCCTGATGTTGGAGACCACGCACGATTTCGCCCTGATGGGCGTGGTGCTGACCGCATCACTGGTATCCAGCGCCCTGACGCGCGAAACCTTCGGCTATTCCTTCTCCACCTGGCGTCTGCACGTACGCGGCTCGATCGTGCGCAGCCCGCGCGATATCGGCTGGATGCTCAGCCTCACGGCTGGGCGTATCATGCGCACTGACTGGGTCAGCGTGCCCGCCGACCTTTCCATCGCCGACTTTCGTACGCGCGTGGCGCTGGGCTCCACCAGCAAGGCCGTTCTGCTGGACGGGGACGGGCACTATGTTGGCATCGTAACGACCGCATCGGCATACAACCCGGAAACTTCGCCGGAAACGCAGGTCGGCACACTGGCGACGCTGGCGGACAACACGCTTTCCCCCGCCACCGACATCCGCGCCATGCTGAAAGCCTTCGACCTTGCCGCGGCGGACGAACTGGCGGTGGTCGACGGGGTAGGCAACGTGGTGGGCGTAGTGACCGAACGCCACGCACGCCGCCGGTACTTCGAGGAAATCGAAGCATCGCAGCGGGCCCTGTTCGGCGAGACCTGACCCTTGAGGCTCGCCGAACAGCCTCGTCAGTCCTTCGCCACCGGCAGCCATACGGCGCTCGCCGCATCGCCGCCCCAATGGATCGTCTCGGTCGCTTTCACGTAATCCGAAGGCTTGGCTTCCATGATCGAGGGCACCCAGCTTTGCGGATTGCGATCGTACAGCGGGAACAGGCTGGACTGCACCTGCACCATGATCCGGTGCCCGGGCAGGAACACGTGATCGACATTGGGCAGCGACCACTTGAAGCTATAGGTCTTGCCCGGCTCCAGCGCCTTGGGGGCTGCGAACCCGTCGACGTAGCGGCCACGGAAAATCTCGATGCCGATGCCCAGCTGATAGCCCGCCATCGACGGATCGGCCGTGTTCTCCTGCGGATAGACGTCGATCAGCTTGACCACGAAGTCGCTGTCGCGCCCGCTTGTCGCCGCGCGCAGATCGACTTTGGGCGCGCCCTTGATGTGCAGCGGCTTGTCCAGCACGCCCGTGGAATAACTGAGCACGTCGGTCCGCCCGTCGACGAAGCGCTGGTCGTGGACCAGCCAGGTCTTCCACTCGTCTCCCGACATGGTGATCGGACGCGGCAGCATCGGCACCGGCTTGGCGGGATCGGAAACGTAACTGTCGCTGCCGGCCTGCGATTTAGCCCATGACAGCCCCGAATTGGCGCCGAGGTACAACGGGGTGTAATCGCCCGCCGGCCACTGCGGCGAGACTTCCCAGCGGTTCTCGCCGGTGGCGTAAGTCAGCACCGGCGGCGTTTCGCAGGCAGGCGCGTTGGTCTTCAGGTGGCAGTCGAAGAACGGCTTCATGTAGCGCGTGCGGAACTGCAACCCGGTATCGCCTTCCCACTTGAGCGCGCCGAGTTCCCGCGCCTCGTAGTTGACCTGCGAATGGCGCCAGGGGCCGATCACAAGGCTGACCATGTCGCTGGGCGTGCCGTTCGCCTTCAGCGCCTGGTAAACCGCCGGGGCACCGTAGCTGTCCTCCTGGTCCCACTGCCCGACGACGAGCATGGTCGGCACTGTCAGCTTGCGCGCGCCCAGCAGCTTGTCGACCGCCTGCCCCTGCCACCATGCATCATAGCTGGGATGTTCGAGGATCTTGCGCGCAACCGGCAGGTCGGTGAGGCCGTAAGCCTTGGCATAGTCCATCGCCGAGCCTGCCTGAAGGTAGGCAGTATAATCGTCGCCGGTCCCGCGCGGCACCGAACCGCCGCCCTTCTTGACCGTCTGGCCCAGATCGTAATCGAAACCGAAAGTGCGAAAGGCGCCGTTGTGGAACCAGTCGTCGCCCATCCAGCCATCGACCATCGGGCTCTGCGGGACGGCGGCCTTCAGCGCGGGATGCGGGTCGATCAGCGCCATCAGCGACGTGAAGCCAAGGTAGGACGAGCCGGTGATGCCGACCTTGCCGTTGCTCTCCTTCACGTTCTTCACCAGCCAGTCGATGGTGTCGTAGGCATCGGTGGCGTGATCGACTTTGGTCTTGTTCAACGGCCCGCGCAGGGGCCGGTTCATCACATAGTCGCCTTCCGAACCGTCCAGACCGCGCACGTCCTGATAGACGCGGATATATCCGTCGTTGACGAATTCGGCGTCGGCGACGGGAAGGATTTCCTCGATCTTCTGGCTGCGGTTGCGACTGGTGGACTTGTCCGCGTTGTAAGGCGTGCGGCTGAGCAGGATCGGCCCGTCGGTAGTGCCCTTGCGGAAGACGATGACGGTATAGAGCTTGGTCCCGTCACGCATCGGCACCATTACCACCCGGCGCACGTAATCGGCCTGGGTGCGCACCCAGTCGTACGACTTCACCTGTTCGTTCATCATGGTGTCGGTGGGCGCCTGCCCCTGCGCCGCAGCAAGGGGGGCGGCAATGGCGAATGCGAGCGAGGTCAGTGCCACGCTCGCGGCAATCCCGGTCAGTTTGATCATGCGCCATGGGTGCCGCGCCGGCCAGGCGCGGTCAAGAGGTGAGGCGTTCGGCGCGCGGGGCGAAGCGCACCGCGCCCCGCGCCGCTCAGATTTCGAGCTGGCTGCCCAGTTCCACCACGCGGTTCGTCGGCAGGCGGAAGAACTCCATCGCGCTGGCCGCATTGCGCATCATCCACGCGAACAGCTTTTCGCGCCAGATCATCATGCCCGGCTTTTCCGACGGCACCAGCGTCTGGCGTGAGAGGAAGAAGCTCGTCTTCATCATCTCGAACGGACCGCCGCACATCGGTGCGTGGGCCAGCGCGGCGGGGATGTCGGTCTCTTCCATGAAACCGTAACGCAGCGTCATGCGGTAGAAGCCCTGCCCCAGTTCGACCACCGTGAAGCGCTCCGGCGGCTCTACGTAAGGCACGTCCTGAACCTCCACCGTCAGCACCACCACGCGTTCATGCAGCACCTTGTTGTGCTTGATGTTGTGCAGCAGCGCCGAAGGCACACCCATGTTGCTGGATGCCATGAAGATCGCCGTGCCGGGCACGCGCGTGGCGCTGCCGTGTGCGCTCTTGGCGAAGACGTTGAGGGGCAGCGCCGCCTCGGTCATCCGGTCGCGCATAAGGCGGCGGCCCTTGTTCCAGGTCGTCAGCAGGGTGAAGGCGATGCCGCCGATCATCAGCGGGAACCAGCCGCCGTCCGGCACCTTGGTGGCGTTGGCGGCGAAGTAGGCGCCGTCGACCACGAAGAAGGTCACGATCACCGGGATCGCCAGCCACAGCTTCCATTTCCACAGCACGATCAGCAGCACCGCCATCAGGCAGGTGTCGATCAGCATCGCGCCGGTCACCGCGATGCCATAGGCCGAGGCGAGGTTCGACGAGTTCTGGAACACCAGCACCAGCACGATCACACCGGTCATCAGCGCCCAGTTGACGAAGGGAATGTAGATCTGCCCCACTTCGTGCTCACTGGTGTGGCGGGTGGAAAGGCGCGGGATAAAGCCCAGTTGCATCGCCTGATGAGTGATCGAGAACGCACCGGAGATCACCGCCTGGCTGGCAATGAAGGCGGCGCAGCTTGCCAGGATCACCAGCGGCAGGCGTAGCGATTCGGGCGCAAGATTGAAGAACGGGTTCTCCATGGCGACGGCCGCCTGCGCGTCATCTAGCCGCAGGATCATCGCCGCCTGGCCGAAGTAGTTGATGAGCAGGCACGGCATCACGAAGCCGAACCACGACAGGCGCATGGGCCCGCGTCCGAAGTGGCCCATGTCCGAATAAAGCGCCTCGGCACCGGTAACCGCCAGCACGACCGAGCCCAAGGCGAGAAAGCCCAGCACTTTGTCGGTCAGGAAGAACTGGATCGCGAACCACGGGTTCAGCGCTTTCAGCACTTCGGGCATCTGCACCAGATGGTAGAAGCCCAGCACCGCGAGAACGATGAAATAGACCACCATCACCGGCGCGAACAGCGCGCCGACCTTGGCCGTGCCGCTCTTCTGGATGACGAACAGCCCCACCAGCAGCACCAGTGCGATCGGCAGGACGAACGGCGCCAGGTCGGACTGGACGACGGTGAGGCCCTCGACCGCCGAGAGTACCGAGACTGCCGGGGTAATCATCGAGTCGCCATAGAACAGCGATGTCGCAAAGACGCCCAGTAGGACCACAAGGTAACCGTAGCTGGACTTCTTTATCGAGCCCGAGATCAGCGCGACGAGCGCCAGACTGCCGCCCTGCCCCTTGTTGTCGGCGCGCATCAGCACACTGACGTACTGGACCGAGACGACCAGCGTCATCGACCAGAAGATTAGGCTGACGACGCCCAGAATATGCAGTTCGTCGATCGCCAGCGGGTGCGGGCCGACGAAAGTCTCACGAAAAGCGTAGATCGGGCTGGTGCCGATGTCGCCGAAGACGACACCCACCGCGCCCAGCGCCAGCTTCGTGATATTGCCGGATCCGTGGCCGGAACCATGACCCGATATCGGAGACTCGAACGCCGCCGGAGCTATCGCCGCCGGGACATTGGACGTGTCCGCACTTCCATCACTCATTCCAGCGTCCTGTCATGGACTCGCAGCGACGCATTCACCGCTGCGGCAAGGATGTGGCCGTTAGCAGCATGGATGGGGGCAAGCAACGATACTTACAAGGTGTCCCCGGCGTGGACATGTACCGTTCAGGCAAGCGACTACTGTCCCTGAACGGCGCCCTGAGAAGCTGACGATTCGGACGCGGCAGGGGACTTAAGCGGAGGCGCAGACGGTGAGAGCGCAGACGGCGCCGCCTCCCCCTTCTGCGCAGCGATCACAGCATCCAGCCGCTGGAGCTGCTGCGCGAGCGGTGCGCGCCACTGAGCGTCGGCGGGCGCCCGTTCCAGCACTTCTGTCCAAAGCGTGCGTGCCTCGGCAAGCCGGCCTTCCTGCGCGAAGGCAAGGCCAAGGAAGAACGGCGGCCCCGGCGCATCGGGATCTGCCGTGGCGGCACGGCGATAGGCGTAGAGCGCCGCCGGAGTCAGCGAGTTGTCGGCATGGGCAACGATGGCGTTGGCCATGGCCAGCCATGCCTCGGAACTCTTGGGATCTTCCTCCACCGCAATACGCAGCACTTCGGCAGCATCGGCATAACGGCCGTTGCGCGCGAAGGCATCGGCGGTGACCACCCAGCGATTGAGGGTGGGAATGCCGCTGTTGGTGACCTTGGAGCGCGCTTCGACGAGCGCGGCCGCATTGCCCGAGACCTGCTCACTGGCAACCTTGGGCGCGCCCGCCTCTCCGGGCGAGCCTTGGGTGACGTAGCCGGCTATTCCCAGCAAAACCGCCGAACCGACCGCTTCGCGCCCGCCGCGAGGGACCTTGAGAACGAACAGCAGCAGGACAGCGACGACAACCGCGAGGCCGATGACGAACACCCAGGTCACTTCGCGTCCTCCGTCTTGCCGGTAAAGCGGCGGCGCAGCAGCAGGAACGCTATCAGCATGAGAAATGCAGGCACTGCGAACAAAGGCCAGGTCAGGCCGGTCAGTTGCGGGGCGTAGCTGACATAATCACCGTAGCGCTCGATCAGCCAGGCGCGAATCGCCTCGGGGTCTTCGCCGGCCGCGATCCGTTCCCGCACCAGGCTGCGCATGGAACCGGCGATCGGTGCATCCGAATCGGCTATCGACTGGCCCTGGCACTGCAGACAGCGCAGGCTTTCCATGAGGTCCTGCGCCTTGGTTTCCTTGGCCGGATCGTCAAGCTGGCGATAGGCGTAAGGCGCGGTGGACTGTTCCTCCTGCGCTATGGCGGGCGCCATCAGGGCGAGGCACGCAATTGCAGGGCCCAGACCCGCGAGGGACAGCATCAGGCGCTTCACTGCTGCGCTTCCTGCAGCTTGCCCAGCAACAGGCCTAGATGCTCGGGCCGGATCTCGCCGATGTGCTGATAGACGATCTTGCCCTTGCCATCGACGACATAGGTTTCCGGCACGCCCGAGGAGCCTAGCGCAAGCTGTACCTTGCCGTCGTCGTCAGCGCCGATGCGCTGGAACGGGTCGCCGTTTTCTTCGAGGAAGCCTTGCAGGTTCTCGGTCGTATCGCGCACCGAGATACCCTCGATCGGGACGCCGGCCTTGGCCAGTTCGCCCAGCTGCGGCGCCTCGACGCGGCACGGCACGCACCAGCTGGCGAAGACGTTGACGAGGTGCGGCTTGCCATTGGCAAGTACCTTGCTGTCCAGACCGGGACGGCCCGGCAGCGCGGGCGGCAGGTCGAAGCGGGGCATCTCCTTGCCCACCAGCGCGCTGGCGACATTGCGGTCGGCAGGCCGGTAGAGGCCGATCATGACCAGCGCGAAGAAACCGAGGAACAGCACCAGCGGCAGCCAGATGGCCCAGCGCGGGGCCCGGTGGGGAGGAGTATCGCTCATCGGCCCTGCCTTTCGCGGCGGTAGGCGATCTTGCTGCGCAGATTGATGCGGCGCAGGTCGGCAAGAACATGCCCCGCCAGCGCCAGCGCGCCGCCCAGAGCGATAAGCAGTCCGCCCAGCCAGATCAGCGGCACGAACGGCTTCCACCATAGCCGCAGCTGCCAGCGGCCCTGATCGCTTCCGGCATCGCTTTTGGCCTCATCCTTGTTGCCGGCCGCCGGTGCTTCGCCGCCGAGCACGGCATAGAGCTGGCCGTTCCAGCGCGTCAGCAGCGCCGATTCGCTGGTCTGCTGCGGCGGCGCCCAGAAACTGCGCGACTGCGGCAGCATCCGGGTGACCTTGCCGTCCGCGCCGTAACGCACCAGCAGGCGCGCTTCGAGCGCGGTCCAGTTCGGCCCGGCGACAGGCTCGACAGTGTCGAGCTTCACGCCCCAGGGTCCGACCTGCGTAACCTCGCCGATCTTCACGGCGACCAGCTTCTCGATCGAAAAGGCGCTCTCGCTGCTCATCCCGAAAAGCGCGACGGCAATGCCGAAATGTGCGGTGACCATGCCCCAGATCGGCAGCGGTGTACGGCGCAGGTTCCGGCCTTTGAGCGGCAACAGACTGGCCCAGGCAAGGCCCAGCGCCACCGCAAGGCCAAGGAACGGGAGCAGCGCCACGCTGCCGATGACCAGCAGGCCGATCGCCGCCGCAGCCACCAGCATGGCGGGAATCACGAGATTCTTGCTCACGCGCGCAAACCTGTCACGCCGCCAGCGCAGCAGCGGGCCGACCGCCAGCACCACCAGCATCGGCACCGCAAACAGTGCGCCCATCGGGTTGAAATACGGCGGCCCTACCGAGACCTTGGCGCCGAACGTTTCGGCTACCAGCGGGTAAAGCGTACCAAACAGCACGATCCCCAGGATCGCCGAGAGCATGACGTTGTTGAACACCAGCGCGCCCTCGCGGCTGACGAGGGCAAAGCGCTCCCCCTCAGTCACGCTCGACGCGCGCAGGCCGAACAGGATCAGCGCGCCGCCGATGTAGATCGCCAGCAGTGCCAGGATGAAGGTGCCGCGCTGCGGGTCAACTGCAAAGGCATGAACGCTCGTCAGGATACCCGAGCGGACCAGGAAGGTGCCGATCATCGACATCGAGAAGGCGACGACGCCCAGCATCACCGTCCAGGCCCGTAAGGCATTGCGCGATGCCAGCACGCTGCACGAATGCAGCAGCGCGGTCGCCGCCAGCCACGGCATGAGCGAGGCGTTCTCGACCGGGTCCCAGAACCACCAGCCACCCCAGCCCAGTTCGTAGTAGGCCCAGTAGGAGCCTGCCGCGATGCCGACGGTCAGGAATATCCACGCCCCCAGCACCCAGGGCCGCATTGCGCGCGCAAACGCCGGACCGACTTCGCGCGTGATCAGCGCGCCGATGGCAAAGCTGAAGGCGATCGAAAGCCCGACATAGCCGAGGTAGAGGGTAGGCGGGTGAAACGCGAGGCCAAGGTCCTGCAGCAGTGGGTTAAGGCCGTTTCCCTCGACCGGAACCGGCGAAAGGCGCTCGAACGGGTTCGAGGCGAACAATAGAAATGCATAGAAGCCGAGGCTGACGAAAGCCTGCCCCGCCAGCGTCGCCAGCATGGTGCGTTCGGGCAGGCGCCGCTCAACCAGCGCCACGAAGCCGCCCGCCATGCCCATGACCGTCACCCACAGGAGCATCGAACCCTCGTGGTTACCCCAGGCGCCCGCGATCTTGTAGACCAGCGGTTTCATCGAATGGGAATTGAGCGCAACCAGCTTCACCGAAAGGTCGGTGACGGAAAAGACGTAGATCAGGCATGCGAAGGCCAGCAGCGCCAACAGGCCTTGCACCACGGCGACGGGCCGCACTGCCTCGCCCAGCGCCGCACCGCGCGTCGTCAGCCCAAGGCTCCCCGCGGCAAGTTGCAGGCCGGCCAATGCCGCCGCCAGCCACAGGGCGGCGAGTCCGATTTCGGCCATCATTGTGTTTCGGCCACCACTTGTTTCGCCTGATCCTTGGTCATGTCCTGCATTTCGCGCGGGACATAGTTCTCATCGTGCTTGGCTAGCAGGTTGTCGGCGACGAAGGTCCCGTTTGCGCCCAGACGCCCCTCGGCAACCACGCCCGAGCCCTCGACGAAGAGCGAAGGGACAATGCCCCTGAACGTTACCGGCACGCTCGCCTTGCCGTCCTGGACGATGAAATTGACCGTCACGCCGTCCGCCGCAGTCTTGAGCGAGCCCTTCTCGACCATGCCGCCCAGACGCACGGCCCGGTCCGGCTCGGGCGGCTTGGCGACGATATCGCTGGGCACGTAGAAATAGCTGGCCTGATTACGCAGCGCCCAGGCCGCCAGCAGCGCCGCGCCGATCAGCACCACCAGCGCGACGACGAGCAACACGAGGCGCTGGTGCTTGGCTTTGATCGGAGCCCTGATCGAACCGGCCATGATCAGCGCTTTCTCGATTCGTCGCGGCGCTTTTCCGCAGCACGCATCGTCAGCAGCGACCAGGCGACCATGCCCAGCGTCGCGCCCACGCCGATGACATAGGAGGCGACCACGAAGGTCCAGGGGTCCATCGCTTCGCGCACGATCAGAATTCCACTTCGCTGAAGGCCTTGCGGCGAAGGCGCGCCTCAGCCTGCTGGTTTGCCAGGATCGCCCGCATCCGGGCCAGCACGACGCCGGCAAAGATCAGCGTGAAACCCAACATAGCGGCGAGCAGCGGCCACAGGAAATCGCCCGACATCGCCGACTTGCCCATGGTGATGCTCGGCGCCTGATGCTGGCTGTTCCACCAGATCACCGAATAATGAATGATTGGCACGTTCACAGCGCCGACAAGGCCGAAGATCGCCGGCGCGCGATTCTCGCTGCCATCGGCAGATTCGCTCGCCTGAGCGAGCGCCATCCAGCCGAAGTAGAGAAACAGCAGCACCAGCATCGAGGTCAGTCGCCCGTCCCAGACCCACCATGTCCCCCAGGCGGGACGACCCCACAGCGAGCCGGTAAGCAGACATACGGCGGTGAACACGGCGCCTGGCACAGCGCATGCCCGCGCCGCGATGGCGGCAAGCGGATGACGCCAGACCAGTTCGGCAAAGCTGGCGCCGGCTATAGCCATCCAGCCCGCCATGCCCAGCCATGCGGACGGCACATGCAGGTAGACGATACGCACCGTCTCGCCCTGCAGCCGCTCGGCCGGGGCGAAAAACACGCCCCAACCCAGCGCCACCATCGCGACGACAAGACCCAGCCCCATGCACAGCGGCATGAGCCAGCGCGCTATGCGCAGAAAACGAGCAGGATTGGCAAAGCCGTGCATGACAGTCGCGCTTCTATCGTGAGTGCGCCGGGGAGCAAGTGACTCAAGTCAAAGCACGGAGCTTTTCCCACGCCAATAGGGCGTTAATGCCATCAAAGCATCATGTAGTGGAAAATGGGGCGACCGATGGGGTTCGAACCCACGACCTCCGGTACCACAAACCGGCGCTCTAACCAACTGAGCTACGATCGCCACAGGCGCTGTTCGGGCCATTGCCGAACATCGCCATCCCCGTCCGAATTGCAGTCTCGCTGCATCCGGTGCGGGAGCGCGCCTTTGCACAAGGATCGCGCTCTTGCAAAGTAAAAATTCGGATCGGGGCCCCGAGCAGCGATTTTCCTGCGCTCAAGTGGCGGCTAGTGTCGAGCGATGGACGTCCTCTGCGAATCATCGGCAGCGCAATTGCTCAACCACCCCGGCGTGCAGCGCTTCCCCTCCTCGCGGCTGGACCTGTTCATCCTGCGCGATTTCCTGACGCGCGAGCAGTGCATGCGCCTGATCGAACTGATCGAAGCCAGCCACCGCCCCTCTACGATCGCTGACTATAACGGCGACGATGCATTTCGCACCAGTTCCACCTGCGATCTCTCATCGCAAGTACCGGAAGTGGCGCAGCTCGCCGCTGCGCTCTCACGCCTGTCGGGGATAGATCCGATCCATGCCGAACCGCTGCAAGGCCAGCGTTACGAGGTAGGACAGGAATTCAAGGCGCATACCGACTATTTCGAGCCGGGTAGCCGCGACTACGAGAAATATTGCGCGGTGCCCGGTCAACGGACCTGGACCTTCATGATCTACCTGAACGACGTAGAAGCCGGCGGGGCGACACGGTTCCGGGTGATCGACAAGATGATCCAGCCAGAAACGGGCAAGCTGATAGGCTGGAACAACCGCAGGGCCGACGGCAGCCCGAATGCGGCAACGCTCCATCATGCGATGAAGGTGCGCAAGGGCTTCAAGTACGTAATCACGCAGTGGTATCGGG
>Ga0308165_1004505_pt1 | contig 13692 bp, 14 predicted proteins | sample PhyWR2_FD_201032 | JGI IMG/M metagenome (GOLD analysis project Ga0308165, IMG submission 201032) | Phyllosphere microbial communities from UC Gill Tract Community Farm, Albany, California, United States - DLSLW.R2 | ecosystem: Host-associated > Plants > Phyllosphere > Unclassified | place: USA...
GTGTGGGTCCGTCGGGAGATGCCCGACGGACCCACTACAGCTTAAGCTTTCAATATAGTTCTTGCGATGCTTTGAGCTTTCCGGTGCTGTTCAGAAGTGATCTCAGGAAGCTCCAGACCCTCATCTCCATCCACATACATCGGCCCACCTACATCGTCATCGTACAGTTGGCCAGCATGAGATCCCTCGGAATGGCGTGCCCTCAACGTTGAATGAGTGAGGTCACAATGATCTCTTAAGGCTACATACTGCCAAGTCCAAGCACGCAACACATCTCCGTTTTCCAGTGCACGCTCAGCAAAGCGTCTGAGCCAGTAGGAGTCAGCGTACTTCGCAAGGCGATCTTCTGCCCAAGGGTCTCCTTGATGCGCCAGTATTTCCAGCGCTCGAAGTGAACCCTCCTCGGCTGCTTTGCGAAACCAGAACTTCTTCGCCTGTTCAGTTGTAGATGCATGTGCCATCTGCAACGTATCGACATCGCCCTCCAGGCGCTCAGCAAGTGCAATGAACTCGCGTTGCTCAAACACTAGTCCGTACTCCAAGGCAGCCTGGCGCACGCCACTTTCTGCAGCGGTTCTCAGATACTGCTTGTAGAGCTTGTATCGGGGCTTCTGCACCAAGTAGTTGTCGGCCCAGCCTTGCTCTGCTGCGTTGAGCACTCTACCTTTTAAAGATTCTTCGTAGAGATAGGAATTGGGCTTTTTGCAGCGATGAATTGCAGCAAGCGCAAAGAGTGCTTTGCTTTCCTTCGAGCATGTAGTTGTCAAGCTATCGATCAGCAAAGGTGATGACAGCAGCGCTTCTTGGCTGAAGGTCTGAGACTCGGCAGCTCGATGATCTGTTTCGTCTAACCAATCCTCATTTTCGTCATCATGAAACTCGTCTTCAAGATGCTCTGCAATCTGAGGCATGAGTAAAAACGGTTGAAGATCGGCCCACCTCACCACACATAGCTGCTTGCCTTTCGCAAAGTTGATGACATCGATCGCAATAGCTTCAGCAAGCGCGGAGGGATAGCCCAATTGGTAGGCACGCCCGAAACAATCGGTAAGCGCAGTCTCGGGCAAAGCAGTAAGTCCGGCATCGGCTAACAAAGCATCAGAGTTAAATGATGCCCAGCTCTTATAGCCAAGCGTGGCAGCTATCAGCTCATAGACATGGCTGCGCGGAAAGGATAAGCCTGCTCGGGCTTGCAGAAGGGTGTGTGCAGAATGCGCGAGTGTTTTCAAAGTCATACATCGTCCTAGCTGCCTCTTCATGAACGGAGTGAAGCACGCGTTTAACTACCCACTGTAGAAGAGGCAGATCTGGAGATGAAAACATTGAAAGGTATAAGCTTTTTCTACTCGCGTGCAAGTACGGCGGCCGCCTTGGACGGAATTATAACGATGGAAGACTCGCTAGGGAATCCTTGTACTTCGTCCTGGTGCTCATCCACAACAACTTCGTTGCACTATGGCCTTTCACAAGGAGGTGGATCCTTGCCGATGGAGCCACGCGGACCCACACTGAAACTGCTGGCTGATAAGAAAATCAAAGCTCTTCATGTACCTGAGAGGCTAAAAGCTTAGCGACCTTTAAGGCCTTTTTTATGGTGACTTCAGCGCGACTTTTATCGGTCTGTACGCTCACCCAGGCCAATTTCTCACGGAGTAGATTAGCGGCTTCTTTAATTTCTTCTCTGTCACGTCTCAATAATATCAAGATGCGAAGAACTTCAATTTGAGTATCTATGGAATTTAAATTCTGCACCAAGCTGCGCTGCCAAGGCTTGCTTATTGTCTGAACTTTGAGCAAAGATTGAATGAGCTCGTCTAGTCGATCAATGGGATGAGTCACAGTAAGTCTAGGTTAAACAGTTTCGATATGCAGGAAGGTTGGCGGCGCTTTAGCTTGTATCAGTGTAGCATTCGTGTGCAACAGAATTTCAATTTCCAAATCTGACCATCAGTGATAAAAATGTCAGGTCGGTATTGTACTAATAGGCCAAAGGTTAGGCATCCCAAATGCGTTGTTGCACAAATCCAGGTCTGAGCTGAGTTAGGCTGGCGTGATGAGATAGACGAGCTGGGGTCGAGGCAAATACCGCACAACGAACTGGAAGGCGTACAACGCAGCGTTGAAGGCGCGCGGGGAGCTGACCGTCTGGCTGGATAAGTACATGCAGTGGCTGGCTCAGCCCACCGGTAAGCCTGGTGGTTGCCAGAAGTTCTCAGATGCGGCCATCCAGTTTTGCCTGACAATCAAGTGCTTGTTTGGCCGGCCCTTGCGCCAGACGCTGGGTCTGGTGCAGTCGTTGCTGCGTATGGCGGGCCTGCCGTGGACCGCTCTCGACTACAGCACAGTGTGCCGCAGGCAAAAGAGCTTAGAGGTACAAGTGCACTACAAGGCGAGCACCAAGGGGCTGCACATGCTCGTTGACTCCACTGGCATCAAGTTCTTGGGCGAAGGTGAGTGGAAGACCAAGAAGCATGGCGCAGAGCGTCGCCGCCAATGGCGCAAGGCACACCTGGATATCGATGCCCAGACGCTGCAGATTCGGGCCATTGCAGTGAGCACCAATGAATTGGGCGACTCGCCCATGGCAGCAGCCTTACTGGGCCAAATCCCCAGCCATGAACAGGTAGTCAGCTTTATCGGTGATGAGGCCTGCGACGCCAAGCATGTGCATGAGGCCTGTCACTTGAGGGGGCCATTCCAATCATTTCCCCGCGTAAAGGGGCGAAGCTACGCAAAGGCCTTGCGTTTACTCATCGCAATGAGGTAGTCAAGGCGTGCAGACAGTTGGGGCGGGCCATTTGGAACCGCTGGAGCGGGTACCGCCGAAGGTCGCTGGTGGAGACGAAGATGAATTGCTTCAAGCGTCTGGGCGAGGAGGTGATGGCTAGGACGTTTGAGCGCCAGGTGGCCGAGCTCAATGTCCCCGCATCTATCCTTAATCAATTTACCGCGATGGGCACGCCCCAGACAGTTGCTGCTGCATAACTGCATCTTGGGCTGGGGATGCCTTGGTCTATGGCCGATTTATGAACGCCGCATTGTGGCTCAGTTGAGGACGGCAGATGTTATGGCGCACCGTAACAACTGAGGCGAGTCCATGCAATGCGACCGCTTCCACGTCGCTTGTAGGCTTGACTCCAGCCTGACTCTCGGGAGCTAAACACAGACGAAAACCAAACTATCGGTAGGTACGAGTGATGGCGAGAAAGTGTTTTTCTGCCTCTGCGAGCGTACAGGCAAATATCTCTCTGCATTCGACGGCCTCGCCATTCTTCTGGTACATGATAGGTTTGCGCCATTTTTCAAGCGAGGCATGAATCTCAAATTCGCATTTGCCTGCATCTTTCTGAATTTTGATGCTTCGTTTGATCTCCCAGTCATTTACATCGCCGTATGCGCTGGCTTGCAGCCAAGTGACGCGGTTGTAAGGGTCAATTTCGCTAAAGCCAACCTTGATGAATCCATTTCGCTCGGAGTGAGCTAGATATACATAGCCTGCCGCAGAACTACGTAGTTGATAAGCAATTTTTGAGGTATCACATTGGATGCAATGCCCTGCTTTGCTACGCAGGGTATGTCCAGCGGCTTTGCAGGGAGCTCCACCGTAGTAAAACTTATGGCCACTCTCGTTCATGAATGTTTCACGGGCGGACTTGGAAAGATGGCCTGCATCGACTGCAAGAGAAAGAGAGACGCCCTGAAAATTCAGAAAGGCTAACTGTTCGGATGTTAGTTTTGACATGTTCCCACCTAAATTGCCATGCTGTTCGAAGTCGCAGAATTTTGACACATCCCGCTGATCTCAACTGGGACGCGCTTACGGTCGGCTTGACCTACATTGCAGGTTTGGGCCGAAACCGGTAGCTGAAAGACTGCTCTGGATTGTGAATTCAACTGGTCAACGCAACACAATATCAGCCCAAGGCTGAAAGAGTGTTTGTATGAAGCAAAGACGGCGGATTTACTACACCGAAGCTCAGAAAGCGCTGATGTGGGATCGCTGGAAAGCAGGCGATACCTTGCACGATGTCGGCAAGCTCTTTGACCGGCCGCACAACTCGATCCACACATCCTCAGTGCAACGGGCAGCATTCGTCCGCCGTCCAGGCCTCGATCTCGCTTGGCGTTAACGATGTCTGAGAGAGAAGAGATCTCCCGAGCATTGAAGAAGGAACTGCTGGAGCACTTAGCCACGTGTTGAGTGCAGGTAGATTCGCAAGAGGTGGAACAATCTGCCATAGGCGGTGGCGGGCGTCTCGTACGTTCTTCTCCACCTGCCCCTTCTCCCAGCCCAAAGCAAGATTGCAGAACTCAGCCTCAAACAGGAAGTGGCTGACCACTGCAGCAAAGCGTGCGTTAACGTCCCGCTCCTTTCCGCGTTCGACACGATCTACTGCGGTGCACATGTTGTCGTAGATGCCCCTGCGAGGCACGCCGCCCAGAACAGCGAAGGCATGGTTATGCACATCGACCAGTATCTCGTGCATTCGTGGACGGTAGCGCATCCCACCAACGCTGATTGCTCTTCTTGTTTTCATCAGCGAAATCTAAGAATTTCATTGTATTTCAACACGTTGAAGAAAAACATACACGATACAAGGTACGTCATCAATTTTTGATCGATACACGTGTTCCCTTATGCCATTCATGTCTTCAGATACTTCGTTTCGTCAACAACAACTAACGGAGTTCATTGTGAGCCAATACTCTCAAGAGGATCGCCCTTTCCGAGTGGTCCGAGTGCAAAAGGTCAAGGAAATGACCGGACTTGCACATAGCACGCTTTTTGCTAAATACGACCAATCAAGTCCTTGCTTCGACCCTACCTTTCCAAAACGGGTGCGATTGGGGGCTCGTTCTGTTGGTTGGGTAGAGTCAGAGGTAATAGATTGGGTTCATAACTCTCGTGTTCATTAAAGTGCTCAATGAATGGAAACACTTCTAAATACATGGAAATGTACACGATTGATTTAGAAGTGCACTTGCTATTTCTCTTTAAAAAGAAACAATCTTAAATTACATTCAAAGTTAGTGCGCTCTGTAAATTTTAAAGTGCGGGCGCATGATTTTACGAATATTGAAAGCACTCTTATGTATAGCGTTTCTTCAAAAAATGTCGTAGCATTAAATACTTACAGCGAAAATAGTGTCTATATTGTTAAAGATGAAGTAATATCTAATTCGCTTGATTCCTTTAAGCAGGTAGTGCATGCAATTCAATCCAAAATCGAATCCCCAATCGGTATGGTTTTCAACTCTGCATTGTCTACGGCTGCAACCTGCGTGCAAGGGCATTACGATGTGGTATGCCCTGGAAGTGGTCACTCTCCGACGAGTCTTTTCATTCTGACAATAGCTGAGTCGGGAGAAAGAAAATCATCAACGGACTCACAGTTTATTAATGTAATTAATGACTTTGTTTCTAAAACGAATGAACGCATTAATCTGCCTGGCGCAGTTTTTAAAGCTGAATGTGATATGTGGAATTCTCAGCTCAAGGTTTTTCAAAAGATGCTTGATAAAGCAATTGCGAAAGATGATTTAGATCAAGCTTCTGTTGTGAAAAAGAAACTTGTAGAGCATTATAGTAACAAACCTGTTGCCGCGACAGAGTTTCGGTTGTTATTTGAGGATAGCACGATGTCCGCATTACTGGAAAATCTTGCTGATAATTTCCCTAATGCAACTTTAAATTCTAGCGAGGGGGGGATTCTCTTCGAGCGAGCGAGTTTGCAGTTTTTGCTCCGCGCGAACAAGCTTTGGGATGGAAGTACCGTCTCTGTAGACCGAGCAGTGGCTCCCAGTTATCGAGTCGAAAATGCCCGACTGAGTATATCAGCGATGGTGCAGGAAAAGATTATGGGAAGTTTTACAAAGCGAAGTTCAGACGGGGCTCGTGGATCAGGTTTTTTGGCTCGCTGTCTGGTGACAAAGCCAGAGTCTACTCAGGGAAAGCGATTTGGTCACTTTGCGACAGTAAATGTTGACCAAGTCTCAAAGAATAAACATTACGTTAATTGGTTTAATTCGAGGGCAATTGAGCTATTGGACAAATCTTATAAACGTCGGAATCATCCCAGGCAGGTAATTGCTTTTTCTCCTGAAGCTCAAAAAATCTGGAAGGAATTTCATTGTAAAGTTGAAAATAGCTTGTCTGAGAAAGGATTTTTGGCTGATGTAAGTGATTTCGCGAGTAAGATTTCAAACAATATGTCTCGAATTGCGGCTGTACTGCATGTTTTTTGTGGATTAGAAGGTCGTATTAGTGCTGAAGTTGCTCGATTTGCCGTCAGTCTGTGTGAGGTTTATATTATGGAGTTTAAAAATCTATTTGGATTTAGGGATCCCATTTTTGTTGCGTATTCAAATGCGATCAAGGTGTATGAAATGCTTGAAAAAAAGCAGAATTGTCATTTAAATGGTGTATCGAGGACTTGGTTGCGACAGTATGCACCCTATAGCTGCCGCTCAGCTGTAGATCTCGATGCTGCATTGCAGGTTTTATTAGATCATAATTTTATTAATATTTTTCAAAATTCACAAGGGCGTGGACGGAGTAGTTGGATCTCTTTAAATCGCTATGCCGATATTAGCGTGTTGCGTGCCAACTGTGTCGCACCTGCTAAGGATAAGTGGGGACCGCTGCTGAAGAGCTAACTTCTGCGACCTAGCTGCTAGACCTGCTAACTAGCAGGTCTAGCAGCCTTATGCTGCAAATTAAAGCGAGCATTTCGACATCTCAATGCAAGTACAATCGAAAATAGGTTGAATTTCGATTAATAATAAATGATTATTTCCCAGAGTAAAATATTGTATCTATTTGCGTATTTGGAGGTGATAATCTGTAGATGTTGGATGTGTAGAGAGATTTATTTTCTGAATAGTCTGTATGTTTAAGTATTATTAATAAGGTTAATAAAATTGGATAAGTGATTTCTATAGCTTGACATTCAATTTGAGGTGTAGTGCAAAGTGGTAATGGGTTGAGTGCTAAATTTATTTTTGTGATATTTTATAATATAGAATTCAATATTAAAATTGATTGGCAAAAGTTGTGTAATCAACTGATCATTTAATAGTAATGAAACGCAATGCATCTAACATCAATCAGCACCTTCACTCAGATCCTACCTATCAAGGGTTTGAAGTTCAAACAGGTAGGGGGCCGTTGATTGAAGAGAATCTAGCGAGAACTCTTAGTTGCTTCGAACGTGCTCTAGTGAAATATCCCCGAGTATGGGCAATGCGAGTTGACTTGCATATACCTGAAAATTATTTATTGAGCGGTCTTAATGACAATGTTCTGATAGAGCGTTTCATTTCCTCGCTTCGTTCGAAAATTAAGAGCTCGCAACAACGTAGTAGAAAGTTAGGTCACCGAGTTCATGATAGCGATGTAAGGTACATTTGGGCTAGGGAGCTATCTGCCAATGGTCGTATTCATTATCATGTTATGCTGCTGTTCAATCATGATGCCTACGCTCATATTGGTAAATTTGATTTGAGTTGCGATAATATGTACAGCAGAGTCCATCAGGCTTGGGCGAGTGCATTGTGCGTATTTGTCAATGACTTGGTTGGATTAGTGCATTTCCCTAAAAATGCAACTTATTCAATAATTCGAGATGAACCAAATACACTTGTGGATCCTTTTTTTCGCGCTAGCTATCTTTCAAAGCGTGATACTAAGGAATTTGGAGAGGGTTTTCATACCTTTGGCTGCAGTAGAATTTGAGATGTATTGGGTTATTTTATTTACTCTTAATGATTACTAGTGTTTTATAACAATGAAATCTGATATTGCCTTTTTGAATTCGTTGTCCTTTCGCTGAAAGGTTTGGATATTTCGAACAAGATGGTCAATATGAAAATACTGTTGATCTAAATTTTTGGTCTTCAGTATTTCATATTGACTTTCAAATTCGGGCTTGATTGCTTTAACTGCTGCTGAAATCGTGTTAAATTTTTTATTCTGAGCAAAACTCTGTTTTGCTAACAGGTCTATTAGAATCCTTTTGACCTCAGTTTGATATTGGATTCGGTTTGATGATGGGGGTAGGCTTTCTGATTGTTGTGCTTTTATTTGTAAGTTTTCAAAATAACAAACTAATGCCTCCATTTTTCCAATGTTGGTATATATGTATCTTAGGCACTTGAAATAATGCTGTGGCATTAGCATCCATGTTGTATCATTGCCAGCTATTTTCCCCCTGAGAATTATATCCCTGTATTTCTTAATTAGCTCTACAGTTTCGCGGCTCACTTTTAGGGCATAAGAATGACTTAGTTTGAAATTTCGGAATACACCTGATTCGATGATTGGCCTACTATTCAAGATTGTTGTGAAAAGTGATAATGAATCATTTTTTAAATATATTGCATTTAATTGTTTTTCTGTATAAATCCCCATTGCCAAAAATTCATTACATAGTGAATTTGTGTGGTGTTTGATTTGTATCAAGCTATCGTAATAATCCATTGCGTATGGGTCCGCATTTTGGATTGCTGGGTGAGTGTTATGAAATGGGTTGTTATTTTTTGAAATATCTTCTGCTTCGAAATGATATCTTGCGACCTCAATTAATTTTATATCTTCAATCCGATTGGGTTTGCTGGAGCTAATGCCGGGTATTGGATTGTTGAATTTGGTATTTTCTTTGGTGGTCATGTCGCAATGAAACACTTTGATTTGGTTTTTTAAGAATCTAATTTGTTATTTGTATTTTTTAGAATTTCAATTGTAGATTTGTTTGAAGTTTAATTATTTATTTTTGATGTCATCCAAATAATCGGACCAGCGCTGCATCATAGCCCTTCTTGCTGGAAGATGTGCTGTTCTATTGTAGGCGCGTCCATTTGCATCCTTTACGGCATGTGCGAGTTGATGTTCTATCAAATCCACTCTTTCACCTAGAATTTCATCGAGTATTGTTCTTGCTGTTGCTCTAAAGCCATGAGCGGTTTGGGTTTTTCCGTCATATCCGAGTGCTCGTAACGCGGCGTTAATCGTATTCTCGCTCATTGGCCGTTCACCCGTGCGAATGCTTGGGAAAATATATTTGCCATGGCCTGTCAGTTTATGTATATCTCGGAGTAGACTTAAGGATTGGGTAGATAAGGGGATAATGTGATCTATATCCATTTTCATCTTGTTAGCTGATATACGCCACTCGGAATTTGCGAAATCAATCTCTTGCCACTCGCCGTGGCGCAACTCGCCGGGACGCAGAAAAACTTGTGGAGTAAGTTTTAAGGCAGTTGATGCATAAATGTGGCCGCTATACCCATCTATTGCTCTTAGAAGCTGGGCAAGTTGCGCTGAGTCAGTTATTGCGGCAAAGTGTTTTTTTTCGGCTTTTTGTAGTGCTCCCTTGATGTCTACGGTCACATCTCTTTCCGCACTTCCCTCTGCAACAGCGTATCTAAAAACCTGTCCACAGATCTGTACTAAGCGCCTAGCACTATCATTGACGCCACGCTCTTCCATCTTTCTTGCAACAGTCAAGACGTCGCGAGGACCGATCGAGGAGATGGGCATTTTCCCAATGTATGGATAGATGTCTTTAGCTAGCCAGTTTGTTATTTTGTCCTGAGTGATTTTTTTGCGTTCCTTAGCAGTTGTGACCAACCAACTTTCGGCGACTTTCTCGAAGGTGTTCTGCGTGCTGGTTTCCAGAGCTAACTTTGCAGCACGCTTGTGGACTGCTGGGTCCTGTTCGTCTGCCAGCAACTGTCGGGCCTCATCCCTCTTCTTGCGAGCTTTGGCTAGAGGAACGTCTGGGTACACACCCAAAGCAAGTGTCTTACGCTTACCCGCAAAGCGATAGTCCATACGCCAGTACTTCCCTGACAGCTTGACGAGAAGGTACATACCTCCGCCATCCGCGTAGGAGTCTCCAGAAGGTCTACCTGTGGATTTGACCTGTCGAACAAAGGTATCTGTAAGGGGCATAGCGGTATCTCTCTGGTGTCGGTATCTAGTCCTGCGATACAAACCAAGTACCGTCTTAGATACCGTCAAAATTCTTGGATGTCTGTAGATGATGAGAGACCATCATAGACAAAAAAAACCCGCATGCCAGAGAGCATGCGGGTTTGCAGAGCTAAGCTAGATGTCCTTAGATCATCCTATGGTCCCCCCGACAGGAATCGAACCTGTATCTAGCGCTTAGGAGGCACTCGTTCTATCCATTGAACTACGGAGAGGGACAGCGGTGTATTGTAGAGGACTTGCAAAGCTCCCAAGCCAATCTGCGACCTCACGACGCTGGTGCCTTCCGTTTCGACATGGTTGGGGCGCAGGGGCTCAGCGCCGCCTGCCGCGAGAGCGTCTCTGCACCGCTGGCCATTCCCAGCATGGGAAGTGCAAAATGGCAGCGCATGTTCCCCGTTCATCCCATCCCACTTCCCTCCTTGGCCGACCTCCAAGACAGCTGGCAGCCCATGGGTACGCTGCAGGCGCTCTACGTCAGGATGGGCCAGGAGCCTGAACCCCGTTCAGTGGCCGAAGTCCAGGCCCTGGGAGGTTATGGGCTGGCGGGAGACCGGCATGCTTCCTCGTTATCCCCCCGGCAGTTGCTCGTCGCCGGCACCGATGCCTACCAGCGCTGGGGCTTGGCGGAAGGCTCGCTCCGAGAGAATATACGGGTGGATTTCTCCACCAGCGAGCTGGCCTCCGGTGATCTGTTGCGCATGGGCAGCGAGGTCGTCATCGCGATCACGTTCCTCTGTGAACCTTGCCGGTTGCTGGAGCGTAGGTGCTCGGGGACGCTGGCTTCGATCGGCCGAGACAGAGGCATGCTCGCTCGCGTGTTGAGAGGCGGAACCATTCGCCGTGGTGCCGGGGTATCGCTGTGCCGAGCCAAGGGGCCAGCCTTTAGCGACCAGTGGCAGGAGAGGGTTCAACACGTGGCCTGCGCGGTGCCGGAGGGTTCCTGGATCAGCTATCGGCAGCTCGCTGAGATGGCAGGCGTGCAAACGGCCTACTGCAGAGCTTTCCCCAAGGTACTGTCCCAGCTCCCAGAGCGCATGGCCGCCAGAGTGAGGAGCCAGCGCGATGCGCCGGGCGTTGCGCCGTGGTCCGGTGCTGGATTCTTCGATATGGGCATGGATTGATGCCTATGCTGCCAGCGCAACGCTGAGCCCAACGTCTGCGGAACCCCTGGCAAACAGGCCCCCGCCGTTTGGCAACTGCAGGGGCCTGTCATAGGTCACATCGCGCATGGCACGCGCTCATGGGCTCCATCAGTCATAGCGCAAGGTATAGATCAGGTCCAGCGCGCTGGTCGTACCGGCTGAGCCGCGCAGCTGCAGGTTGCGTGTGAAGTCGTAGAAGATGTACAGCGCACCCAAGGTGCCGGCCAGGCCCGCTTCGTAGGTCACGTACAGGTCTTGCGACAGGCGCTTGCCGACGGACAGGCTGGCGGAATCGCGGTCGGTGCCGCCGATGCCGATCTCGTCAAAGCCCAGGCTCTTGGCGATATTGCCGGTCACGCTCTCGCCCGAGCCTCCGCTCAGCAAAGCCAGTGCGGCCTGCTGTATCAGCGCACTGCTGGCGCCACCTTGGCCAGGATCACGGCCCATGACCACCCAAGAGATCTTTTCCGCATCGGGCATCTCCGGGTTGGAATACAGGCTCACGCGCGGCGCCTGCGCCGAGCCGCTGACCTGCACGCCGGCCTTGACGGCGATATTGGGGCGCAGCGCCAGAATATCGAGTGAGGGGTTGTTGTAGGGGCCGTTGAAGCGGATCAGGCCGGTTTCCACATTCAGCACCTGGCCCCAGGCGCGGTAGCGGCCTTCTTCGGTGCTGATGACGCCGGTGATGCGCGGCATGCCGATGCCGGCGCTGCCGCTGCTTTGCACATTGAGTGTGCCAGTGAGGCGCGTGGTGATTCCATAGCCTTGCAGCGCAAAGTCACGGCCCATGTCCAGCTTGATATTCAGGATCAGCGGCTTGGCGGGCTCGACCCGGCCGGCGGGGGCATCGAGCTTGGCCTGCGCGGCCTTGGCCGCTTCTTGCTTGGCTTTTTCTGCGGCGGCTGCGCGGCTGGCCTTGGTGCTGACCACCACATCGCTGCCCAGCTTGGGCGAGGATTCATCGGCCAGCATGATGCTGGCGCGGTCCACCTTCAGGTCGCCAGTGATGCTGAGCTGGCCCTGCTGCAGCTGGCTGCGCACCTGGCCCGAGACGCTGACCTGGCGGTCGGCGCGCACCAGCACCTGCAGCGCCTTGGCCTGGGTGCGGATGTCCATGCGGATATCGGGCGCGGCGCCGTTTTGCGGCATGGTCCAGCTGATGGTGCCGGTGGCATCGAGCGTGCCGCCGCTGGTGGGCGCGGCCGTCAGGTTGCCGCTGTAGCCGGCAATGCGCGCGCGGCTGCCTTCGCCGCCGTCAAAGTGCAGGCTTTGCAGCTCCAGCGTATTGCCGTTAAGCTGGGCGCGCAGGCTTCCGTTGCGCAGGTCCACGCCATCCAGTTGCGACTGGATATGCATCTTGTCTGCGGTGATGGTGCCGCTCCAGCGTGGGTCTTGCAGGTTGCCCGCCAGCTGCACATTGGCCGCCAGGCTGCCGGCCACGCGCCAGCCCGGTGGGGCAAAGCTGGCCCAGATGCCCAGGTCAGGCATTTGGGCCTGCACGTTGCCGGACAGCGGTGCATCGGGGGCCACGGTGGCGCCCAGGTAGTTCTTGCCATCGTACTGCAGCGCGGTTTGCACATCGGCCGTGAGCTGGCCGGCGTTGACCGAATCCCATTGCACGCGGCTGCGCACTTGGCGGTCCTGCACGGTTAGCTCGACCTTGGCGGTGCGGATGCGGGCGATGATCGTCTGGCCTTCGGCCGAGAAGGCCTTGGAGACCGCGCCTTCCTTGCCGCTCGAGTGGAAGGTGACGTTTGTGGGCGCGCTGCCCTGGGTGTGCAGCTGCAGATCGCCGCTGGCGCGCTCGATCTCGACCTTGGCGTTGAGGCCGTTTTGTGTGTTGACATCCCAGCGGCCCTGGACCACCAGGTCAGAGTCAAAAGGGCTGTGCTTTTGCGCCTGGCTGGGATCGGGCTTTTGGAAGGCACGGATCCAGCGCAGGGGCAGGCCTTGCAGGCTGCCGGTGCTTTGCAGCTGCACGGCCTGGTCGGCACCTTGGCTGAACTGCAGGGGGTTCCATTGCAGGGTGACCGTGCCGGGCTCGGGCCCGGTCAGCTGCAACTGGCTGGCGCCGGTGCTGGCGCGCAGTGGCTGGTTGCTGGCGGGCAGCTGCAGTTTGAAGTCCAGCGGCTGCTGCAGCTGCACCTGCCACGGCGCCTTATTGGGCGGCAGCGTGGCGCGCGCCTGCAGCTTGCTCAAGGCGCCGCTCCACTGTTTGGCCGCCGTGCTGTTGGCGGCCAGGCTGACCTGGGCGGCCATCTGCTGCTCGCCATGCTGGGCTTGGGCACGCAGATCAAGCTGCACTTTTTTGAGGTTGCCGACCAGCGCCAGCTCGGTATCGCGCAGCTGCCACAGGTCCGCGGCATCGGCGCTGGTGCGCACGCTCAGCTGCGGGGTGGTGATGTTGGCATCGAGCGCAAAGGGCTGGCCGCCGGTGGGAATGCCCGCAGGCAGCTGGGCCAGCAGCCCCGCTTGCTGCAGCTGGCGCAGCGCATCGCCATAGCCGCCGCTAAAGCGCAGCTTGGCGTCGAGGCTGCCCTGGGCCAGCATGCC
>Ga0308165_1004509_pt1 | contig 13675 bp, 14 predicted proteins | sample PhyWR2_FD_201032 | JGI IMG/M metagenome (GOLD analysis project Ga0308165, IMG submission 201032) | Phyllosphere microbial communities from UC Gill Tract Community Farm, Albany, California, United States - DLSLW.R2 | ecosystem: Host-associated > Plants > Phyllosphere > Unclassified | place: USA...
ACAGAAGACAGGTTACTGTTCCTTCATTCTATATGGATGAAACGGAGGTATCGAACACAGATTGGCTCGAGTACCTGCATTGGATCAGATACAACTTTCCTGAAGATCAGGAATTTTATTACAATGAACTTCCTGATACGTTGGTTTGGCGTAGTGCATTATCTTACAACGAGCCTTACGTAAACAACTATTTACGCCACCCGGCTTATCGCGATTATCCTGTTGTGGGTGTATCGTGGGAGCAGGCATCGCGCTACTGCGAATGGAGAACTTCGAGAGCGAATGAGTTTATTTTACGTGAAAAAGGCATACTAACTGATTACAGAACGCTTGCGGGCAACAGCAATGGCCGAAACAATAATGCGACTGCGGCTGCCGCTCCAAGACCTGACAATCCTTTTAATACTGATGCTTACCTAAATGGGCAGTATAATGATGTTGGTAAAAATGCACCTATCGATTACAATACAAAAGGGGGTGCAGCTACTACTACTGCTGGTGCAGCGGTTGCCGGAAATGGCAGAAACAGTCAGATCAGGAGAACAGCAACCTTAGAGGACGGTGTAATTATGCAGCCTTATCGCTTGCCAACAGAAGCCGAGTGGGAATATGCTGCTCTGGGATTAATTGGCAACACCGAATACGAAAACATTAACCAAAATAAGATCTATCCCTGGAACGGGTTGGGCGTAAGTTCTGCCAAGAAAAAAACAAGGGGTTTAATTCAGGCCAACTTTAAACGGGCGCCTGGAGATTATATGGGTGTGGGCGGTTCATTGAACGATAAGGGAGACTTGACAGTTCCGGTGATCCAATATGCACCAAACGATTTTGGCTTGTATAACATGGCCGGGAACGTGAACGAATGGGTTAACGACGTTTACCGAACTGGTACATTTACTGATGCGGATGCATTTAATCCTTATCGCGGTAACTATTTTACCAACAAAAAACTTGAAGACGCACAGAGCGGCAAAATTGCGTTAGATAAATACGGTAATCCGATTAAAGTTGCTGCGCACTCGGGCCGCAAGCAAACCTGGGCTGAGAAACAAGCGCAGGCGAAGATGATGGATTCGATCTCGAGATCAACAGATCCGCAAAACCCGGTTGCTTCTACTACTTATCAGGCCGACCAAAGGGGTTATCGCGACAGACAGAATACGATCTTGAACGAAGAGGGAGTGACGTTGGTGAACGATAAATCGAGAGTGTACAAAGGTGGTTCGTGGAATGATATGGCCTACTGGTTAAACCCGGCAACAAGACGCTTTATGCAACAAGACGAATCATCGGCCGAGGTGGGTTTCCGTTGTGCGATGACAATGCTTGGCGCTCCGGAGATTAGCACCGCAGGCAAAAGGAGTTTCAATAACCCTCCTGCTAAGCCGTACAGAGTTGGGAAAGGAAAATAACTACAATTAAAATCTGCATTTGCTTCAATAGCGAAAACAGATCATAAAAAAACTCAAGCTTTTAAAGGCTTGAGTTTTTTTGTTTTAGAACTATTTAAATTGAATTAGGATCTGGTTTTTCTCTACTTTATCTCCCTGAGTAATCAATACTTTTTTTACAACGCCATCTGCGGGCGATTTCAGGATGTTTTCCATTTTCATGGCTTCCAATACCAAAAGATTATCTCCCTTTTTCACTTCATCATTTTCTGCAACGGCCACACTTAATACGAGGCCGGGCATTGGTGCCTTGATTTCTGAAACCTTACTGGCGGCCAGGCTATCTAAGCCCAACTGCTTTAAGAGCTGATCGAACTGATCTTCGATGCTTAAATAATACAGGTTACCGTTAACTTTTAGGGTAACGAACTTATCTTTGGTATTAAGCGCCACCATTTCTACATTAAACGATTTGTTGTTGTACAAAACATGTGTTTCAGCATCGTTTATTTTGGCAAAATCGAGGCTAAGCGCAGATCCATTAACCAACAGTTCTTGGCGGTTGATCTCAATTTCGTATTGATAAGCATCGTTGACTTTTACTTTATACATATCATTGTGTTAATGCATACTGAACCAGGTTTGCTCCCATTTTAAGGGCTTTCGTCCTTGTTTCCTGACTATCGCCAGGATAAGTGCCCAAGTCCTCCCATCCATTGCCTAAATCGCACTCATAAGTGTAATAACAAACAATTCTTCCTTTGTAAATTAATGCAAAGCCTTGCGGCCGTTTGTTATCATGCTCGTGAATTTTCGGTAATCCATTTGGAAACTTAAACTTTTGATTATAAATAGCGTGATTTGATGGCAATTCGACAAAATTCAACTCGGGAAACACCTTCTTCATTTGAGGCCTTATAAATTTATCAAGGCCATAATTATCATCTATATGGATGAAGCCGCCAGTGGTAAGATACAACCGCAAATTCTTTGCTTCCTGATCGCTAAACACCACATTGCCGTGCCCTGTCATATAAATAAATGGATAATTAAAAATCTCTTTCGATCCAACCTCAACAACACTTTCTTCGGGATAGAAATTGGTTTTGAGATTGGCGTTACAGTAAGCAATAAGGTTGGGCAAGGCTGTTCTATCCGCATACCAGTCGCCGCCACCATTATATTTCAGCTTGGCCATGCGGTAGGTTGGCGGAAAAAAAGTGAAAGCGGAAAGCACAAAGGTTAAAGCAAAGAGCAAAGAGCGAAAAGACCAAAGCCTAAAGCTTAAAGCTGCGGTGCGTAAACTTGACTGAGAATTAAAAACTGAAAACTTCAAGCTGACTTAACGGTTAAGGTAATTTATTTCAAAACAAACAGCGAGTGCAGCAGTTTCGGTGCGCAATCTGTTTTCACCTAAAGTTAAGGGTTTAAAGCCTTTATTCAAAGCCAAATCTACTTCATCGGGAGTAAAATCGCCTTCGGGGCCAATGAGTATTAAATATTTTTTATGGGGCTGCACTAACTCAGAGATGTACTTCTTTTCACCCTGATTTATACAGTGTGCTATTAGTTTTTCTCCTTCGAGCGGCAATTTCAGGAATGCATCATAGGAAACGGCTTCGTTAAGTTTGGGATGATAGGCCTTTATCGATTGTTTTACTGCAGATGTAATTACTTTATTTAGCCGATCTTCTTTTACAACTTTCCGCTCTGATCGATCAGAAATGATCGGTGTAATTTCGTCGATGCCTAGTTCGGTGGCTTTCTCTACGAACCATTCGATTCTATCGATATTTTTGGTTGGCGCAACGGCAATATGCAAATAATGGTTCCTTTTATTAAACTCTCGCTCAACAGTTAAAACCGAAAGCCCAACTTTTTTAGGATTATCTGAAGTGATTTCGGCGGTATAAAACCCTCCGCGACCATCAACAAGGTTCACCACAGTACCGACAGACAATCTTAAAACCCGTATACAATGTTTACTTTCTTCCTCGTTTAAGGTGTAAGTATCTCCGGTAATATCAGGGGTATAAAAAATGTGCATAGTTGAGCAATGAATAAATTACCAAGTAAGAATAGCCGATGATCAAAAAAACGTATTTGATAAAAAATAACCAAGCAACAATGATCAAAAAACTATTTGTTTAAACGATCGCTTTTTTGCCGATACGTGGTTTGGCTATTGGAATTGATCTATGGTACTTTAGTTTAGTGATTATCTACCTGCGCTTCTTTCGGAATTACGAGCTCTAATTTGATCGTCTCTATGTTTTGCTCTGTTTTCTTTAAAATGGTAAACAGATAGCCGTAAGACTCATTGCTTTCACCTACCTCGGGAATGCGTCCGAAAACATGGGAAACCAAGCCGCCAACGGTATCGAAATCCTCATCCTCTGGTAAATCGTGCGGTAAATGCTCATTAACATCGTACACCGTAGCAAAGGCATTTACGATAAATTCGTTGTCTGAAACCTTTTCTACCAATGGCTTCTCTTCGTCGTATTCATCCTGTATTTCACCAACTAGTTCTTCAACAATATCTTCTAAGGTAACCATCCCTGCGGTTCCGCCAAACTCATCTAAAACGATTGCAATCTGTATGCGATTGCTTTGCAACTCACTCATCAAATCGTTGATTTTTTTGGTTTCCGTTACAAAGTATGGTTTTCGTATAATGTCGCTCAACGTCCAGTGGTTGTTACCAGAAGCTACCAGCGGCAAAATGTCTTTGGCGTGAATGATGCCGACAATTTTATCCATTACTTCATGGTAAACGGGAAGACGCGAATAGCCTTCTGCAATGATTTTATCAATAACTCCTTCTTTTGAAGAAGTTAATTCTACACCCGAGATCTTGGTTCGTGGAACCATAATGTTCTTTACTACACGCTCGTTAAAATCGAAAACGTTTTTAATCAGCTCGTGCTCGTTATTATCGATGGCACCACTTTCCTTGCCCTGATCGAGCAGGTACTGGAGTTCCTCGGTACTGTGAATGGAATCGTGCCCGCCGGAAGTATTAATTCCGAACGGCTTTAATATTACCGCTGCCAGGCTGTTTAGCATCCATATTGCGGGACGAAGCACCACATAGAATACCTGCAATGGAATAGCGATAAACATGGTTGTTGCTACGGGGCGCTGGATGGCAAACGATTTTGGCGCCAGCTCACCAAACACAATGTGCATAATGGTAATTAACGAAAATGCCACAATAGTTGAGGCCGTGTGGATGGATGCGTCGCTTAGGCCCCAATGCAGGCTATCGAAAAGATTTTTGAAGATGGTATGCATAACGCCTTCACCCACCCAGCCTAAGCCCAGTGATGCGAGCGTTATGCCCAATTGCGTTGCGGCTAAATAACCATCCAAATCATGAATGATCGTTTTGGCCATCTTGCCAACACGACTTCCTGTTTTAGCTTTTATTTCAATCTGCGATGCCCGAACTTTAACAATTGCAAATTCTGCCGCAACAAAAAACCCGTTTAACAATACCAAAAACAAGGCGAAAAATAATCGCCAGCCTACATTACCAGTGTCTGGATCTTCTAGAGCGACCAAAACCAGATTTTTCGGCAGAATTGAAGTTAGTTCAAAATTTAAAAATAAACAGTCCGTGGGTAAGTCCATTAAACCAATTCTCTAAATGTTGTATTGTAAAGTTCTATGCTTTCCTTAATTACCTTGTGTGCATAGCGAACACCCAATAAATGTTCGATTGTTACATTTTTGTCTTCTAACGCCTTATAATCCTGAAAGAAACGAACAATCTCTTTCATCTGGTGCGGTGGCAATTCTTCTAAATCATTGATATAATTTACCGACATATCGTGTGCGGCTACTGCGATAATTTTATCGTCTTGTTCGCCGTTATCAACCATGTGCATTACGCCAACTACTTTTGCCTCGATCAATGTCATTGGATAAACATCTACCGAACAAAGCACTAAAATATCTAATGGATCTTTATCATCGCAATAGGTTTGCGGAATGAACCCGTAATTTGCCGGATACATTACAGATGAAAACAGAACCCTATCTAACTTGATTAATCCTGATTCTTTGTCTATTTCATATTTGGCTTTTGAGCCTTTAGGGATTTCAATAATTGCGTTTACAATTTCTGGAACGTTTTTACCAGGAGATACGCTATGCCATGCGTGAGTTTCGTCTTTTGCCATTTTTAATTTAAATCTGTCTTTTCCTCTTCGGGACTTTTCACTTTACTTTTTACAAAGGTAATCAATAATGGGATAGTTGTGATAAGTATAAAGCCAATAATAATATATAATAGATAATCGTTAATCTGCTGTTCGAATCTTTTGCCCAAAAAATAACCCAATAATGTTAGGGAACAGATCCACAGCACACCTCCAACAACATTATAAAACGCAAATCGTTTGAAATCAAGTTTAACTACCCCAGCGAAGATTGGCGCAAAAGTTCTCACGATTGGAACAAATCTGCCCATAATTAACGCAAATGCACCTTGTTTGTTGTAATATTCTTCGGCGGCTTTAAGGTACTTCTTTTTGAAGAAAAAACTGTCTTTACGGGTATACAATAACGGACCAGTTCTGCGCCCAAACCAGTAGCCTGTGAAATTGCCGGATATGGCTGCGATGCACAACCCAGCCAAAAGCACCGCTATGTTTACATCGAGCTTGCCCGTTGCCACAAACATGCCGGCTAAAAACAGTAAATAATCGCCTGGAAGAAAGAAGCCAAAGAAGAGGCCTGTTTCTGCATAGATAACGAATACCACGAGATAAAATCCGCCCTCCCTCAATAATTTCTCGGGATCAATCAGCTGGTGCAGGTAACTCCAAAAATCGTGCATATTCAATTATTCGTAAAACTACAAATAATTATCAAACAACAAAGGTGTGTATAATTATAAATCATTATGGGTCAAGATACGTTTTTTAGACCAAATTAAACTGTTGTTTCCATAAATTATTGTAATGCCCATCCATTGAAATCATCTCTTGATGGCTCCCTTCTTCTATTACTTTTCCTTTATCTAATACGATAATTTTATCTGCGTTTTTTATGGTGGTTAAGCGATGGGCTATAATGATGATGGTTTTTTGCTGTTTTTTTAGCAGGTCAATGGTACGCTGAACATATTGTTCAGATGCTGAGTCGAGCGATGAAGTTGCCTCATCCAAAACCAAAATCTCCGGATTTCGGTACAATGCCCGGGCAATGGCAATACGTTGTTTTTGTCCACCTGATAATGTTGCGCCATTCTCTCCCAGGTACGTCTGAAAACCCTCGGGTAGTGCTTCTATAAAGTTTGTAATTCCCAGTTGGCTGCAGATATCGATAATCCTTTGCATATCTGGCTCATAATCGCCAACGGCAATATTATCTATTACGTTACCTGCAAACAGATCAATTTGCTGCGGCACAATACTTAACAAATTCCGTAGTGACGAATTGTTCAAATACTTAATGGCGTATTTACCGATAAATATATTCCCCTTTTGAATTGGATAAATATTCTGTAACAGCGCCATTAAGGTAGATTTTCCGGATCCGCTTTCACCAACAATTGCCGTGAATGTACCGGCCTTAATGTTCAGGTTTAAATTTTCGAAAACGGTTACCCTTGTACCGTATCTAAACGCCACATTTTCAAAACGTATGTCTCCAATCAACTCTTTTGTGAGGGCAACGTTGGAAGCATCATTTTCTATTTCCAGATCCATTATTTCGAATAACCTGTCGGCGGCAATAACTGCATCTTGTATTACTTTGTTTGCGCCGATTAACGAGGCCGCTGGCCCTGTGAAATAGCCAATAAGCGTATAAAATGAGAATAATTCGCCAGGCGTAATCTCATTATCTAAAACGTAACCCGCTCCCACCCATAATAAGAGGATGGTTAACAGATGCGACACTACTTCGGAAGATGTACCCGAAAAAACACTATTGATGCCTGATTTGTAGACTGTTCTGAGCAGCTGAATAAACCTTGCTTCGGTTTTGGTATTGGTAAATTCTTCCAGCCCGAAGCGCTTAATTGTACCTACAGCATTTAAACTTTCTACCAACTGACTTTCTAACTCGGCAGAATCCTCCATCAACTTGCGCTGGATTTTTTTATTCAGTCTATTGGTAATAAAATAAATTAAGAGATATACCGGAATTACCGTGAGCATTAGCAAGGCCAGTTTCCAATAATAGGTAAACATGAGGCCAAAAGATAAAAACACGATAAATACGTTTACAACCAAACTGATAGAAACATCGTTTATAAAAGCTCTAATTTTTACAGCATCGTTTACTCTCGAGATGATCTCCCCAACCCGCATGGTATCAAAAAACTGTTGTGGCAATTTTAGCAAATGCTTGTAGTAACCTAAAATTAAGCGGGCGTCAATCTGTTGTCCTGTGCGCATGGTAAATATCGTTTTCGCAGTACCAATAAACAGCTGGAGCAGCACAATGCCAATCATCATTACGCTCATTAAATTGAGCAAATTTCTGTTACCATCTACCAATACATAATCGGTAATTTTCTGAACAAAAATAGAAGTAGAAAGCCCCAGAATGGTATAAATTAAGGCACCAAAAAGCGCTTGAACTACAATGCTTTTATGTGGTTGTATAAGCTGCCAAAGGCGAAAACTATTGGCCACTTTCTCATTTCCTTGGATGAAGCTTTCACTGGGCAAAAGCAATACCAACACACCAGTCCATTCTTCTGTAAACTCGGCTACGGTTTTTTGGTGCATTTTACCATCGCCAGGATCCATCACCTCAATATATTTGTCGGTAACCTTATAAATTACTACATAATGTTGCAATTGTTTTTTTACTACAATATGTGCAATGGCGGGTAACGGTATCTTATTTAAACTTTCTAAGCCGCCACGAACGCCTTTGGCTTCGAAACCAAGTTTTGTGGCTGCTTCTATCAATCCCAGCACATTTGTGCCTTTTTTATCGGTACCCGCAAATTGCCTGATGCGTGCAACGGGAAGCTTTAATTTATAATGGGCCGAGACCGATGCCAGGCATGCGGCACCGCAGTCGGTAATATCGCGTTGTTTTATAAGAGACATGGAGTGTTAAACATGAGATTTTAGATGTGAGATATCAGGGACGAAATACCAGCGGCTTAGACTCCGTTTGGGTTTAACCAATCATCAACATTGTCGTATAGCAGTTGGTAAAAACTGCGTTTTGTAACCGTGAAACGAGCGGTAAAGGTCATCCCTTTTTTTACGTGCCCTTTGTAGCCATTTTTTAATTGTAGGTAATCCTGATCAAGCTTACATTTTACTTTAAAATAAGGCGTTTGGTTTTCGATGATGATATCATTGGCTATATCTAAAACTCTCCCGCTCAATAAACCCCATTGATTGTAGTTGAAGGCGTCGATTTGAAATCGAACTTGTTGCCCTTTTTTAATTAAGCCAATGTCGGCTGGTTTAACGTAGCAAAAAGCCAACAGCAAACTATCAGGTGAAATTTCGCCCAATTTTTGATTGGCATACACAAAGGAGCCATTTTGTATGCCAGTTAAATTCTGTAACGAGCCATGTATAGGAGCTTTTAAAATATATTGTTTTACTTGATCGTTAATTTGAATATTTTGATTTTTTAAATCACGCAGCTCATTGCGGTATTGGTTGGCCTCTGTTTGCCATTGTGTTTTATATTTTTTGGTTACCATTTCATAATCTGAAAGGGCTTGTTTATAGTTAAAATGGTATTGCTCGAACTCTGCTTGTGTAACCACCTTTTTATCGATTAAGGTTTTATAGCGTTGGTAAACTTTAAAAGCCTGTTCTTTTGCATTGGCTACATTTTGTAAAGCCTCGGTATATTGTTGCCACGCGGCCAGATACAAAGGGGTTTGCAAATTAGGATTGTTTTTAAACTTCAAAAGCGTTAAGGCATCGTTTAGTTGCTGTTGTAATTGGCTTTGATGGTTACCAATTAAGTTTTTTTGCTGATTCGCCAAGCTAGCATCGATGGTCAATAGTTGAGTTCCTTTCGTTACCTGTCGGTTATCAATCAGGTTAACCTCAGTGATCCTGCCGCTTGCCGGAGCCAAAAGTTCGGCTTTTTCGATGTTGCTTTGTATAGCACCCGAACCTGTAACGCTAATTGTAGTGTATAAAAAAGGTAACGCTGCCAAAGCAGCAAATATGGCGACAACCACAGTGACATAAATGATCTGGCTGCGAACGCGGGTTTGATGGAGGAAAATGAGGGATGTATTGTTGAATTCTGTTTGAGAAAGGAGAGACATTGGTACGGTTTAAGGTTACATCGTAAAAGAAAAATATTGACTATCGATCTTTTAGTCACGATTCGAACTATTTTTATTTCAGAAATTTCAATTCTTCTTCTGTATTTCCAACAAAATCGTATTTATTCCAAAACTCTGTATTATAGTTCGTGCCCCTCTTATAAAGCGCATTTTTTGTATACCCATTCTTAAACGGAACACAATCTTTTGTCTGCGCTTCGATCAACCAAAACTCACTTTTGAATTCGTTCGTCTGATTATATCTTTTACTATTTATCTGCATGCCGAAACTTTTACCAACATACACCAAGTAATAGTTATCATCATCAATTTTGTATCTTGCTGACACTAAACGAGAAGTACTAGAAATTCGGTATCCCAACAAATTAACTTCCTTCAAATAAGGCTCGGAAATTGGCGCTACGGTATAGTCCAAACCGATTATTAAAAGCGTTGTTTTATCAATATAAATTTTCCCAGCATAAAGCGCCTTTTCTGAGCCGACAACAGGAATAAAACTAATTATGTAAGCGGCTTTTTTATTGTTTTCAGTTTCAAGCATGCTAAATTTATAGTTCTTGAAATTTGAACTGTCCATTACAGGAGATGCGGTTGGCGTTGCAAAAAGCGCCAAATTTTTTATACTAATGGGAGTACCTAACTCATTCATCTTATCTTCTTCATCCACCAAGACGATCTCTTTAACCCTTGATTCATTTATTTGTAAAGCAATCTTTGGCGACCAGTCTTTGTTTTTTTTTATATAATATGAAATAATGCCGTCGGCATATTTTGCTAAAAGGCTGTCTCTCTTTACATATTCTTTATAAAACCCATTCAAAATTATTGGCGATGCATATTTCTCGCTAGATCTTTTTATGGCCTCGGCTAAAACTTGAGTAACTACTAGCGGCTTTATTTTTACTTCATCTAACAGTGTGATATCTTGTTCAAGCATAAATACCCTCGAGCCTCGAATATTTATATCCTTTACTTTAATCTTTAGCGGCATAAATCCAATCGACGTAATTAGAATTGTATCACCATTATCAATCTTTTTATTAAAAACAAAAACACCTTCCGTATTTGAAATTACCGTTTTATTAGAGTTCAATAGCTTTATGCTACAATACGGTATTGGAAGAGAAGTATTTTTATCTATGATGTTTCCTTGAAAAAAGTTAAGCTCTTGTGCGTTTAGTTTTGTCAACGAAGTAAATACGATTAATAGAAAAATTATCCCTCTCATTTACATTACTTTTATAGTGAAGCTAAATCCAGTGTTTCTAGCAAAAACGTTCCCAGTATAATTAAACAACTTAAAATTTTCAATTGAATTATTTAATCCAAGAGAATATTGTATTAAGGGAATCAGCTTAAAGTTCTTGAATGATATTATGTAATTTAAACCTATTGAACTACTAACGATGTTTCTATTGAATTGAATCTCCTTATTGGAACTACTAAGTTGTCGTTTGTATGCAAGATCGCCCGAAAGATATAAACTTGAACTTGTGAAAAAATACTGTACCTGTACAGGAATTATTAAATTTTTTTCCTTGATGTCAGATTCAAGGGTATTATATACAAACGTATGGTATTCTTGGTTTAATTGAACCTCAACATCTAAGTTAACTGATCTCTCTAGCTTCGTTAGAAAAAACAAACCTATTCCGAAGCCTGAATTGTTTTTTGTAGTCAAATCATGGTTATTAAATACAAATCCCTTACTTAAACCAGTTAATTGAAAGCCATAATTAGATCTTACTTCACTCTTATTATGTTGTGCCTCGCACTTATAAACAGTTAGTATAATAATTATTATTCCAATATTGAAATACTTCATTTATCTGCATTAAAAATGACTGCCATATTTTTTAAATACAGCAATCATTTAATTTACGGTTGACAATAGTTATTATTAGGCAGTTATAACACCAATTGCAATACCAATTCCGACTACAATCATTCCTACCGCTTTCCAGTTTCTCGAAAACCAACTACCACCTTCAATAGTTAACATCTCTCTAGCATCCAACTCTTGAACGCCAAAGTTTTCTAATTCTAAACTTTTCATAATCTTCTGTTTTTAAGTAACATTTGCTAATTTGAGAACTCCGGCCGGCTGTTTCTGCTATACAATAGTGGTAAAAAAATTATTAGCATTTTCATTTTCGTGCTGAAAGCGTGTTTTTCGTGCTGAAAGTTTTAAAAAGATAAAAGTCGGATCTCCGAGTCGCGAAGAGCGAGAATTTTAACGCCTAAATTCAGCTTTCTTTATATTAGTTCACATCACCAGAACCTGTAACGCTAATTGTGGTGTGTAAAAAAGTAACGCTGCCAAAGCAGCGAATATGGCAACAACCACAGTAACATAAATGATCTGGCTGCGAACGCGGGATTGATGGAGGAAAATGAGGGGTGAATTTGGTAATTCTGTTTCTGATATCATTGCCATAGATTAAATTAAGATAAAAACATCGTCGAATGTTCTTTTCTGATACCAGTCTTGATGCCTACCATTTTGTGAAATCGTAAAAATTGTTATTCACGAATGCAAACAGGTTAGATAGCACATGTAGTAAGGTAACCAGAATAAGTTTGTTAAAATAATGCTGATGACGCAAAGCCATATAATAATAGGCAAATATGAAACCTACTATCGTTGTGACCAAAACGTAGGCTATATTGTAGTAATGAGAAATACCAAATAACAGCGCAGAGGCAATAATGCAGAGCAATGGTGCTAATTTTACATTTAAAAGCGTTTCGATTACGAAATATTGAAAAATCAGCGTTTCTATAATCGGGGCAGCAATAACCGCAATAAGAAACTCCTCTTGTAAACTGCCAAATTTAAGACTAATAGAAGTTAAATCTGCATCAAAGTAGGTTGCGATAACAGCAGTAGAAAATTGAAAGACGAAATAAATCGAAAAAACAATCCAAAAGTAGGTGGGATTTTTGGCAGCTGGAACCTTCTTTATAGTAAAAATCATTGATTCTATTAGGCTTTATTTTGATCAGCATTCACCTATGAGCTTCATTAAGAAACCAAAACATCATTGGATAGAAGTAGAGATTTCTATCCAATGATGTAGATGTAGTTATTGCACATAATTAGTGTTACCTCATTCTACATGCTTAACAGTACTTATGCTTTTCTTGGTGTTTTGCTGCATGTATTCCTTCGCTAAACTTCGTCCGAATGATTCCGCTATTTCGCCTAAGAGGAATAACATTAACGCAATTGCAATCGGTACAAAACCTCTCATTTCATTAAAAATTTCCCGATATAGATACCGACCAAATAAATGGCATTTAATGACGTCACTATCAGAAAAATTCCCAATAATGCTAGAAAAATTTTGATTGAAATTGCCTTTTGCATAATAAAACTTAGATAATGTGGCATAGTCTTGCATCCGCTGGAGCCAAGTTTATTCTTTTTATTTTTTAATTGTCGCGGAATGGAATATACGTCGGCCATATCTTTCTCCGGTTTGCCAAACAAATAAGCTGAAGATAGCAATTATTATGACTAGCAATACTCCTTTATACGGTAAGCGACTAAGTACTCTTTTTGTGAAATCCATTTTAGTAACATCAGTTGTTGTAAATCAAAAACTCATAAGTTTCTCTTAAGCGAGCTATTTAGCTGAAAAATGCCCTTGAAGCCCGTCTTTTTTACCCAATTGATATGCGAACATAAACCCACCAAACAGGACTAACGAAAGGACTATTTTAATCAATGTATTCATCTGTTTCCAAATTATATTTTAGCATCCTCCTAATTCTTATATTTGATATGCAAGGTAAAATGAGAGCTGCTAAGCTCAAACAGTAATAGGTTTCTTGTACACAAATCTAGAATATGTAAATATTGCAATTGCTAATATGCAAAAAGTAAAAAGTTTTAGGTAGGAGTAATTGAAGAGATAAAATAGAAAATCCAATGGGTTTTCGAAAGAGCTGTCATTTTGAAAAAAGTGATAAATTCTGATGG
>Ga0308165_1004510_pt1 | contig 13672 bp, 9 predicted proteins | sample PhyWR2_FD_201032 | JGI IMG/M metagenome (GOLD analysis project Ga0308165, IMG submission 201032) | Phyllosphere microbial communities from UC Gill Tract Community Farm, Albany, California, United States - DLSLW.R2 | ecosystem: Host-associated > Plants > Phyllosphere > Unclassified | place: USA...
AAGAATATCGCCAGGCTTGGAAAGATAGCCACATGCGGCGCTATGACCATATCCGCTCGCGCTTCATTGAGCATCGCCCCCCATTCCGGGGTCGGCGGCTGTGCGCCCAGCCCGAGAAATGACAGGCTGGCGGCAGAGATAATCGATGTTCCAATACGCATGGTAAAATACACGACAATCGATGAAACCGTACCAGGCAATAGATGGCGGAAGATGATAGTCGCGTCTGAAGCGCCGATACTGCGCGCCGACTCAATATAAGTTTGCTGTTTCAGCACCAGCGTATTACCGCGAACCAGACGCGCAAAAGCCGGAATACTGAAGATGGCGACAGCGATGATAACATTGGTCATGCCACTGCCCATGACCGCCACTACCGCAATAGCCAGCAAAATACCGGGAAAAGCAAATAAGACGTCGCAGACCCGCATAATAATGCGGTCCCACAAGCCTTCATAATAACCCGCCAGTAAGCCAAAAAAGGTGCCAATCATGGCACCAATCAGCACCGAAAAGACACCTGCGGCCAATGAGATACGCGCCCCTACCAGCACGCGACTAAAAATATCGCGGCCCAGCGAGTCGACGCCAAACCAATGGCTTAACGACGGGCCCGCATTGAGCTGGTCGTAATCGAAATAGTTCTCTGCATTGTAAGGGACAATCCACGGAGCAATCAGGGCGATAATAATCAGCAAGACAATAAACGCCCCTGAGCTCATCGCCACCGGCTGGCGGGATATACGCCGCAAGAAAGTCTGCCAGGGGGTATTCATCCGTCCTGGTTTGACGATGGGCATAGCATTGAGAACGGCCTGGCGTCGCCAGTTAAACAGCTTCATCCCTATCGATACCTGATGGTCGGGTTAATGGCGGCATACAACAAATCCACCACTAAGTTAATCACAATAAACTCCAGCGAGAATAACAACACTTCGGCTTGAATCACCGGATAGTCGCGCATTTCAACCGAGTCCACCAGTAACCGGCCAAGCCCTGGCCAGTTAAATACTTTTTCGATAACTATCGATCCGCCCAGCAAAAAGCCAAACTGAAGCCCCATCATGGTCAGTACCGGGATCATGGCATTTCGCAGACCATGGCGGATAATCACCATCGTCTCGCTCAGGCCTTTGGCACGTGCGGTACGAATATAATCTTCCTGTAAAACCTCAACAAAGGAGGCTCGGGTAAAACGTGCCATCACTGCGGCAACCGCAGCACCCAGCGCCAGAGAAGGCAATATATAGTGCTGCCAGCTGTCTGCGCCGACCGTCGGTAGCCAGCCCAGTTCGACTGAAAATACCTGCATCAGCAACATACCTAAAGCAAAAGCCGGAAAAGAGATACCTGATACAGCAATAATCATGCTCAACGTATCTGGCCAGCGATTACGCCAGACCGCAGCAACAATACCAATAACCAGCCCAAATAGTGTCGCCCATGCCATGCTGGCAAGCGTTAACAACAATGTTGGCATAAAACGGCTGGCAATCTCTTCCGTAACCGGACGCTTTGAGACCAGTGAAGTACCAAAATCGCCCTGGAAAATATTACCCATGTAGTGCAAAAATTGTGACCATAACGGCCTGTTCAGGCCCAGCTCTTCGCGAACCAGTTCAATAACCGAGGCGTCCGCTTCGGGCCCGGCAATAATGCGCGCCGGGTCGCCTGGCAACATATGAACAAACAAAAACACGATCACGGCGACAATCAGCAGCGTCGGGATCAGGCCCAATAGACGTTTGAGGAAATAGGTAAACAATATCGCCTCTGTAATACAGGGGGCAAAGCAACCTGCTTTGCCACAGAAAAATACCCATAATGGATGGCGAACCGCGCCATCCATCCTGCTACTGCATAAAAGCAAAAATTACTTCAAATCAGCTTCATCAAAACTAAAACCGGTATCTGGCATCACATAAAATCCGGTTAAGTCCTTGCTATGTGCCGAAACCAGTTTCTCTACCACCAAAGGCACCCACGGGGACTCTTTCCAGATAATGTCCTGCGCGTCTTTGTACAGTTTGGCTTTTTCTTCCGGTTTGGTTGTTTTTAACGCCGCCGTCAAATCACTGTCAACTTGTGGATTGCTGTAAAACGCAGTATTAAACAGCGTAGGCGGCCAGTTAGTGGCAGCAAATAGCGGAGACAACGCCCAGTCAGCTTCTCCGGTAGAAGCTGTCCAGCCGGTATAGAACATTCTGACGCCACTCTCTTTTTGTCCTTTACCTTCGACTTCTGCCGCACGCTGTCCGGCATCCATCGCAGTCAGTTTCACCTTAATACCGACCTGAGCCAGCTGCTGCTGGGTGAACTGTAACACTTTTTGCGCGGTACTGTGATTATGAGAAGACCAAAGTGTTGTTTCAAATCCATTTGGGTACCCTGCCTCTGCTAATAATTGCTTTGCCTTTGCAGGGTCATAAGGCCATGGTTTGAATTGAACAGAGTAAGCAATTGCCGGAGGGACAACGCCCTCAGCCGGTGTAGCATAACCTGAGAACGCAACTTTCACCAAAGCATCACGGTTAATCGCATAGTTAATCGCTTCACGAACTTTTGGATTATCAAAAGGTTTTTGCGTCACGTTCATACTGATATAGCGCTGCATAATTGACGGCGATGCCACGAGATCAATTTTACTATTTTTCGCTAAAATACCGGCTTGCTCATAAGGGATCGGGAAAGCGAACTGAGCTTCACCGGTCTGGAGCATGGCTGCACGGGTGTTATTATCAACAACCGGTCGCCAGGTGATGCTATCGAGTTTTGGTAAACCCGGTTGCCAGTAATCGGCAAATTTTTTCACTTTTACAAAGTCAGTCTGATTCCAGGTTTCCAGCTGATACTGCCCTGTCCCGACCGGGTGCAGCCCAATATCTTTACCGTATTTTTGCAACGCTGTCGGCGAGATCATCGCTGTCGCCGGGTGAGCCAGAACATTAATAAACGCTGAGAATGGCTGCTTTAAGGTGATTTTAACGGTTTTAGGATCGATAACTTCAGTGCTATCAATTAAGCGATAAAGGTTATAGCGCTTAAGGTGATTATTCGGATCGCTGGCACGGTCAAGGTTGACCTTCACGGCCTCGGCATTAAAATCCGTTCCATCCTGGAATTTCACGCCAGAACGCAGGACAACGGTATAATCGAGACCATTTTCTGACACGCTATAGCTCTCGGCCAGGACATTGGTAAACTTCATGTCTTTATCAAGTCCGAATAATCCCTGATAAAACGATTTTGCTACTGCCTGAGAGAGCGTGTCGTTAGCATCATAAGGATCTAGCGTCGTGAGATTCGATCCCACCGCTACCACGATATTTTTGGCAGCAAATGCAGGTGAAGCAATAAATACCGAGGCAAGCCCCGCTGAAATTAACCATTTTTGCGTGTTACGAATTGTCATTATTTTTCTCCAGGGCTCTTTAAACACGATTTTCACTACTACCGATAGTGTGCCGGGCAACAAAGTGCCCAGGGGCTATTTCAACCAAGGGAGCGATATAAGGTTCATCTCCCAGGTTCCGCACAGCACTTGGGGTTTCATCTGATACTAGTACAGGTTTACGGCCCCGAAAGCTGGGATCGGCGACCGGCACTGCTGCCATCAGTTTACGAGTATAAGGATGCTGCGGGTTCTCAAATACAGCGCGGCGTGGGCCTATTTCAACGATTTGTCCAAGATACATCACCGCCACGCGGTGACTGATGCGCTCCACCACGGCCATATCATGTGAGATAAACAAAAAGGCAATACCAAATTCTTGCTGTAAATCGAGCAATAAGTTAATTATCTGGGCACGAATAGAAACATCCAGCGCCGATACTGACTCATCCGCAATCACCACTTGAGGATTCAGTGCCAGTGCACGGGCAATGCAAATACGCTGGCGCTGACCACCGGAAAACTCATGTGGATAGCGCGAAGCATATTCTGGCAATAAACCTACCCGCTCCAGTAACCAGGCCACCCGCTGTTCAGCCTGCTCAGGCGTCATGACTTTATGGACCAGCAAAGGCTCAGCTATCGAATAACCCACGGTTTGTCGAGGATCAAGAGAGGCATAAGGATCCTGAAAGATAAACTGAATATTTCTACGCACCAGCTGCATATCGGTATTCGAGAGAGTGTCGATTCGCCGTCCATCAAAGGTAATGGTGCCACCCTGATTTTTTACCAGGCGTAACAATGAGCGACCGGTGCTCGATTTACCACAACCCGATTCTCCCACCAGCGCCAGGGTTTCTCCAGGGCGCAAATCGAAGCTGACTTTTTCCACTGCATGAACTTCACGCTTAACACGGTTGAAAATACCGCCACGAATAGGGAAACGAGTAACCAAGTCCCGCACTTCAAGAATAGGTTTTGCCCCAACCGGAATGGTATCTTGTGGCGGAAAGGTAATGTATGTGCCGGCATCATCTGGAGAGATAACCGGAAATTTCTGGGGAAGTGCGAGCCCGGCCATCGATCCGAGACGAGGTACCGCAGCCAGTAATGACTGGGTATAACGATGCTGTGGATGGCGGAAAATCTGTTCTACCGGACCACTTTCAACCGCCTGCCCCTGGTACATGACTAATACGCGATCGGCAATATCCGCCACCACCCCCATATCATGGGTGATAAAAATCACGCCCATCTGCATTTCATCTTGCAAGACGCGGATCAACTGTAAAATTTTTGCCTGAATAGTGACATCCAGAGCCGTGGTCGGTTCATCCGCAATCAGAACTGCAGGGCGACATGACAGCGCCATAGCAATCATGACGCGCTGACGCATCCCACCCGAAAGCTGATGTGGAAAACGCTTAAGAATATCCCGGGCATCGGGGATGCGTACTCTTTCCAGCATCAACCTTGCCTCTTCCAGCGCCCTTTTATGGCCTACCTTCTGGTGTAACTGAATCGCCTCTGCGATTTGAACCCCGACGGGAAACACCGGATTAAGCGAGGTCATCGGCTCCTGAAAGATCATCGCAATATCAGCGCCCCTGACATTGCGCATCTGGGCATTACTCATCCCGGGCAAATCGACCACTTGTTGATTTCTACGGCGCAGCAATAATTGTTCACAGGTTGTCTGGCTGCCTGACTCACTGAGAAGACGCATCAAGGCAAGTCCTGTAACAGACTTGCCTGAACCCGATTCCCCGACAATAGCCAGTGTTTCGCCACGACTCAGCGTAAAGGAGAGATTTTTGACTGCCTGTGTAAGCTGGCCTTGTTGCTCAAAGCTAACCGTTAAATCACGTACTGAAAGTACGTGCTCTGTAGCAAGGGCATGACTAAGCGGCATCCGTTATCCTTATCACTATAAATATCTGTTTTGCTCCAGAGCCAGCGAGAAAGCCACCTGAATTATTGGAAACAGACCCTTTCTCCATCAAACCATGCTCAGAGATTTGTTGCAAACTTAGCAGCACGGATGACAAATCACCGGATAAATTCATTTCTGTGACCAAGATTAGAATCGATCACGATAAAAAGACTAAAACCGTGATTTAACTGGAATAAATGAATACTGTTTGCAGTGTACTATCACTAAAAGTTGAAGCAATGCACATTTATGCATTTCTAATCCTGGTTTTGGTGTTTATTCAAACAATATATTCGTACTCAGTTCCCACATTCGGGGCATCATTTCTCGCGTAAAGAAGCGGCTAAGGAGAGGTATCGTGGTTAAAGGTCTACAATTGTCATCACTGGCTTTGTTGATTGCATTTAATGTGAATGCAGCAACGGTTGATTTACGGGTTATGGAAACATCAGACATCCACAGTAACCTGGTTGATTTTGATTACTATAAAGATAAACCAACCGAACAATTTGGCTTAGTCCGTACTGCGACACTGATCAAAAATGCCAAAAAGGAAGCCGCCAATGCGGTTTTAGTGGATAACGGTGATTTAATCCAAGGTAGTCCGCTCGCTGATTACATGGCAAACAAAGGCTTGAAAAAGGGCGAGTCTCACCCGGCACACAGTCTGATGAATACCATGGGCTATACCGTGGGTAACTTTGGTAACCATGAATTTAACTTTGGATTAGATTATCTGCAGCAAGCTATCGCAGGCGCGCATTTTCCCTATGTGAATGCCAACATTGTGGATGCCAAAACCGGGAAAAACGTCTTTAACCCCTATATTATTGTCGACACACCGGTCACCGATCGTGACGGTAAAACACATAATCTAAAAATTGGCTATATTGGCTTTGTCCCACCACAAATTCTTATCTGGGATAAACAAAATCTGGAAGGGAAAGTGAAGGTCAATGACATCACTGAAACCGCCAAAAAATTTGTTCCACAAATGAAGAAAGAAGGTGCCGATCTCATTGTCGCTATTCCTCATTCAGGTTTTTCACAAGAACCTTATAAAGCGATGGCTGAAAACTCCGTTTATTATCTCAGTGAAGTTCCGGATATTAACGCCATCATGTTTGGCCACTCTCATGGCGTGTTCCCGGGAAAAGAGTTTGCGGGTATTAAGGGGGTTGATGTAGAAAAAGGCACCGTCAACGGTGTACCTGCGGTGATGCCGGGTCAGTGGGGCGATCACCTTGGGGTAGTTGATTTAGTGGTTAATAATGACGACGGCAACTGGAAAGTCGTTGATGCCACAGCGCATGCTCGCCCGGTTTACGATAAAGCAAATAAAAAACCCTTAGTTGAACGTGATGAAGCGTTAGTAAAAATTATTGATGAGCAACATGAAGGAACCCGTGACTTTGTCGGTAAACTCATTGGTAAAGCGTCGGAAAATATGTACAGCTATTTAGCCCTGGTGCAGAGTGATCCAACGGTACAAATCGTCAATGACGCACAGGCCGACTATACGCGGAAGTTTATTCAAGGCGATCCTGATTTAGCTGACTTACCTGTATTATCTGCTGCCGCTCCGTTTAAAGCCGGCGGACGTAAAAATGCCCCTGCCGAATTTATTGAAGTTGAAAAAGGTGATTTAACCTTCCGCAACGCAGCAGACCTCTACCTTTATCCGAATACTTTAGTGGTCGTTAAGGCAACCGGTGCCGATGTGGTTGAATGGCTGGAATGTTCTGCAGGTATGTTTAATCAGATAGATCCACAATCCACTGCCACACAAAGTCTGATTAACTGGGACGGATTCAGAACCTATAACTTCGATACGATCAGTGGCGTCAATTATCAAATCGATTTAACCCAACCGGCAAAATACGATGGCGACTGCCAGACGGTGAATAAAGAGGCGAATCGAATTAAAAATGTGACCTGGCAGGGTAAACCTATCGATCCAAAAGCGACATTCTTAGTGGCAACCAATAATTACCGGGGATACGGGGCTAAGTTCGCAGGTACCGGTGATGACCATGTGGTATTTGCTTCTCCAGATGAGAACCGCTCAATTTTAGCGGCTTATATTGCTAAAGAGTCGAAAGACAAAGGTGAGATTAGCTCTAAAGCTGACAATAACTGGTCCTTCACCCCGATTAAAACCGATAAAAAATTAGATGTGCGCTTTGAAACTTCACCGAGCGAAAAAGCCGCGAAATTTATTAAAGAACATGCTCAGTATCCTATGAAACAAGTGGGAACGGATGAAACTGGCTTTGCTATTTATCAGGTTTATCTAGCTGAAAAATAATCATTAAAGCATCACTGTAAGCCTGCCAGTACTGGCAGGCTTACACTAATATCAGACGATATTCTTTACTTTCAGGCTCCATGTCCCTTATTAAAACTGTTAATAATTAGAACAAACAAATAAAACCAATATAATATCCATTATATTTTCCCAATGAACTTCTCTGTTGTTTTTTAGTAACCAAAAAAATGAGCTTTTATTGGTACTATTAAAAAATAAAATGCTTATTGTAATCCTCTTCTACTCAGTTGCCATATGATTCACCCTATATATTAACAATGCGAATCATTACACAATTAATTGAAAATAAAACTAAATTATATTAAATGCATCTAAAAGTTAACCAATAATGAAGAGGACTATTCATGCTAAATAACACTCAGGGAAATACATCACAATTCCTTTCTACCCATAGCGCTTATCAAATCGATGACTCTATATCGAATAACCAAGCCGAGAACCTACCACTGGCATCACAAATAAAAAAATTGGCGAATTCAAATGAATCCTTAGCCTCTGTGACAGCGCACTTTTATCCAGAGGAAGGTCAAGTTAGATCTTCATGCTACCAGCAAGGATGGTTGAAGCATTTTCTTATAAAATTGTCCATTTTTGCCGGAACAGCAGCCCTCGCTGCTGGCGCATTCACTTATTTCTCCAGGAGAGAAGGTAATGGAAACCAGTTAGGACACATATCAGATGCAGAACTTCTGCCCCAGAGAAATATGTCTTTTTTAAAATCACCAGAAAGATTATCCATGCCTGGTATACATGATCAGATATCCAGTACGGCGGCGGATCCATTCAATAGCACTGAGGTAATAAATAACTCATCTGAGCCTTATCAATATTACAAAAATATTTATGGGACGAAGGTTCCATCCAATATTACTGAGACAGAATATAATCCTTACGGGGCCTTTTTTTTTCGAGGGAGCTTATTAAGTGAAACTAATGAACCACCTAAGTATGAGTATGTTAATCATGTCTATGCAGTTAACGACGAAAATAAATCTGTATTCATTGGCGCTGTATTGCCAAGCCGTTCTGAGGGAGATTCAGCTGAAATATCCAGAGCTGATTTTTTAAAAACTATTCCGAGAGATCTGTACTATCCACTTGGAAAAGAAATGTACAATAACATGAGTGAATTTTATAAAAATGAAATTGATAGTGCCGTATCATCAGTATCTAATGGCAGCGAGGAAGAAAAACGTTCTGCTGTTAAACATTTGCTTGATACATTTTATAGATATTCTGTATTAGTAAAAACAGTGGAAGAGAAAAATTACTACCTGGAAAATTTACTCCCTGGTGAACATATTGAAGAAATATTGACACATAAAAAACGAGTCTCATCACTTTTAGCCGCTGACGTAATCATTAATAACAAGTCCAAATTTCATTATATGGCTAATAGAATGTCAGATGCTACAGAATATACTAAACAGCAAATTTCCGAAATGAAGAATAGATGTTACAGTTACATTGAATAACAAATTAAAAATATCATCTACAGTGTAAACAATTCGTACTATCTTTAATTCCCGATAGGAAATCATAATCCAGAGGGTAAATTACTGCTACAAAGATTATCTTCCCTCTTGATATTTCTGGCTATGGACAGTTATGTGATGATGAAATTTTAAAGAACGGATGAAACAGACTTTGCCATTTACCCGGTCTCATTGGGTGAAAAGTGAACATTGATGATATGACTGTCAGTAAACAATAAAGTCAAACGGAGCCATGATTTTCAGGCTCCGTTTTTAATCTGGGGCGATTAAAAAAAAGCAGCTGCAACGTTTCTCAACTCAGAAAGGGTTTCAGGTTTATCATTTTGAACGATATCTTTATTTATTTTTAGTATGACTGCCTTAATGACATCTGAATTTTTATTCAAATTTTGACTTTCCATTATCTCGTTAATTTCTGACAACTGGTTAATATTTATTTTTATTGAAATTCTTTTTGAAGCTCTTGCCCTGGCGAAGTCGTCATTAAGAAAATTTGATAACCCAGCTTGCTCATAATGCCCGGTATTTAAAGCATGTATGTAATAGAGGATAAGAGCACGGTTAAATTTATCATCTAAGTCTGGGTTTATTTTTTGCGTCGCCACATTTAAAATATCTAAAAAATGTGCCGGAACCCTCACTTCAACAGAAGTTTTAATTCTATCAAATTCCTCTTTAATTTTTGGCGTGGATTGTGCCGGTATACTGACTACCTCATGACACTTATCGCATACGGCAGCCAGTATATTTTTAACTGTTCCACTTTTATCACTAAAATCAACATCACGTAATAAATAAGTAGCCTCATGCCTTCCACAGTTGTGACAAACAACTTGTCTTTTCTCGCCCTCTTTGACTATTCTCATGGAATACCTCTTATTTATGCACGCTTATAAAAATAATATCAGGCTCAAGGAAATAAAATTTTACGTACCAGTAAAAATCATCTTTAAAGGGGCGGAGTATATGCACATTGATTAAGTTATCTTGATGATGAGGGCGACATTGATATTCTGCTCCTGATGTCTGAGCTATCAAAGAGATAACGTAGTCTGTATCTATTACACCGGTTGAAAACAGGTTTTTTACATTCACATCACGCCTGGCCTCATGATCAAAAGCCCCATTTTTTAGATAATCTATAGCAATCCTTTTAATATCTTTGAATCCCATCGCCTCACCCTCATGATGTACGAAAGAAATCGTACAGTCAAGAACATTTTCAGTTCATCCCTGGAGTAGATAAAAATAATGGATAATCCAATTATTAGAAATGAAACACCCGCAATGTTTCTCGGCATTCTCCTCACTTCTGATAAATAATGCACCTCTCTCTTCTGGAATAACGGCGAGTAAAGTAATTACCTAGATAATTATTCGGATTGCGATATTTTTATCAGAACAAGCATTTCTTTTTCCACTATAAAACATTAAACAATCGATGGTTGCACAGTAATGAAGCTTTATTGATATTATCTATCAATAATGTCACCTATTGTCATGCCAATTAGCTATCAACACGACGACAATATATTTCCCGCGTAAATACAGGCCAATCAAAGATGCAAAATCACACATCATCAATACAATATCGTGCATTGATGATAATTTCACCACTGAAAGATGAGTACATCTGAAAATACATCAACCAAGAGAATTTTTATGCCATATAATATCCTGTCTAATATATCACTAAATTCTTCTTTGTATTATATAAATCAAATCACTCCCCAATCTTTTGTTAATCTATCCAATACCCCGTCATTGACATCACAAATAAAAACGGTAGCCAATTCAACTACAGATTTCGCCTCTGCGAAGGCCTATTCGGCCTACTCAACCTACGCTTCCCAACAAACCATTATCGCTGATCCGATTAGCCCGGGTATCAGTGTTGCTACAACCAGTACTGATGAAGCTCAGAAACCGTCATCAGGACAGAAACCTCTTTCTCCACAAGATTTAGCAAATAATCGTTTTATACTTAAAAGTGTTAACGACACGCCATTTATCCCCCTAAATAACAGCAAGCTCCCGGAACTGAGTTTCGATGAGAATCTGCAAATATCCGGAGCCATGGGCAACTATTTTTCCGGCAAGGCAACACTGAGTGGTGACCAACTTAAAACACAAGGTTTAGCCATGACCAGAGTGTTATCCCATAACCCTCAACTTAACGAACTTGATGTGCAGCTTGGTAAAATGCTGAGTGACGGTGCGCAAATCAGCTTTGATGGTTATGAGTTAACGCTAAAAAGCAATCAATACACCCTGACCTGGATGCTGGCTGCCCCACAATACTTCCGCTACTAGTTCCGACGGCAGGCATATCTTTACGGTATCGTCTGCCGCTTGCTATACCAGACATTCCGACAATACAGCACTTAGCTCCGGTGTGAGGCATGAGATAAACCGGCTAAAAAAAGCGAAACAATGACGAGTAAAGTAATTGTTCTGCCAGCAATCATTCGGAGCCCCTATTTTCTGTCATAATAAGGCTTTGCTTTATTAGCTACCGAGGAATCAACAATGGAACAGACTGCCGGACTTATCCCCCTGGAAACTGCGCTGGAAAAGATGCTGTCGGGTATCTCAGCGGTGACCGAAACGCAGACCTTAACGTTACTTCAGGCAGCAGGGCGCATCACAGCAGCACCGGTTATCTCCCCTATTGATGTTCCTGGTTTTGATAATTCAGCAATGGACGGCTATGCGGTAAGAATGAAGGATATTGAATCCGGAGCAGCGTTATCCGTTGCCGGTAAAGCCTTTGCAGGCCAGCCCTTTAGCGACGTCTGGTCAGAAAAGAGCTGTGTCCGTATTATGACGGGGGCACCTGTCCCGCCAGGTACTGATGCCGTCATTATGCAAGAGGAAGCCGAAGTGAGTGAGCATGGCGTTCGCTTCCCAGCCTCTGTTCGTCCAGGTCAGAACATTCGCCGTCATGGCGAAGATATTCTGGAAGGCACCGCTATTCTTGACGCCGGAATTAAACTCAGCGCCGCCGAACTGGCGATGATAGCCTCCCTCGGTATCAAAGAAGTTCAGGTATTTCGCCCACTCAAAGTTTCAGTCTTCTCAACCGGGGATGAGCTGCGTTTACCCGGCGAAACGCTGGCAGAAGGACAAATTTACGATACCAACCGTCTGGCGGTACATATCATGTTGTCTCAGCTCGGTTGTGAGGTAACAGACTTAGGGATTATTCCCGACAGCGAACAGGCTTTACGCACCGCCTTCCAGCAGGCATCTCTGCATGCGGATGTGGTTATCAGTAGCGGCGGTGTCTCGGTGGGTGAGGCCGATTATACTAAGCAGATCCTTGAAGAGCTCGGGGAAATAGGTTTCTGGAAACTCGCTATCAAACCCGGTAAACCTTTCGCCTTTGGACGACTGAGTAATAGCTGGTTCTGCGGTTTACCGGGCAATCCAGTGTCTGCTGCGGTGACATTTTATCAGTTAGTCCAGCCACTGCTGGCGCGGCTCAGCGGACAGCAGGGCCTGGCACTCCCCGCCCGATTACGGGTACGTACCGCTGAAAAATTGAAGAAAAGTCCGGGACGACTGGATTTTCAACGCGGTATTCTTAAAACAGGCGATCAGGGTGAGCTGGAAGTTCATAGTACCGGACATCAGGGATCGCATATTTTTAGTTCTTTCAGTCAGGCAAACTGTTTTATCGTTCTTGAGCGCGAACGAGGTCATGTTGAGGCCGGTGAATGGGTAGAGGTTGAACCCTTTAATTCACTGTTTGGAGGCTAAGATGGACGTGCTGACTGATGCTGAAATGTTGCGCTATAACCGTCAGATAGTCCTGCGAGATTTTGATTTTGACGGCCAGGAAAAGCTGAAAAGCTCAAAAGCATTCATTGTCGGGCTGGGCGGCTTGGGCTGCGCGGCAACACAATATCTCGCAGCGGCAGGTGTCGGACATTTGACGTTGCTCGACTTTGATACCGTGGCTCTTTCTAACCTTCAACGTCAGACTCTGCATCATGATAGCAATATCGGCCAGCCCAAAGTTACCTCCGCCAGTGAGGCGCTGGCAGCAATTAATCCTCACATTCAGATTAACACTATCAATAGTCTGTTAGCCGAGGAGCAACTGCATCAGCACATAGCAGAGCATGATATTGTGCTGGACTGCACCGATAATATTGAAATCCGTCAGCAGCTTAATCGTGGCTGTTTTGCCCATAAAGTGCCACTGGTATCCGGAGCAGCTATTCGTATGGAAGGTCAGATAAGTGTCTTTACTTATCAACCCGGCACTCCCTGCTACCGCTGCTTGAGCCGGCTGTTTGGCGACGCAACATTGAGTTGTGTTGAGGCAGGAGTCATGGCACCGCTGGTGGGCGTGATAGGATCGCTACAAGCGATGGAAGCCATTAAAGTTCTGACTCACTTTGGTACACCGCCAACAGGCAAGATAGTGATGTATGACGCGATGACTTGCCAGTTCAGGGAAATGAAACTGATGCGCAACCCTCAATGTGAGGTCTGCGCACCGACTGACTGCG
>Ga0308165_1004511_pt1 | contig 13671 bp, 16 predicted proteins | sample PhyWR2_FD_201032 | JGI IMG/M metagenome (GOLD analysis project Ga0308165, IMG submission 201032) | Phyllosphere microbial communities from UC Gill Tract Community Farm, Albany, California, United States - DLSLW.R2 | ecosystem: Host-associated > Plants > Phyllosphere > Unclassified | place: USA...
GAGTACTGGCAAGCTGTGCGACCTTAACTCATGCGCGCTATATTTTGGCCGATGAGGTGACATCCTGGCTGGATGACGAGCATGCCTGCCAGCTACTGACGCACTTGCGGGCTTTTTGTCAGCAAGGTCGAGCTATCTTATGGGTTACCCACGACTTAGCGCTGGCTGCGCGATTTGCCGATAAAATTGCGGTATTACACCAAGGCGAATTATGCGAAACACTGCGAGCTGATGAGCTGAAAAATCAGGGTGGAAGCGAATGGCTACAATCCTTGTGGACCGCTTTACCAGAACAGCAATTCATCAGCCAGCCCATTTTGCAACGGGAGGAAACTGAACATGCTGACTATCGATAATTTGTCGATAACCCAGGGTGGTAAACAGCTCTGGGACGATGTTTCATTCACTCTTAACCCCGGAGAGCGTTTAGGGATCTCGGCGCCCAGTGGATTTGGTAAAACCACCCTCGGTCGAGTCATTGCTCAATGGCAGACTCCCTCCAGCGGCCAGGTGTTAATTGATGGCGTCCCTCCTGCAAAAACCGGTTATTGCCCCATCCAACTCGTCCCCCAGCATCCTGAACTCAGTTTTAACCCCTACCGTACTACCGGCGACAGTTTGCATGATGCCTGGCGGCCTGATGCCCAGTGGCTTGAGCGTATGGTGGTGAATCCAAAATGGTTAAAACGCCGGCCTGATGAGTTATCCGGCGGGGAGTTGGCCCGTATTGCGTTATTGCGCGCCTTAGACCCAAGAACTCGCTATTTAATTACTGACGAAGTCACGGCCCAGCTTGATGCACATATTCAGGCACAAATTTGGAAAGTCCTGTTGGAAGAAACCAAACACCGTCCATTAGGGCTGATTATTTTTAGTCATAACAAGGCATTACTGGAAAGAGTCTGTTCCAGAATCTGGATACCTAGCAGAAAACATAAATCGCTCCATGACGACGGTAGCTCATTACCACCAGTAAATAAGGCGATTTCTTTTTGACGGGTTAGCCCTACCCTGGCAGGTAGTTTTATCAGGTGGTTATTCACCATTGTGGTTGTCGTTATTTTTCACTTTATTAACACGATACAGGAGGGCTCATGCAGCTCACCCCTAGAGAAGTTGAAAAACTCATGATTTACACGCTGTCTGACGTGGCATTAAAACGCAAGGCACGTGGTCTTAAGCTCAATTATCCAGAAGCAGTTTCTATTATTACCGTGACCGCAATGGAAGGCGCTCGAGATGGTAAAACCGTAGAAGATGTGATGAAAGAGGCGAGTCAGGTTCTGACCAAGGATGATGTAATGGAAGGCGTCGCGGACCTTATTCCTAACGTTCAGGTTGAGGCCATTTTCACTGACGGCAGCCGTCTGGTCACGGTACACGACCCAATCAAATAACGGCAAGCTGCGTGCGAGTAAAACCTGAATTGAATATTGCAGAGGATTAAAGCATGAGCGCGAAAAAGAATACCCAAACCAATCCTGAAGAAAATACTCCACTCGGTGGCTTAATTCTAGCCGATACGCCGATTACCTTTAATGAGAACAAACCCGCGGTTAAAGTAAAAGTCCGTAATACCGGCGATCGCCCTATTCAGGTCGGCTCTCATTTCCATTTCTTTGAAGCAAACCGTGCTCTGGAATTTGACAGAGAAGCGGCTTACGGCAAACGACTGAATATTTCATCCACTACCGCGATTCGTTTTGAACCGGGTGATGAAACCGAAGTCTCCCTGATTCCTTTTGGCGGCAAACAAACACTCTACGGCTTCAACAATCTGGTTGATGGCTGGGCGGGTGAAGGCGTTGTCCCTGGAAGTCAGCGTCCAGATAAACTGGAATCACTTCGTCGCGCTGAAGAGCGCGGATTTAAATCGCCTAAGAAATAAGCGGTAATACTGTCGACATTCAATGACGTGTAGACCACCAGCGTTGCGCGTCCCGGAAAAAGAAAGGAACGAAAGATGCCTCAAATTTCTCGGCAAGAATATGCGGGTCTGTTTGGCCCAACAACAGGTGACAAAATTCGCCTCGGTGATACCAACCTGTTTATTGAAATTGAAAAAGATTTACGTGTTTATGGTGAAGAGTCTGTCTATGGCGGCGGTAAGTCGCTGCGTGACGGTATGGGCGCAGATAACACCCTGACGCGTGACAATGGCGTACTGGATTTGGTGATTACCAACGTCACCATCGTTGATGCTCGCCTGGGCGTGATTAAAGCGGATGTCGGTATCCGTGACGGCAAAATTGTCGGTATTGGTAAAAGTGGTAACCCTGGAACGATGGATGGTGTCACTCCAGGACTGGTTGTCGGTGTCAGCACCGATGCGATTTCCGGCGAACACTTGATTCTGACTGCTGCGGGTATTGATAGCCATATCCATCTGATCTCTCCTCAGCAGGCCTATCATGCCCTTTCTAACGGCGTGACGACCTTCTTTGGCGGCGGTATTGGGCCAACAGATGGCACTAACGGAACCACTGTAACCCCTGGTCCGTGGAACATCCGTCAGATGCTGCGCTCTGTTGAAGGTCTGCCGGTCAATATTGGCCTGCTGGGTAAAGGTAACTCATTCAGTCGTCAGCCTTTGATTGAGCAGGCGGTTGCCGGTGTCGTCGGCTATAAAGTGCATGAAGACTGGGGCGCTACAGCGAATGCTATCAGACACTCTCTGCGCATGGCTGACGAACTGGATATTCAAGTTTCCGTCCATACCGACAGTCTGAACGAATGCGGCTACGTTGAAGATACTATTGATGCCTTCGAAGGCCGTACTATCCATACCTTCCATACCGAGGGTGCTGGCGGCGGTCACGCTCCAGATATTATTCGCGTTGCCAGCCAGTCTAACGTACTGCCAAGTTCAACTAACCCGACGCTGCCGTATGGCATCAACAGTCAGGCTGAACTGTTCGATATGATAATGGTATGTCATAACCTGAACCCTAACGTTCCAGCCGACGTTGCCTTTGCTGAAAGCCGTGTCCGTCCAGAAACTATCGCCGCAGAAAACGTACTGCACGATATGGGTGTCATCTCCATGTTCTCCAGTGACTCTCAGGCAATGGGCCGTGTGGGTGAAAACTGGCTGCGTGTCATGCAAACCGCCCATGCGATGAAAGCATCCCGTGGCAAGTTGCCAGAAGATGCACCGAATAACGATAACTTCCGTGTTCTGCGTTATGTCGCCAAAATCACCATTAACCCGGCTATTGCTCAAGGCGTCAGCCATGTCCTCGGTTCTGTTGAAGTCGGTAAAATGGCAGACCTGGTACTGTGGGATCCTCGCTTCTTCGGCGCGAAACCAAAAATGGTTATTAAGGGTGGCATGATCAGCTGGGCGGCAATGGGTGACCCTAATGCTTCCCTGCCAACACCGCAGCCAGTGTTCTATCGTCCCATGTTTGGTGCTATGGGTAAAACGTTGCAGGACACTTGTGTGACCTTCGTTTCTCAGGCCGCTCTTGATGATGGCGTCAAAGAAAAAGCGGGTCTCGACCGTCAGGTTATCGCAGTGAAAAATTGCCGTACCATCTCTAAACAAGACTTGGTGCGTAACGACAAGACTCCGCATATTGAAGTCGATCCAGAAACCTTTGCGGTAAAAGTCGATGGTGTACATGCGACTTGTGAGCCGATTGATACCGCGACTATGAACCAGCGTTATTTCTTTGGTTAATAGATAAATCAGGACGTAAATACCGTTCAGTGGCCCAAACCAGGGCCACTGACTGGCTAAAAATACAGATAAGGAATAGCAGCATGATTTTGATCGAAGATATTCTGGGCAACGTCAAAAAAGACCCCGTCTGGCAGGCCAGACTGAAACATGCCTCTCTGGATGTATTAGTGCTCGATCAACGTGAAGCGCAAAAAAGCCGTTGCCGTAAACTCAGCACCCAGGGTGTTGATTTAGGTATTTCACTCGACAGGCACGTTATGCTGGCAGATGGTGATGTGCTGTCATGGGATGAGCAGAATAATGTTGCCATCATCGTGCAGATTAATTTACGTGATGTGATGGTCATTGACCTGAGCGAGTTAAAAAACCGTTCGCCGGACGAGTTCATTAAAACCTCTTTTGAACTAGGCCATGCGCTGGGGAATCAGCACTGGAAAGCGGTCACCAAAAATAACTATGTTTATGTCCCGCTCACCGTCGCCACGACCATGATGGCGTCCGTTATGAGAACGCATGGCTTCCAGCATCTCCCGTTCCATTTTGTCAAAGGTCAGGAGATCCTGCCGCTGCTCAGTAACTCCGAAGCACGCTTACTGTTTGGTGGTGCGGAAGACACTGATACTCATGTTCATGTCGCCAGCCCGTTAGATGATCCTCATGCTGGTAGCGCAGTACATTCGCATGGTCATCACGGTCACAGCCATTCACATGGCCATAGCCACGGACACAGTCATAGCCACGATCATTCAGATGATGACCATAAACACTGATTGCTTTCAGGAGGCACTGCTATGAATGCATCAGATCTCATTCGTATCATGCAATTTGGTGATTCTGTACTGCCCGTCGGTGCCTTTACCTTCTCGAATGGCGTGGAATCAGCCATTCAGGCAGGCATCGTTCGTGATGTGCCAACACTAAAAGGCTTTGTTCTGACCGCGCTGAAACAAGCAGCCAGTTGCGATGGTGTCGGCGTAGTCGTCGCTCATCGTGCGGTGATGTCCGATGACAAAGAAACCCTGTTTCGAGCTGACTGGGCGGTGAATAATCGCAAGTTGAATGAAGAAAGCCGACTGATGGCAACCCGAATGGGGAAAAAACTGGCCGAGATGTCGATACGGGTTGTGGAACATCCAATGATTGAGTGGTGGTTACAGGAAATAAAAGCGGGTAATGCTGCCGGTACTTATCCTGTCACCCAGGCTCTGGTGATGGCCGTCCAAGGTATCCAGGAGCGTGAAGTGGTGGTTATGCATCAATACGGTGTCGCCATGACCATGCTCAGTGCGGCAATGCGCCTGATGCGAATTACCCACTTCGAAACGCAGCATATTATGTTCGAGCTCAGCAAAGATATCGAAACATTCTGTGAGATTGCCGAGAGGGCGGATATCGACCAGATGTCTTCTTATGTACCGATTGTCGATATTTTAGCGGCAATGCATGTGCAGGCACATGTCCGTCTGTTTAGTAACTGACTCTCGATAACGTAAAAACTATTTTGTGTAGTGGAAACCGTTCGACTCCACAACACAGCTACAATTAAATAAAAATGAAGAGGAATGCACCGTGAATAGCCATTCAACCGATAAACGCAAAAAAATTACCCGCATTGGTATTGGTGGCCCGGTAGGTTCAGGTAAAACGGCCGTTATCGAAGTCATCACACCGATTTTAATTCGTCGTGGCCTGAAACCACTGATCATTACTAACGACATTGTGACCACAGAAGATGCCAAACAGGTCAAACGTACGCTGAAAGGTATTTTAGATGAAGACAAAATCCGTGGTGTAGAAACCGGCGCTTGTCCTCACACCGCAGTACGTGAAGATCCCAGTATGAATATTGCTGCTGTAGAAGAGATGGAAGAGCAGTATCCGGACAGTGACCTCATCATTATTGAAAGCGGCGGTGACAACCTGACACTGACCTTTAGTCCGGCACTGGCTGACTTCTATATCTACGTTATCGATGTTGCTCAAGGGGAAAAAATTCCACGTAAAAACGGCCCGGGCCTGGTACAGGCCGATATCCTGATAATCAATAAAATTGACCTCGCGCCTTATGTCGGCGCCAGTCTCGATGTGATGGAAAGCGATACTAAAGTGGTCCGCGGCAACCGCCCTTATATTCTGACTAACTGCAAAACTGGACAGGGTATTGAAGAGCTGGTCGATATGATAATGCGTGACTTCTTGTTTACTCATGTTGAACCACAAGGAGAGCCTGCATGATTCGACAGAGCCAGAACATCGCGGAAACACCTTCCCGAGTTCGTGCTCATGCGTTGGGTGTTAACGCACCAGAACTCGCAGAATATCAGGATGAGCCAGCACAAATGCGGAGTGGAACTGTGGGGAAAAGTGGCTATCTGAAGCTCAGATTTGCCAAGCGTGAGCGTCGTAGTATTTTAGCTGAAATGGAACGTCGGGTGCCCTCTATGGTGCAGAAAGCACTGTACTGGGATGAAGAAATGCCTGAACTTCCTTGTGTCACGATGATTTCGACATCCGGATGCGTGTTACAAGGTGACCGACTGGCCACCGATGTCATTGTCGAGGCGGGAGCTTGCGCCCATGTCACGACACAATCGGCGACCAAAGTTCATATGATGAACGCCAATTATGCCACCCAGATCCAGCACTTTATTGTGGAAGAAAATGGCTACCTCGAGTTTATGCCTGACCCGCTAATTCCACACCGTGACTCCCGTTTTATCACCGATACGCTGATCAATATTCACCCCAGCGCAACGGCTCTGTACTCAGAAATTTTGATGTCCGGAAGAAAGTACCATCATCAGGATGAACGCTTTGGTTTCGATGTTTACTCCTCTCGTATTGTGGCGCAAGACCCACAGGGTAAAGAGTTATTTGTCGAAAAATATATTCTTGAACCCAAGGTTGAAAGTCTTGATGCCGTCGGCGTTATGCAGACCTTTGATACCTTCGGTAATGTCATCTTACTGACGCCAAAAGAGCACCATGACCGTATTGTTGCGCGTATTCCGGCTAAGTTTGATATGGAAAATCACATTGCCAGCGGTGTTACAAGATTACCGAATGACTGTGGCCTGATCTTCAAAGCATTAGGGGTCGACAGCGGTGGCGTGAGAAGTGAGATCCGACATTTCTGGAAAGTTGCCCGGGAAGAAATTCTCGGGGTCACCTTGCCAGAAAAATTCTTATGGCAGTATTAGAACCTTAGTATTTCTCAGCGTTGCAGTGGAATACCGCTGCAACGTATTACAGTAACAATCAATCTCTACCCTGAATAATTCAAGTTTCTACCCAGGCAACCTAAAACCTAACGGGTATATACAACTAACACGGCTGCTTTATGTCAGAAGGGCAAAATCATGACGACGAAAACAGGCAAACAATCTGCATGGTCACAACTCAGTGCGTCCAATATTTTCATTGAATTTATTGACATAACGCTTCGTGGCTGTGCCCAGGTTATGTTCCAGAACAACCCACTAACCGGGCTATTTTTCTTTGCTGCTGTCTTTGTGGGTGCCTATGCTGAAGGTAATCCAGCGGCAGCCTGGGGCTGTGTCCTGGGAACGGTAGTCGCTACTCTGACCGGTGCCCTGATGCCTGATAAAGCGTCATGGAAGGTAGGGCTGTTTGGTTATAACGGCTGTCTGGTGGGTGTTGCTTTACCGACATTCCTTGAGCCTAATGCCGCTCTCTGGGGTTGTATTGTGCTGGGCAGTATCGTCTCTGTGATTGTGCTTATCTGTATTGCCGATATTTTAAAAGTCTGGAAAGTCGCTGCCCTGACCGCGCCTTTTGTTCTCGTCTCGTGGATTATCTTCCTTGCCAGTTATGACTTTAGTGCTTTGCACAGTATCGGTTTACCGGCTCCAGCGCTCCCTCACCCCTTAGTTGTGCATGAGATAGTGGGTAATAATTTTGCCGTGCAGACCTTTAATGGCATCTCTGAAGTATTTTTATTCAGTAGCTTAATTGCCGGCATTCTGTTTGTTATCGGACTCGCAGTTGAGTCAATCTGGGCCGCTGTTTTCGCCGTTGGTGGCGCAGTTCTGGCTCTGCTAACCGCTATGGCTCTGGGGGCAAATCCGTCCAATATTGATGCCGGATTATACTCATTTAGTGCTGTATTAACGGCCATTGCTCTGGGTTCAACCTTTAACAAACCCAGTAAACGCGTGATTCTGTATACCATTGTCGGTGTTATTTTTACCGTTATTGTTCAGTCAGCTCTCGGGGTATTGCTCTCGCCTGTCGGGATACCAACCCTGACCATGCCATTTGTTATTGCTTCATGGCTATTCCTGGTACCGAATAAAGACGTCATGCCAGAGCACAGGCAATAAACGTGCTTTTTCGTACGGTACAAACCAAACACTCAGTAATGAATTAACAATTGGAAATGAGTAACGGCTACTCATCATGTTTGATAACCAGCAAATCAGGTTAAATATATATGGAAAATAAACTTCTGCTTCTTCAATCTTTAGACATCCCAAATACAGCCTTTATGCTGATTTGTGCAAGTCTTGTTATGCTGATGACACCGGGACTGGCTTTTTTCTATGGCGGTCTGGTTCCACGCAAAAGCATTCTGAATATGATGTTTCAAAGCTTTTGCTCAATGGGGGTCGTTTCCATTATTTGGTTTACCGTCGGTTATTCGTTAGCCTTCGGCCCAACAATAAATGGTATCGTCGGCGATCCCTTCTATTATGCTTTCTTAGATAATATCCAGCCGAATACCATGTATACCGGCAACAGCGGCGGTATCCCGCTGCTGGTACATTTTATCTATCAAATGATGTTTGCCATTATCACCCCAGCACTGATTACTGGGGCATTTGCCAACCGCGTCAACTTTTCTGCTTATCTGATTTTCCTGGTGCTATGGACGCTGCTGGTCTACTGTCCGTTTGTTCATATGGTCTGGAGCCCGGACGGCATCTTCTATAAATGGGGTGTGGTTGACTTTGCCGGGGGTATCGTCGTTCACGCAACCGCAGGTTTTGCCGCATTAGCTTCAGCACTGTACGTGGGTAAACGTATGGTCAAGTCAGATGGTTCACACAATATCCCTTATATCGCACTGGGTGCAGGTCTGTTGTGGTTCGGCTGGTTTGGTTTCAACGCCGGATCCGAGCTTCGCGTTAATACCGTCACTGTATCTGCCTTTGTCACCACCCATACCGCAGCGGCATTTGCGGGTATTGCCTGGCTTATCATTGAGAAAGTGCATACCGGTCGCCCAAAACTGGTCGGATTCCTGACGGGTTCAATTGCAGGCCTGGCGACCATTACCCCAGCTTCGGGTTATGTCTCTATACAATCTGCAGCGCTTATCGGGATAATCGCTGCATTCGTTTGCTACTTTGCCGTTCTCCTGGTGAGAAGACATCTTGATGATGCCCTGGATGTATTTGGTGTCCACGGTGTGGGGGGGATAACCGGTTCGATTTTGGTCGGTGTCTTCTGTTCAACGCTCTGGAATCCAACGGGTCCTGAAGGTTTACTGTCAGGTGGTGGCTCTGCACAGATCTTTAAACAGATAGTCGCAGTCGTATTTACCTCAGCCTGGTCATTTGTCTTTACCCTGTTTATTCTTTGGGTAATCAATAAGTTTACTCCGGTTAAAATTGACCAAAGTAAAATGGGTGAAGACTTGGACTCAGGTATGTTTGGTGAACGCGCCTATACGGATCAGAAGTGATCAGGGGCTAATCTCGACATTCAGAGTTATTGAGCGTTAATCAATGACGGAGAGAGCCCGCTCTCTCCGTCAACCAACCCATGAAAAATATCAGACAGGTAAGGCGCAGCACATCGCGAATGTTTTTTTAATTTTTTTGTACTATCATGTAGATAAATCATCTTTATAAAGAAGGTGTTATGTCGCCGATTACCGTAATGAAAATAATCAGATCAAAGATATCCATTCCTTTATGCTTGGCTGTTTTAGTGGCTATTAATGGCAGCTTTTTTCTGGTTCCAGTCGTATCCAATATAATAAATCACTTACCCAGCATCAGAAGTGATTTTACCTCCTGGAAAGATACGCTCAGTTTCCTTAACTATTTTGAGATCCCGCATCTTTTCATTGGCCTGTTTATGATATTTATGGCCGTGCTATTACCGACCAGAAATAGAATTGCCTGGTTTTTCACTATCATATTATTATTCACTATTATTATTTTAGATATTTTCATCATCCATGAAAATAGCCGTAAAATAGCCTATTCGTCTGCTGTTCTGCTCGCTATGATTTATTACTGGCGGCAGTTTTATTATCATAGCCTTGCCAGCGGGACCTACTTCGCTATCATCAGTATCTCCTGGCTTATCGTCTACAGCATGCTGGGAACACTCTACTTAGGCGATCAGTTTACCCCTCATGTCACTGATTTACAGACCGCTTTTTACTTTGCCATCGTCTGTATGTCGACCGTCGGTTTTGGCGATATCATTCCGCATAGTACTGAAGCACGGATGTTCACATTGACGGTAATCGTCTCAGGTATTACTGTTTTTGCCGCGTCGATCTCTTCTATTGCTGGCCCGATGATCAGCAATAATGTTAAGCGAATAGTTAAAGGCAGGGTTTATAATATGGACAGAAAAAATCACTATATTGTCGTTGGTGCGAATCCGTTAGCCGTCACTGTCTATAATTCACTTCGTGCACGTGGTGATGACGTCACTGTGGTTTGTAGCCCAGGTACGCCACATAATTATCCAGATAAAACGGATATTGTTGAAGGGGATCCGTCCGCCACTGCAACCTTAAAACTCGCCGGTGCCGACAAAGCAAAAAGTGTTATCGCATTATCGACAAGCGATGCCGACAATGCTTTTGTCATTCTGGCAGCCAAAGAAGTGGCTGGTGAGGATACCAAAACATTAGCTCTGGTTAACGATACGCAAAATATAAAAAAAATGAAGCGGGTAAACCCTGACATGGTGTTTTCACTGCCATTATTAGGTAGCGAACTGCTGGTCAGAACGCTGGATGGTGAAACTATTGATAATAATTTGGTGACTCAATTATTCTTTGGCCATGATGATAAACAGTAATTAATTTATTTTGATAAAATATTAACGTATCTGATTATCCAAAAAAATCTGATACGTTAATATCAATTGATGGATCTAATATTAATTTAAACTGGCAATAAAATGACGATAATCTCGGGCACTTTGCGCCAGTATCTCGGGGGCTATTTCACCCGCCAGCTCAGTTCCATAAAAACCAAAATTAGATAAATAGTTAGATTTCACATAATTAAAGGTCATTTCAAAGGGTCTGAGAACTTCTGGCAGGGTGTATTGATAACGGCCCTGGACAGCAAAATCTTCAAGACGAATACCAGCGCTGACCGCCAGCGCCACATTTTTCCCTTTCATTTTATAACCACTCTTAGAGCCATATGCCCAGCCATAAGTCAGGACATCGTCCTGCCACTGTTTCAGCAGTGGTGGGCTGCTGAACCAAAAGACAGGAAACTGCAGGATAATATTGTCATGCTCTTCCAGTAACTGTTGCTCACGAGCCACATCTATCTTCCCGTCTGGATAGACTTGATACAACTGATGAACCGTATACAGCTCTGGATATTGCTGCAGGCTCTTTACCCAGTTCTGATTAATGACTGAATTTTCTATATCTGGATGAGCAACGATTATCAGTGTTTTCATGGTTAATATTTCTCTAATACATTCGACTGCTGCATCATATGGTATGCTTTCGAAAGATAGAATACGCACACTGATGACACATACTAACCTTAAGGAAAGTATCAATGACCACCAAAGACCTTTGTTCTCCTACTGGCATCAATCTGGAAGAGACAGGATATGGCTATACGCTGTCAGTGGTGAGCGGGAAGTACAAAATGATTATTCTCTACTGGCTAACAGAGTATAAGCCCGTACTACGGTTTAATGAATTACAGCGCTGTATTGGCACTATCTCCTATAAGACCTTAAGTCTGACCTTAAAAGAGCTGGAGAAAGATGACCTGGTCATCAGAAAAGAGTATCCGCAAATTCCACCCAAGGTTGAATATAGTTTATCTGAACGAGGAAAATCCCTGATCCCCGTTATCGATATGATGTGTTTCTGGGGTGAGCGCAATCGCCCAATGACTCAGCCACTAGAAAATAACTATTAACGCTATCTTGAGGCTGTTTATCAGGAACAGGGCGATGGATGAAAAGTCGGGGATTTATACTGGTTAAGACAAGTTAATTTTATTATTAACCTCTCTCTAAGCATGCAAAATAGTACATCCCGTTTTGACAGGATATAATCGTCATAAATATTTCTAATTATGTGCAGTATTTACAATTTTATTGATTCACTGGACAGTAAGAGCAAATTTTTGCTTATCACAGTGTTGATGCAGTCTGAGCGGTTTTGGGGTATCTTTTTATAACAATAAACACTACGTTTATGAGCAAACAATATAACCCTATTTTAAGTACGGCATTGATAATCATTTTCAAGACTGTTTAATTAACTATAATGAACTGACTGATTACGCGGCGCTACAGCATGACAGCCGCCCTACGTTAACGGAGACGATGAAATGAGCTATACCCTGCCATCCCTGCCTTACGCTTACGATGCACTGGAACCACATTTCGATAAAGAAACGATGGAAATCCACCACAGCAAACACCATCAGGCTTATGTTAACAACGCGAATGCTGCACTGGAGTCTTTGCCTGAGTTCGCCAGCCTGTCTGCAGAAGAGCTGATCACTAAACTGGATCAACTGCCTGCTGATAAAAAAGGTCCTCTGCGTAATAATGCTGGCGGCCACGTTAACCACAGCTTCTTCTGGAAAGGCCTGAAAAAAGGTACCGAGCTGCAAGGTGAACTGAAAGACGCAATCGAGCGCGATTTCGGTAGCGTAGATGCTTTCAAAGCAGAATTTGAAAAAGCTGCAGCAACCCGTTTTGGTTCTGGCTGGGCATGGCTGGTACTGAAAGGTGACAAACTGGCTGTAGTTTCTACCGCTAACCAGGACAGCCCACTGATGGGTGAAGCCATCTCTGGCGTATCCGGTTTCCCAATCATCGGTCTGGATGTCTGGGAACACGCTTACTACCTGAAATTCCAGAACCGTCGTCCAGACTATGCTAAAGAGTACTGGAACGTGGTTAACTGGGACGAAGCAGCAGCACGTTTTGCCGCTAAAAAATAAGGTTGCGTTATTACCTTAGAAAAGCGAGCCTGATGGCTCGCTTTTTTTATCTCCGTAAAACCAGAGAACTCTTTTATGCACCGTTATTCGCTTCAGGTTTATGCAGGCAAAATTCGTGATTATTCTGGAAGCCGACCCAGCGCGATTGCTAAAGTACAACAAGAAGGTGGGATTCTACTCACTCCGCTTGGCCTGGAGGGGGATGAACAAGCTGAGAAAGTGGTTCATGGCGGCCCGGACAGAGCGCTTTGCCACTACCCACGAGAACACTATCGCTACTGGATGCAATATTTTCCGGAGCAGGCAGAAAGCTTTAATGCCCCGGCATTCGGTGAAAATATCTCGACCGAAGGTCTCACTGAACAGAATGTTTATATGGGGGATATCTTTCGCTGGGGTGACGCTCTTATTCAAGTGACTCAGCCACGTTCTCCCTGCTATAAGCTCAATTTTCACTTTGGCATCTCTGATATGTCAGAACGTATGCAAAGCTCTGGTTATTGTGGCTGGTTATATCGGGTTATTGCCGAAGGCGTGGTTTCCAGTGACTCATCGTTTGAGCTGGTCTCACGTGTCAGTGATGTCACAGTGGCAGAAGCCATTGCTATCGCCTGGTCGATGCCGTTTGATGACTCACAGTATCACCGATTATTGTCCGTACCGGGTTTATCTGTCAGCTGGGCTCGTACTATGCAGAAACGTCGTCTTTCAGGAAAAATAGAAGATAACTCACGGCGTTTATGGGGAAAATAGGTACGTCAATATCAATGGCGGGCAATGGAT
>Ga0308165_1004512_pt1 | contig 13669 bp, 11 predicted proteins | sample PhyWR2_FD_201032 | JGI IMG/M metagenome (GOLD analysis project Ga0308165, IMG submission 201032) | Phyllosphere microbial communities from UC Gill Tract Community Farm, Albany, California, United States - DLSLW.R2 | ecosystem: Host-associated > Plants > Phyllosphere > Unclassified | place: USA...
CCAAGGCCGAGTTCAATCATCACTTCTATACGGGAGAGGATGTCTGCGCATATCCGCTGGGTTACAATCTGTTTCTCGGACTGCTCACCTTTCTGAGACAGTGCATATTTTTGGAAAATGAGAGAAAGCTCGGACAGGGACAACCCTGAAATTACGGCGATATCCTTTCCATCGAAGGTGACTGAAAGTGATTCTTTTCTAAGCCTCTTGCCAAGGCACAATGGGCAGGGGGCACTGATCATATACTGGCTTACCCTTTTCTTCATCAGCTCAGACTGGCTCGAAGAAAAGGTTTTGAGAACATACGGCTTCGCACCGATAAAAGTACCCATATAGTCGGGCATCTTTTTATTTTTTATTGCGTAGGCTGTCTCTTGCGGGGATAAGCCAGGGTAAACGGGGACTGTAGGGGTTTCGGATGTGAACAGTATCCATTCACGGTCTTTTGCTGGAAGGTCTTTCCATGGGATATCAACGTTGTAGCCCATAGAAACCAGTATATCCCGTTGGTTCTGCCCCTGCCAGGCAAGTGGCCATGAGGCGACAGCGCGTTCACGGATAGTGAGGCCGGGGTCGGGGACCATTGTTTTTTCCGTAACCTCAAAAATGCTGCCCAGCCCATGACATTCGGGACATGCGCCCTGTGGCGTATTTGCAGAGAATCCCTCAGCATAAATAATAGATTGGCCTTTTGGATAATCGCCGGCCCTGGAATACAACATACGCAATAGGTTGGAAAGGGTAGTTACGCTTCCAACCGAAGAGCGTGCACTTGCAACACCGCGCTGCTGTTGAAGAGCGATAGCGGGCGGAAGCCCTTCAATTGAGTCTACCTCAGGTACGCCCATCTGATTAAACAGCCTGCGCGCATATGGGGATACCGATTCAAGATACCTTCGCTGGGCCTCGGCATAAAGAGTTCCAAAAGCAAGTGAAGATTTTCCGGATCCCGATACTCCGGTAAAGACAACAAGCTGATCTCTTGGAATGTCCAGACTGACATCTTTTAGATTATGCTCTCTTGCCCCGCGGACCCTGATCATATTCACTTTTTCTTTCCCTGCCATATTGTAGTCACTTTATTTATGCAACACCTGGACAGCGGACTAGGTTTTACAAATTATGGAATTTAGAGTCAACAAAACTTTCCGCTTTTTGCAAGGTTATAGGATTATGCAGATCCCAACCCAATTATCGGTGCCACGGCAAAAAAACAAACTCTATCCATATCAGGAAAATGATATCGGAACCCTCTTTGAAAAACTCAGCCATGGGTGTAAAAATCACCGGTTGCTCTATCAGTTGGCTACCGGAGGGGGAAAGACTGTTATATTTTCCGAAATCGCAGATCGGTATATTAATACCTATGGAAAAAGGGTCATCGTACTTACACATAGGCGTGAACTTTGTAAGCAGACCTCGCTCGCACTTAAAGATACCGGGGTAAATAATAAGGTGATCGACAGTGCCGTCAAACGCATTTCCAGAAAAGAGCCATACGTTTGTTATGTGGCCATGGTCGAAACCCTGAAGAACCGTATAAATGATGGCCTAATTGACACCCAAAGCATCGGACTGGTCATTATCGATGAAGCGCACCACAATTCTTTTCACAAACTTCTTGGCAAATTTCCAAATGCATCAGTCATCGGAGTAACTGCTACGCCTTTTTCAGCGGATGTAAACCTTCCGATGAAGCAGTTTTATCACGAGCTTGTAGTCGGCGAGCCGATTGGCGCGCTGATTGATCAGGGATTTTTGGCAAAGCCCAGGACTTACGCGTATGATGTTGAACTCAATACCCTTACAAGGGGGATACATGGTGACTTTACGGTAAGAAGTTCAGATGAACTTTATTCCTCGGAGATAATGCTTGAGCTTCTGCTCCATGCCTACAGGGAGCATTCGTTAGGGAAAAAGACGCTGATATTCAACAACGGGATCTTTACTTCCAGAAAGGTTCTTGATTTTTTTTTAGCTTCTGGTCTTCCAATCCGGCACCTGGATAATAAAACAGATGGTAGGACACGGGAGGAAATATTGAAATGGTTCAAAAAAACCAAAGGTGCCATATTAACATCGGTATCTATTCTCACCACCGGTTTTGATGAACCATCGGTTCAATCGGTCATTCTAAACCGTGCTACAACTTCGCTCACGCTTTATCACCAGATGATCGGCAGGGGTGCAAGAAAGTTACCCGGAAAAAAGAGATTTAATATCATCGACCTTGGTAATAACGCAGAAAGATTCGGAGGATGGGAGGAGCCAATAGATTGGAAACATGTTTTTGAAAATCCTGATATCTATCACCAGACCTTAAGCAAGTCTGTGGAGGACATACACCAGATGCCTGCAGAAATGCGGACGAGGTTCTCCAACAGCACGGGAATATCTTTCGACGTGCTTGCAGCCTATCAGTCAGCAATTCAAAATGGAAAAAAAGCAAAAACCGTGCTTATTGAATCAATACGCCAACACGCACTGATGTGTGCCGATAACGCAGATTCGGTAAGCATGGCCCTGGATCTTTTGGAAGAGTTGGACAAGGAGATCAACTGGCGGATAAAACAATACGGTAAATGTCTTGGAACAGTGACTAAGAACTATCTCCAATGGTTGGGAGAAGACTACCGAAGCCGTGTTAAGGTCCTGATCGAAAAAATTATGTCCAGGCGGGCAGTAATGCGCACGGCTGTATAGTTCATTTATGGCTAGGGGATAAAGTAGTATAGATAAATATTTTAAAGCCCAAGGGTATATTTACAGGGAGGCAATCAGTTGATAGTCAATTATACAGAAAAAGGCTGGGAAATTATTACCCAGCGTGCTCACGGCCTTTTGGCCGGACAGATCTGCGCGCGATGGGAAATTTCCGACCAGCCTTCCAGATGGGTGGAAACCCTCATCGCAACCACTGAACATGATGACGTTTTCAATGAATTACAGTTAGGTCCGTTGCTCACTAAAGCTGGTGGGCCAGTGGACTTTAAGATGACCTGTTTTAATGAGCAGGCCTGTCGGCACATGATTGAGATGGCGCTGAGTAAAAGCACTTTTATCGCCCTACTATTTGCAAGGCATATCGGTTTTACCCACGGTAATGACCCGGCAGCAAAAATATATCTTGCAGAACTGAAAAAAGTGGAAGCTAAATGGATAAAAAATGCTGATACAAACACTACAGAAGTTAATCGCGCATATGAACTACTTGAATTTTGTGACGCATTTTCATTACTAATCTGCCAGAACCAGCTTCCCCCGGAAGAGCGTAAATTAGAAATCAGCAGGGGGCCTAGTGGTAAATCTTATCAGTTTTTTCAAAAAGAAAACCGTCTGATTGTAGTGCCATGGCCTTTCGAAACTGAAAATTTTAACGTGATGTACGAGTCCAGGACGTTGAAGGATATCCGCTTTAGAAATGAAACCGGATTTAGAAAAGCACTCCAGAATGCAAAGGTCGAGATGAAAAAGATAGACATCAGTTCAAGGTGAGAATATAGACCGGGACGGGTAGCTAATTTGTAACAAAACCAACTTGCTGGATATCCCGGCAGCCTTCGTTAAGTTTTAAAATAGTGAGCAGGCCCAGCATCCAAAGAAATAATATTCAGCATCAACAGCAATGGACTAAACCTAATGCTATTTTAGGTGGTTTTCTATCTGGCCCACTATCTGATTGATGAGGGGCGCATGTTATTCAATCTCGGTACTCTTTTGCTGGAGATCAATTTCAAATAATGCGGTTTTGTGGACAATTTCCTCAAGGGGCAGAAGCTGCCATTCCTCTCCCGGTGGTTTGAGTGCACCGATCATCCTTCCATCATGGACGATCTTGAAAATACCGTTTTCAGCATGGATCATTATTTTCTTTTTTTTTCCATTCTGTTCTATATCCATCTCAAAGGACTTCATATTGTTGACTTTTTCTTCCATTGTCTATTTGTTGTTGTTCCTCTTAAGATAATCCCTATGGACACATTTTTGGGTGTTTCGCATTGGGAATTATTAGTTATCGGGCGGCTTGGGAAATTATTTGCGACTAAGGCTGCCCACTTCCTCCAGCTGCTCCATATATCTGCCCCGTAGAATAACTGGCATCGTTAGCGGCGAGCTGTACATAGATTGAAGCCAATTCAGCTGGTTGTCCAGGCCTTCCAAGTGGGGTTTCCTTTCCAAATTCTTTTAATTTCTCAGGTGTGGAACCTCCTCCCATCTGCAAAGGAGTCCAGATCGGTCCCGGGGCCACGCCGTTAACCCTGATTCCTTTTGGGCCTAATTGTTTGGCGAGTGACTTGATTAAATTTGTCGTTGCCGCTTTTGTCTGCGCGTAATCATAAAGATCTGGTGAGGGATCAGTTGCCTGAACAGAGGTTGTTCCAATGATGGAGGATCCGGGTTTTAGATAGGTCAGTGCCGCTTTAATTATCCAAAAAGGTGCGTAGATATTGGTTTTGATCGTCCAGTCGAACTGTTCGGTGGTAATATCAATGAGAGATGGATTGCTTTGCTGACGTGCAGCGTTGCTTATGAGTATGTCCAGTCCGCCAAGTTCTTTGGCTGCGGTATCAACCAGCTTTTTACAAAAGCCTTCATCACGTATATCGCCAGGTATGGCCACGGCTTTTCTGCCAGCCTTTCTGATCAACTCGATTACCTCTCTGGCATCTGGTTCTTCCTGTGGTAGGTAATTGATCGCTACATCGGCACCCTCGCGTGCATACGCGATGGCAGCTGCCCGTCCCATGCCGGAATCGCCTCCTGTTATTAAAGCTTTTCTTCCTGCTAACCTGCCGGAACCTTTATAACTGGTTTCACCATGGTCAGGGCGGGGATTCATTTTACTTGCCAGGGCAGGCCAGGGTTGGTTCTGATGGATAAATGGAGGTCTGGGATATTTAGTGGTGGGATCTTCCAGTTGTCCAGGAAAAAAGCTTTCCCCTTTTGTCTCTGCAGAGGCAACTATTGTTGGTGCCAGCGACATTGCTGCGATCCCAAGGCCAAGACCTTGTACGGCTTTGCGTCTGCTGATATTCTTATTTTCCATATAAATGTTTTCTACCTAAATCATAACCCGACTTCTTTTCCGATAGTTTTGTTTTTGTGAAATATCACAAGCGGGGTTTACATATCAGTTATATGTTACTATAGCTATTTTATAGTTATGAGCCAAAGTAAATGTTCAAAAACCAAATCTCTGACCGAATTGCAGGGATATCGGATATGCAGTTCTATTGCCTCCTGCCATAAATCTTTTACCTAAACCTTTCATAATTAGGTATTTTGCTATCGTATTTATCAATTAAAAAATAAAATCAGGGGCACAAAAGGATCTAAAATTGAAAGAAGGGAAAAATCCAGTCAGCCTTATGAGGTTAAAATATCTAACTGACAAACTGCGTAAGCAGTCAGGCAATTGCCGGTGCCAAACGGGCAACGGATTCATCAGAGCGTATGGATATCGAAATTATATTAAAAATAAAAAGAAGACCGCCTGAAAATTCGTCCTTAAAGGTTTAACGCTTTTTACTCAATTCGGATTGAGTTCTCTCCATTTTTACTTCGCTTTCCAGATGAGTACATAAAAATTTAAAGCAAACCTTTGTCACGGGCGGAGTATTCTTTCAGAAAAAAAAATCACAAAAAATATAACAATATGGCTGAACTGCCCGATCTTGAAGTGTTTTCACATATACTTACCCGAATGTACGGGGGAAAGGTGCTTGAAAAAGTAGATGTGGAAGTTAAAAAAAAGCTCAACGTTTCCGCAAAGGCGCTAAAAGCACAGGTAGAAGGGCATAAGCTTGCTGCAGTTAAAGGCTCTGGCAGAACATTACAGCTCCATTTCGGTGAAGGCCGTGTTCTTGGACTGCATCTCATGCTGCGGGGAGAACTGGTAGCGTTGGAAAATGAGCAGCCAAGGTTCCCGGTACTGATATTCTATTTTAAAGGGGGTGATGGCTTTGCTCTAACGGATATGCAGAAGCAGGCTACCTCAACGCTAAATCCACCTGCAAACAATGTACCTGATGCATTTGAGCTGAATTATCCTTCCTTGAAGAAGATACTGGGCGGGAGAAGAACCCTTATAGAAACACTCTTGATGGATCTGAAAAAAATCCGGGGCATCGGCAACTCATACAGTGATGAAATCCTTTACCATGCTGGAATTTCCCCTTTTTCTGTATCCGGAAAAATTCCTGGACCGGAGGTCAAAAAACTACATAAAAGTATGCCCTCAGTGCTCGAAACAGCAATAAAAAAAATTAGGAAGGAAAATGGTGATGAACTTCGCGGTGAACTCAGGGATTTTATGGAGATACACGGGAAAGGAATAATGAAAACCAAAAAAGGAGAAGAAGTCCTTTCCAGAGAAAATTGGGGGAAGGTTAACTTATTACACAAAATCCCAGGAACTTTTGCTTAAGTCGCTCCCTGCGCAAAACCATTTTCACGGAAAATATGTTCCTATAATAAAAAGACATCATGGAAGAAAATAACGACCCTAAGGACCGGGAAACTGAAAATAATACTGGTCAGTCACAGACTAGTCCGAACGAGGAAAAACAAGCGGATGACAACGACGTACAGCGTGGTTTAACGGGTGAAACCGATGATGAAGAAGATGTAGGCGGTGATCTTGCAGGAAATGCTGGTGGAAATACCTAAAACCTTTCTTTAACGGCGTATTCAATTCTTTACGCTTTAGAGCTTGGCTGCCAAACTATCTACTTTTGACCGCTGATTTTAAAAAACGGCCGCAAATGCATCGGATTAAATCGAAATCTTAGCGTGTGAGATTGCGGTTGTTTATTATTTAAGTATACGATAGGGATTCGGTTTTGATATTTACCTATCTGTGAAGCAGTAAATAGCATTGATCACCACGAATAAATGCCAAACTCAACTTTTGAGCTAAACTCACTCCGGATCCCCTTTTTAGTAATTTCAATATAGCTGCCGTTACAAATGCTCCGGACAGATAGTAGATTAGGCATTGTATCGCTGATACCTTCTACCCTTAACTTATCTGCAAAAGGCTAATGTTTGCTCTTATAAAAGTGATAACACTTTGATGATTTTCCAAAAAAATCCGCAAAAATGGACTTATGGAATAGGGGGCTTTGTTATTTTGTTTTCTGTTATAATGTGGTCTGAAATAGGCTAAGCTCAACTATTGTGGCGGTACTCGGATTATCTCTATTTTTTCATTATTATACTGGCAGAAAAACATGGATTATTTTTGAAGCGGGAAAAGCTTTTCGTCTACTTGTGTTCCCTGACCTGCTACCATGCACCAGCTCCCGTTTTTCTTGATGAACACTTCAAGTCTTCGCACCTTAAGGGCAATATCGTGTCCCTGAACATTAATCTGTACATCCGCCAGCCAGTTAACCACAGCTGTGGTAGCGGAATAGATTCTGATGATCTCTGTTCCTGGTACAACCTTCAAGGATTTGAAAATCAGTTTTTCTTTTTCCTGACTGCTCTTCCATTGTGGCAGGGAATAATTGATGTCGCCTTTCGGACCAACTGATACAAAGTCATTACAGTTGTGTTGTGTCTGCACCTTAAATTCCGGGTCATGCATAAATGCAATCACTTCTTTTCTTTCCTTCGGGTAACTCAGTGTATCCAGCTGAGCGAAAGCACTAATTGATCCGGTAACAAGAGCGCAGATGATTAATATCTTTTTCATAATTTTTATTGATTTGTTTATCCAAAACTATAGCGGATAATTGACTTTTTTTCTCAAAATAGCCGGACTGCATATTTGACGGTACATAAACATTGGAAATCAGTTTTATCTGTATTCGTCGTCGACGAAAAGCTTATGTCGATAAATGGGGTTAGTTTTTCAGCGATTTTGTATCTTGGTTAAAATTTAAAATTGAACCGCCTACAATTTGTTTTCTCGGAGAAGCCTGGCTGGAAAATCTTCAGGCATTTCAGCTTTTGGTTTTGCTGGTATCTGTTTCAGGTGTACCTGTATTCCTTTACGCCTTCACCTATTTTAATGCGTGTCGATTTTTTGGAACGCATCCGTATAAACCTGGGAGAGAGTTTTTGGTTCATCCTGCCAAACCTGTTTTTATCCTATTCGGTAATGTATCTGGTTATTCCAAAATTTATCATTCAGGCGAGGTATCTTAAGGCTACCCTGTGCATTATTACACTCATTTCTTACTGCGTTTTTCTCCGCGGCATTATCCTTGAGCATTATCGAGTGGATGCGGCACGAATATCTTAAAAACCATGCTCAATTATTCAATGGTGCACTACCGGAAACACCTTTTAAAATCCAGTTATTCCAGGCCCTTATTTCCGGGCTGAGGGGAAGTATCACCATTGGTGGATTGGCTGCCGCAATTAAGCTTACCAAGTATTTTTACCTCAAGCAGGAGCAGACCCTTGTCCTTGAAAAGCAGAATGCAATTACAGAACTTCACTCCCTCAAGGCGCAGCTTCATCCGCACTTTCTCTTTAATACGATTAACAACATTTATTCCCACGCGCAGGAAGCGGCGCCCGTCGCAGCAGATATGCTCCTGCAGCTTTCTTCCCTGTTAAGGTATATCTTATATTCCTGTAATGTGTCTCTGGTGCCCCTTAGTCAAGAACTATCGATGATCAGGGATTATCTGGAACTGGAAAAGAAGCGCTATGGGAACCGCCTTGAAATATCACTCCAATTACCTGATGAAACAGGTGAGCATTTTATTGCTCCCTTGTTGATTCTACCCTTTGTTGAGAACTGCTTTAAACATGGGACAAGCACTATTCTTACTCACCCGTGGATCAGTATCGAGCTGAAACTTTCTGGGGACCGTTTGCTGATGAAGTTTGTTAACGGTAAGTCGGAGATAGGATCTGAAAACATCGGTGGCATCGGGATTGAAAATGTGAGACGAAGGCTTGAGCTTCTTTATCCTGATTCCCACCGTCTGAATATTATTTCAGAAGAAGATGTTTATATTGTGAATCTGGAAATAAATACCCATCCCCATGCAGCGCTATAACTGTTTGATCGTTGATGATGAGCCGCCTGCAAGAGCGGTACTGAAGCGTTATGTTAAACAGCTGCCCATGCTCAAACTATCGGGTGAGTGTTGTAATGCTTTTGAGGTCATTTCTTTTCTTCAGACCGGGAATGTGGATCTGATATTTCTGGATATCCATATGCCACAGTTGACCGGCCTGGAGTTATTGAGGACACTGACCAAACCACCCAAGGTGATTTTTACCACGGCATATGAGGTTTATGCGCTGCAGAGTTATGAACTCGATGCAGTGGATTATCTGTTAAAGCCTATAAAATTTGAAAGATTTGTAAAAGCTGTAAATAAAGCTATTCCCTATAAAGAAATGTCTTCTTCTCCCCAAAAGATTTTGGCAACCGGTCCGGTGGCGATAGCGGACGCCTTTCTTTATTTTAGGGCCGATCGAAAGATGGTGAAGGTGATGCTAAAGGATATTGTTTATGTGGAAAGCTTGAAAGACTATGTGAAGATTGTGACGATAAATGAGCTTGTTGTTACCAAGTATTCCATGTCAGCCATGGAAGCGATGCTGCCTGCTGATCTGTTTATGCGTATTCACCGGAGTTTTATGGTCTCTAAAGAGAAGATCCGCTCTTTTAGCTCAAGCAGCATTCAGCTCCCCGAGGCAGAACTGCCTATCGGAAAGCTCTATCAAAGAGAGGTTTTGAAAATTTTACAATCTTAAGGGTATGCACGCTCTGGAAAAGAAAAGTAAATCAAATTAACCTGTTAAAATAATCGTCAATTCTTTCTATTACAACCAGCTGGAGAAAGATGTATCCAAAACGTGGATTCTTTTGCCGTTCGCGTTAAGCTTTCCTGCTTTAATTTTTGATGGGAAACTAATGTTCCGCTTACCCGTAATTAAACCAGCGCCCTGACTCTGATTCCGGTACAGTTATTTCGGATTGCAAGGAAGTCAGTTTTTCAGTGTCGGTCCTGTCGCGGTCAAACTACCATCTCTTTTCACTCCCATGCTGTCAATCAATACCAATCTCTGTTGGCTTGTTAACAAACAAGTGAATTTTGCGCTCATCTAGGCTTTTTCAAGTTCAAAAGAAAATGTCGATCCACTGCCAGGTTCACTTTCAAGGATAATTGAAGAACCATGCAGTTCAATGATAGTGGATACCAGAAATAAGCCTATGCCAAATCCGGGAATAAGCCTGGTCTGTTCGCTTTCGATCCGATGGAATTTTTTGAACATATGTTCTTGGTCCGCTGGAGAAATTCCTATCCCCTGATCACGGACACTTACTCGAATTTTTTTACCTACTGTCTGGCATAATATTTTGATGTCGCCTCCCTTGGGGCTATATTTCTGTGCATTGCTGACCAGATTGGTCAGTATCATCGAAATCTTCTCACGGTCAGCGAATGCCCAAAGCGGGGTTGCGCCTTGGTACAGACAATGATGCTTGGGGCTTGCTATGGATGCGTCTTCAATTATTTCTGAGATAAGCACCCTTAAGTCAAATTCCGATTTTTCAATCTGGATATGTCCGCCCTCAAATCTTGAAATGTGGAGAAAGCTGCTGATCATGTTTTCCATTTTTTTTGTCTGCTGTGCGGCTTTGTCCAGAGCCTTTCTAAGGAAGTCCGGATTTTCTGTTTTTGCCTGTGCGATCTGGATGTAAGATTTTAATGAAGTCAGGGGCGTCTTAAGCTCATGGCTGACAAAGCCCACAAACTCCTCTTTTTTCTTTTCTGCCAGTTTTTTGTAGGTGATATCCCTTGCAATTTTGGACACTCCTATAACTTCTCCAGCACGGTTTTTGATGGGCGATATCGTCAGCGACACACTGACAAGGGTGCCATCTTTTTTCAAACGCTGGGTTTCAAAATGATCTACACGGATACCTTGACGCAATTGGGCCAATATTTTAGGCTCTTCCTCCAGGCGTTCCTGGGGAATGATCTTCAGAATGGACTCGCCGATCATCTCGCTGGCAGTGTATCCAAAAATACGTTCTGCCGAAGCGTTCCAGCTGGTCACCATACTGTTTAGGTCCTTGCTGATGATTGCATCATCTGATGATTCTATGATTGCGATAAGCCTGCGGGCGTCAACTTCTGCTTTCCTGTTAAAGGTCAGGTCCCGCGCGATTTTCGATATCCCGATAACGACACCGGAAGCATCATATACAGGCGAAATCGTAAGTGAAACGTCGATCAGGGATCCATCTTTGCCGAGCCGCTGGGTCTCGAAATGGTCAACCCGGATTCCACTTTTCAACTGGGCCAAGATCATCGTTTCCTCGTGCTGCCTTTCAGGTGGGATCAGCCTTAAAATTGGCGTTCCGATTATTTCTTCCGGGCTATAGCCAAAAATCCGCTGTGCGGAACTGTTCCAGCTGGTGACAATTCCGTTCAGGTCCTTACTGATAATTGCATCGTCAGATGATGCCACGATTGAACTCAGGACTGCACTTTTTTCATCAGCACGCTGAAGTAAGCTGATCAGCTTGCGGAGTTCTGCATTATCTAGTTTTAGCTCAGCCTCACGTTCTTCGTAAGCCCTGAATCTATCTATCACCAGTTTAGTTTCGTTCATTTGCTTATCAATTTCACACAAGATAGGAATATTATTACATTGTGGGAAAAGGTAGGAGGCAATGGGGTTAAAGGAAGTAAATGTAACTTAGCTGACCAGTACTGACGGGAAACAGTTAACTGTTTGATAGGACGGAAAAGAAAACAAACAATTTGATTCAATAAAATGGAAATAATAGGCTGTTGCTTTAGATTAAAGCGCTGATAATCATTTTTTTTGTGTATTGATGGAATATTTGAACATGACGAAAATCTCACCCATACCGCGGCTGGAGGATTCCTGCCAATGGAGTTATTTCTGGACCGTTCTTGTTGTATCAGTTACGCTTTTTGTGTTTTTTCGGGTAAAAACACGGTAAATTCAAAATTCCCCATTTGCTGCACATTTTTCGCAATTAGCGACCTGAATCTGTTTAAGATTTGATGGTTATTTGTTGCCAAAGAGACAGGTAAAATAACTTTCGGATTTTTCTACTACGGCATCGCCTAGAGATTCAAACAATTGTCAAACTATTCAAATAAAAATTGGTTGTCGTTAATATGTCACCTGAATATTTCACAACAATAAACCTTGAGCCACCTTATATACCATGCAGATCGTAAAAACAGATACCGATTTTCAATATCATCTCAACCCGGACCTGAACCAGATTGCCTGGGACAATGTCCTTGCACTGTTCCAGAAAATCAACTGGAAACATAGGATTGCCGACGAACTTGAAATTGCCTTTAAAATGAGTACCGCTACGCTCTTTGTTTACCATGAGGGTGATATTGTTGCCTTTGGAAGGATAGTTGGTGATGGACGCTATTATGCGATGCTTGCAGATATCGTAGTTGATCCCGCATATCAGGGAATCGGCCTTGGAAGATATTTGATCAATACGCTGAATAGTTCATTGGAAAATTATCACTTCGTGAACCTCACAGCCGCTCCGGGAGCAGACAATTTCTATAAAAAGATGGGCTGGAAAAAACAGGTTACTTCATACATATGGCCACAGGGGCCAAAACAGCTCAGGCAGCACTGTGAAAAGGAGAAATAGACCTTTAATGCTTCTGCATGCAAGGGGGAATACGCTGCCATGTTTTCAAGCCATCATGGTAATTGTCGCTAAATATAGTCACGAGGTCCTTTTCAAAGATCATGGGTGTTCAGAAGTCTTGGTCTGAGGTGTGTTATTGATTCATTCTTTTGTTGATGAGCTTAATTTAATGGATGATGACGCTTGGATTTTTAACCATTAATATGAGTTGAATAATACAATTTTTGGCCATCCTAGCCATTTGTGAATACATTAGTTTGTGTGATTTCGTAAACACATTGCAGCCATATGTTTTCGTAGGGCGAAGCAGGAGTTAAAATTTCTTGACATTTTCCTATAGGTGGGATGCACTTTATTTTGCTTATAATGATAATCTGTTTCCCGGGAAGACGATATTAGCGTAAATTTAAATTATGGGTTATCTATCGCTAAAAAGTGCAGAAGGTAAATGGATAATGGCATCCTCGATCTTGGCCTCTTCAATGGCCTTTATTGATGGCACAGCACTAAATGTGGTACTTCCTTCGCTCCAGAAAGAGTTTTCTGCCTCTGCCAGTAGCTTGTTTTGGGTATTGAATGCATATTTACTTATCCTTGCCGCTTTGATTCTGATCGGAGGGGCATTGGGTGATAACCTCGGACGTAAAAGAGTCTTTGTGATCGGCATTCTCATATTTATAGCCGGTTCTATGGCCTGTGGACTGGCAGGTAGCTTAGATATGCTGATAATCTTCAGGATACTACAGGCAACCGGCGGGGCACTCATGATTCCGGGCAGCCTGGCATTAATATCCTCTTCAATACAAAAAAAAGAACGGGGGAGGGCAATCGGGATATGGTCAGCTGCCACCACACTTGTCATGCTGGGCGGGCCGGTCTTGGGAGGTGCATTGGCCGATTCTGGTCTTTGGAGATATATCTTTTTTATAAATGTGCCCCTTGGAGTGGTTGCATGCCTGATACTGATTTTTAAAGTGTCTGAAAACATAAGTGGTAAAGTCTTGAAAAGAATTGATTTTTCCGGGACAA
>Ga0308165_1004515_pt1 | contig 13666 bp, 14 predicted proteins | sample PhyWR2_FD_201032 | JGI IMG/M metagenome (GOLD analysis project Ga0308165, IMG submission 201032) | Phyllosphere microbial communities from UC Gill Tract Community Farm, Albany, California, United States - DLSLW.R2 | ecosystem: Host-associated > Plants > Phyllosphere > Unclassified | place: USA...
GAGGCGGGCGCGACTCACTCGGCCGGCACGAACACCTCGCCATCCATCAGGCGGCGCGCGCTGCGGCTCATGACGGCCCGGGTGACGACCCAGCCATCCGCGCCCGGTTCGGCCGTGGCGCCGACGCTCAGGCTGCCCGAGGGATGGCCGAAACGCACCTCGCCGCGCGCGCCGCCGGCCAGCAGCCGGCTGACCAGCGTGCCGGGGATCGCCGCCGCGACGGCGATGGCCACCGCCCCCGTGCCCGTCATGGCGTGGTGCAGGCGGCCCATGGACAGGATGCGCGCGGTCAGGTCCAGCATCGCCGCCTCGACCATCCTGCCGCTCGACGCCACATAGGACCGCGGCGGCGAGACGAAGGCGATCTTGGGCGTGTGCGGGCGCCGGTCGGTCGCCTCCGCGGCGCTGGCCGCCAGACCCATGACGACCGTCGCGTGGGCCCGGATCGCCTCGATGCGCAGCAGCAGGGCGGCGTCGGGGTCGACGTCGTCCTGCATCTCCACGCCGACCAGTCCCAGCGCGGCGGCGTCGACGAAGATGGTCGGGTTGCCGGCATCGATCAGCGTGGCCTCGATGTCGCCGACGCCGGGCACCCGCAGGCGGTCGATCAGGCGGCCGGTGGGGAACATGGCGCCGCCCTCGCCCTCGCCCTCGCCCTCGCCATCGGCGCCCGGATCCATGAACTCCAGCCGGATCTCGGCCGCCGGGAAGGCCACGCCATCGAGCTCGAAGTCGCCGAGTTCGACCACCCGGCCCTGCCGCATCGGCACGTGGGCGACGATGCGCCGGCCGATGTTGGCCTGCCAGATGCGCACCACGGCGATGCCGTCGGCGGGCGCCTCGACCAGTCCGCGCGCGATGGCGAAAGGTCCCACGGCCGAGGTCAGGTTGCCGCAGTTGCCGCTCCAGTCGACCACCGGCCGGTCGATGGCCACCGCGCCGAAGAGGTAGTCGACATCGCAGTCCGCCCGGCTGCTGCGCGCGACCAGGACGACCTTGCTGGTGCTCGACGTGGCGCCGCCCATGCCATCGATGTGCTTGCCGTAGGGGTCGGGACTGCCGGTCACGCGCAGCATGAGGCGATCGCGCGCCGGACCCGCCACGCGCGCGGATTCGGGCAGGTCGTCGGTGGCGAAGAACACGCCCTTGCTGGTGCCGCCGCGCATGTACGTGGCGCGGATGGCGATCTGGGTGGGGATCGGTGTCATGGAGCGGAACGACTGGATTTTGGAGGAACGGAGTGTCGCGCCACGGGCCCTCGCGCTGGGGGACCGATCCGGGAATCCAGGGGAAACACCGATCCCGGCCGGTTGCGACCCTGACGAGTTCTGTCTAAGATACTTAGCAAGCTAACTAAAAACGGGTGTCGATACCGCCCGAGGACCTGCATGAACCCCACGCTGAACGAGCCGCTCGCCTGGTCCGATTCGATGGCGCTCGGACACGCGCGCATCGACGACGAGCACCAGCACCTGGTCGCGCTCATCGCCCGGCTGCAGCAAGCCGCCGACGACGAACTGCCCGCCGCGCTGCGGGCCCTGTCGGACGAGGCGATGGCGCATTTCGCGGCCGAGGACGACCTGATGACGGCGACCGCCTTCCCGCCCCGCGACTGCCACATCAAGGAGCACGACGCGGTGCTCGCCACGCTGCGCGGCGTCGCCGGGCGCCTGGCGCGGGGCGAGCACGAGGTCGCGCGGCGCCTGTCGGCGGAACTGGCGGCCTGGTTCCCGGCGCATGTCCAGCACCTCGACTCGGCCCTGTCGCACTGGCTGTGCAAGTTGCGCCACGGCGCCCGGCCGGTCGTGCTGCACCTCGGCGACGACCGGCGCCGCGCGGGCCCGGACCGTCGCGACGCCGTCGCCGCCTGATCCCATTCACCACCCCACGAGACCCATTTCATGATGACTTCGGAAGAAAACGATCTGCTCTGCCGCGTCGAAGGCGCTGCCCCGATGGGCCAGCTGATGCGACGCCACTGGACCCCCGTCTGCCTGGTGGAGGAGGTGAGCGAGCCCGATGGCGCGCCGGTGAAGGCGCGCGTCTTCGGCGAGGACCTGGTGGTGTTCCGCGACACCGACGGCCGGCTCGGCGTGATGGACGAGTACTGCCCGCACCGCCGCGCGTCGCTGGTCTACGGGCGCAACGAGGAGGGCGGCCTGCGCTGCCTCTATCACGGCTGGAAGATGGATGTCGATGGCAACGTGCTGGAGATGGCCTCGGAGCCGGCCGCCAGCGGCATGGCCGAGAAGGTCAAGCACACGGCCTATCCGACGAGCGAGTGGGGCGGCCTGGTGTGGGCCTACATGGGCCCGAAGGACGACGTGCCGGCCTTCCGGCCGCCGGCCTGGGCGCCCACGGCCGAGACCCGCGTGAGCATCGCCAAGGTGCTGCTGCCCTGCAACTGGGCGCAGATCCTGGAAGGCGCCATCGACTCGGCGCACAGCTCCAGCCTGCATTCGTCGGACATGGTGCCGGCCCGCGTGGACAGCGCCCAGGCGACCGCCAACACCTGGCTGCGGCCGTCGACCGACAAGGCGCCGCGCATGCAGGTGCAGCGCACCGGCTATGGCTTCCGCTATGCCGCGCTGCGCCGGCCGCTGACCAACGCCGCCGTGAACGACTACGTGCGCTCGACCGTCTTCGTGGCGCCGGCCACCGCATTGATCCCGCCCAACAACCTCTACAACGTGGCCAACATCAACGTGCCGATGGACGACACGAACACCGCGTTCTACTTCATCGCCTGGGGCCATCCCGCGCAGACGCCGGAGACCGAGACCTGGCGGCGCTTCCTGCGGCAGACCGTGGGCGTCGACCTCGATGCCCGGTATCGCCCGCTGCGCACGATGGACAACATGTTCTGGCAGGACCGCAACGCCATGAAGGCCGGCAACTTCACCGGCATCACCGGCTTCCCCAACCAGGACGTGGCGATGTGGCTGACCATGGGCCCGATCGCCGACCGCACGCACGACCGGCTGGGCGCGAGCGACCTGGCGATCGTGGAATTCCGCAAGCAGATGCTGGAGGCCGTGCGTGCCTTCATGCAGGGAGCGCCCGCCATCGGCACCGGCATCGAGGCCGCCACGCCGGCGGTCTGCGCCTTCCAGGCGATCGTGCCCAAGACCACCGACTGGCGCATCCACGAGACCCGCTTCATCTGGCACGCCGGCGTGGACCACCCCGAGTTCGAGGACTCCTATTCCGTGAAGGCCTGATCCCATGAGCAAGCTCCAGCTCTCCATCGCCATGGGCGACTACGACCGCACCCGGGCGCTGTACGACGGCCGCGTGCAGATCGATGGCGTCGACCCGGTCTACATGCTGCTCAATCCGGAGGAGATGTTCTTCCGCGCCATGCGCAGCGTCGACTTCGACATCACCGAGCTCTCGTTCTCCAGCTACCTGGTCAGGCATGCGCGCGGCGACTGCCCTTACATCGCCTTGCCGGTGTTCCTGTCGCGCGCCTTCCGCCACACGTCGATCTATGTGCGCAAGGACCGCATCGGCCAGCCGGCCGATCTGAAGGGCCGGCGCATCGGCCTGCCCGAATACCAGCTCACCGCCAATGTCTGGGCCCGCGCCATCCTGGAGGACGATCACGGCGTGCGTCCCTCGGACGTGGTCTGGGTGCGGGGCGGCATCGAGACACCCGGCCGGCCCGAGAAGATCAGGCTGCAGCTGCCGGGCGACATCCGCATCGAGCAGGCGCCCGAGCACACGACGATCTCCGAGATGCTCGATCGCGGCGAGATCGACGGCTTCATGGCGCCCCGGCCCCCCAGCCGCGCGGCGCTGGCCAACCCGGACATCGGCTGGCTGTTCGACGATCCGACGGCCGTCGCCAAGGACTATTTCCGCCGCACCGGCATCTTTCCGATCATGCATGTCGCGGCCGTCCGCAAGGAACTGGCCGAACGCCACCCGTGGCTGCCGGGCGCCCTCGTCAAGGCCTTCACCCAGTCGAAGGCGGCGGCATTGCAATTGCTCTCGGACACCTCGGCGACCAAGGTGACATTGCCCTTCGTCGAGGAGCAACTGCAGGCCGCGCGCGAGACCATGGGCGAGGACTTCTGGTCCTACGGCGTCGCACCGGCCCGCCGGACGCTCGAGGCCTTCGTGCGCACGCACCACGCGCAGGGCCTGTCGGCGCGCGAGGTGCCGGTCGAGGAGCTGTTCCATCCCGCGACCTACGAGTCCTACAGCATCTGACGCTGACATCCAGAAAACGACGGAGACACATCCCCATGAAACGAACAATGCTGGGCTGGCTGGCCGCCTCGGCCGCCATGGCCTGCCTGATCCTCACCGCGCCGGCGCGGGCCGACACCTTCCCATCGCGTCCGGTGAAGCTGGTCGTGCCCTACTCGCCGGGCGGCCTGCCCGATACCGTGGCGCGGATCTTGTCGCGCCCGCTCGGCGAGGCGCTGGGCCAGTCGGTCTTCGTCGAGAACAAGCCGGGCGCCGGCGGCGCCGGTGCCGCGTCCACGCTGACCCAGTCGCCGGCGGATGGCTACACGTTGCTGGTCACCGATGGCCCGATGCTGTCGATCACGCCGCTCCTGATCAGGAAGATGAGCTACGACGCCACCACCGATTTCATGCCGGTCTCGCTGGTCGGCAAGGCGCCGCTGTTCCTGGCCGTCAATCCGAGCGTCAAGGCCGACACCCTCGACGAGCTGATCGCGCTGGCCAAGGCCAAGCCCGGCGCGCTGAACTACGGGTCCTCGGGCACCGGCAGCATCCATCACCTGACCACCGAGGCCATGAATTCGAGGCTCGGGATCGTCATGACGCACGTGCCGTTCCGGGGCAGCGCCAATTCGGTGCCGGCCATGATCGGCGGGCAGGTCGACATGGTGTTCGCCTCGCCGCCCTCGCTCATGGGCTTCGTCAAGGCCGGCCAGGCCAGGCTGCTGGCCACCAACGGCACGGCCCGCTCGCCCTTGGCGCCGCAGATGCCCGCGCTGGCCGAGAAGATCCCGGGCTTCGACTTCGCCTTCAATGTCGCGGTGCTCGCCAAGACCGGCACGCCGGCCGCGGCCATCGCGCGCGTGAGCAGCGAGATCGCCCGGATCGTCAAGCGTCCCGACGTGATCGAGCAGCTGCGCCTGGCGGGGGTCGATCCGGTCGGCGGCACGCCCGAGCAGCTCGCGCAGGCCCTGAAGAGCGAGACCGCGCGCGTCACCGATGCCGCCGGGCGCGCCCAGCTCAAGGCCGAGTGAGGAGATGGCCATGACCGACATCCAGACCCATGCCGACACCCCAATGCCATTGCGCGTCGCCCGCGTCCACGACGTCGCCCAGGGCATCCGCAGCTTCGAGCTGGTGCAGCCCGATGGCAGCGAACTCCCGCCGTTCACGCCCGGCGCGCACGTGAAGGTGCAGACGCCCGGTGGCGCGTTGCGCAAGTACTCCCTGTGCAACGACCCGGCCGAGCGTGACCGCTATGTGATCACCGTCAAGCGCGACGACGCGGGCCAGGGCGGCTCGATCAGCATGCACGAGGACGTGGAGGAGGGCGACACCCTGCCGACCTCCGTGCCCGACAACGCCTTCCCGCTGGTCGACCGGGCCAAGGGCTATCTGTTCATCGCCGGCGGCATCGGCATCACGCCGATCCTGTCGATGATCCGCTCGTTCGGCGAACTGCCGCCGGCGCCGTGGAAGCTGTTCTACCTGACCCGGTCGCCGGCCACCTCCGCGTTCCTGGACGAGCTGGGCCGGCCGGAGCTGAAGAAGCAGGTGCGCATCCATCACGACGAGGGCGACCCCGCGCGCACCTTCGATCTGTGGCCGGCGCTGGAGAAGCCCAACACCGCGCATGTCTACTGCTGCGGCCCCCGACCATTGATGGAAGCCGTGCGCGACATGACCGGCCACTGGTCGCCGGCCAATGTGCATTTCGAGAGCTTCAACGAGGGTGGCGGCGTGCGGCCGGACGACCAGCCGTTCAAGGTCAGGCTGGCGCGCAGCGGCGTCGACTACGAGGTGCCGGTGGGCCAGTCGATCCTCTCGGTGCTGCGCGAGCATGGCTGCGATACCGCGTCGTCGTGCGAGAGCGGCACCTGCGGCACCTGCCGCACCGGACTGCTGGCCGGCGAGGCCGATCACCGCGACATGGTGCTGATGCCCGAGGAGATGGAGCGCCAGATCATGATCTGCGTCTCGCGCGCGAAGTCCGCCGAACTGGTGCTCGACCTGTGACCGTGCCGACGATCGCACCCCCGGCCGCGCCGCGACCGATCCGCCTGGGCGTCGCCGGTCTGGGCCGGGCCTTCACGCTGATGCTGCCGACGCTGCTGCGCGATCCCCGCGTGCGGCTGGTGGCCGCCTGTGATCCGCGCGAGGAGGCGCGCTCCCGCTTCGCGCGCGATTTCGACGCGCCGGTCCATGCCGACATCGAGGGCCTGGCCGGCGAGCCGGAGGTCGACGCGATCTACATCGCCAGTCCGCACCAGTTCCACGCGGCGCAGACCCGGATCGCCGCGCGCCACGGCAAGCACGTCCTGTGCGAGAAGCCGATGGCGCTGTCGCTCGCCGAATGCGACGCCATGATCGAGGACTGCCGCGCGGCCGGCGTGTGGCTGATCGTCGGCCATTGCCACAGCTTCGATTCGCCCTATCTGCAGGCCCGCGACATCATCGCCAGCGGCGAGCTGGGGCGGGTGCGCATGATCCAGGCCCTGAACTACACCGACTTCCTCTATCGACCGCGACGCCCCGAGGAGCTGCGCACCGCCGAGGGCGGCGGCGTGGTCTTCAGCCAGGCGGCGCACCAGGTCGACGTGGTGCGACTGCTGGCGGGCTCGCCGGTGACGCGGGTGCGCGCCATCACCGGCGACTGGGACCCGATGCGGTCGACGCAGGGCGCCTACTCGGCGCTGCTGTGGTTCGAGGACGGTGCCTTCGCCAACCTCTGCTACAGCGGCTACGGGCATTTCGACTCCGACGAATGGTGCGGCTGGATCGGCGAGATGGGCCGGGCCAAGTCGCCCGAGGCCCATGGCGCGGCGCGGCGGCGACTGGCCGCGGCGACATCGCCGCAGGACGAGGCGCGCCTGAAGGCGGCCGGCACCTATGGCGGCGCGGACCCGGCGCCCCGGCCACCGGAGGCCGGCGCCGCCTGGCACCAGCACTTCGGGCCGGTGGTGGTGTCGTGCGAGCGCGGCGACGTGCGACCCCTGCCCGACGGCACCTGGGTCTATGGCGATCGCGAGAAGGCGCAGCGACCCCTGGCCGCGCCCTCCGTGCCGCGCTTCGAGGTCATCGACGAACTGTCCGAGGCCATCGTGTCGGGCCGCGCGCCCTTGCACGACGGGACCTGGGCCCGCTCGACGCTCGCCGTCTGCCTGGCCTTGCTGGATTCGGCGGGCTCGAACCGGGACGTCGAACCGCTACCCCGGGGCGGCTGACACAATGGGGGCGATCGTCCACTTTCTCCCCCGCGCCCTTGTCCAAATCCTCCGCGAAGTACGAAGCCGAAGTCGCCGCGCGCGTCCTGCGCCGCTGGCACCATGCCGTTCCCGACGACCGGATGGCGCATCTGGTGAAGGACGCCACGCGCGGGTTCATGCGTTCGCTGCAGTCGCGCCTGGCCGAGCACCAGGTGTTGCCGGGTCACTGGACCTTCCTGCGCATCCTGTGGGAACGCGATGGCATCACCAAGCGCGAGCTGAGCATCGAGGCCGGCGTCATGGAGCCCACCACCGTCATCGCGTTGCGGGCCATGGAATCGCTCGGCTATGTCAGCCTGGAGCAGCGCCCCGAGAACCGCAAGAACATCTATGTCCGGCTCACCCCGCTGGGGCGCCGACTGGAAGGCGAGCTGGTGCCGCTCGCCCAGGAGGTCAACGCCCTGGCGCTCGAGGGCATCAGCGAGCGCGAGGTCGCCACGGTGCGCCGGGCGCTGCTCATCATGATCGACAACCTGGCGCGCGACCAGGCCGTTCCGGATCCCGTCAGGTGAGTGTGCGGCGCTGCCTCCCGCGGCAGATGTTCCCGCGGATCCCGGAGAGCGTGCGTGCGGCGGTGACATGGCGGGTTCTCATGTCGGATCCGCCGAACGTGCGGCTGGTGATCACGTCCTGATCCGGGCAGCGGCTTTCCTGGTTTTCAAGAGGCTCGATCATCTTTTCACGAAGGGAAGGCGGGAGAGCGGGATCGATCGGATGGGGCATGCGCTGGGTCGTCGTCGGATGAGTCGCCGACCCCGGAGAGACCCGCCACCCGGACCTGCATGCCATGAACGCGGGGGCGTTCCGTCGGTCACCATCGGCATGGGCAAAATAGGCGCCATGCCCGACGATCCGCTCAGTCATCTCCTCACCTTCGTCGCGGTCGCCGAGGCCCGGAGTTTCGTGCGCGGCGCCGAGAAGCTGGGCGTGACGGCCTCCGCCGCCAGTCACGCGGTGCGGGCCCTGGAGACGAAGACCGGCGTGCGACTGCTCGATCGGTCCACGCGCAGCGTCACGCCGACCGCCGAGGGCCAGCGGCTGCTGGAGGGCGTGGCGCCGAGCCTCGCGGCCATCGATGCCGAGGTCGCCTCGATCGGCGAACTGTCGCAACGTCCGGCGGGCACCATTCGGATCACAGCGCTCGATTTCGTGGCCGAGACCATCCTCTGGCCCCGGCTCTGGCCGCTGCTCGCCGCCTATCCCGACGTCCGGCTGGAGATCAATGCCAGCTACCGGATGATCGACATCGTGGCCGAGCGCTTCGACTTCGGCGTGCGCGCCGGCGCCCAGGTGGCCAAGGACATGGTGGCCGTGCGCATCTCCGCCGACTACCGACGCGCGGTGGTGGGATCGCCGCGCTACTTCGAACGGCATCCGGCGCCCGTCGAGCCAGCCGAACTGCTGCGGCACGACTGCATCACCATGCGGCTGGCCACCAGCGGCGGCCGCTTCCCGTGGGAACTGCGCCGCAAGGGCGGGCGGGCCCGGACGCTGCGGGTCGCGGGCCAACACACCTTCAACAACACGCAGCAGATCCTGGGGGCCGCCCTCTCCGGGGTGGGGCTGGCGTTCACGCCGGAGCCACTCGCGCGTCCCCACATCGAGGCCGGACGGCTGCATCCGGTGCTCCAGGAGTGGTGGCCCGCCGCGCCCGGCTTCTTCCTCTACTACCCGAGTCAGCGCCAGCACTCGAAGGCCCAGGCGTTGGTCATCGACGCGCTGCGCCACCGCGCGAATTGAAGCAGACCTCAGTCCCACGTGCCGCTCGACTCACTGCGTCCCTTGCTGGCCTTCATGGCCGTCGCGCGCGAGCACAGCTTCACGCGCGCCGCGGCGCGGCTGGGGGTATCGCAGTCCGCGCTGAGCCACGCGGTGCGGACGCTGGAGTCGAGGATCGGCGTGCGACTGCTCACCCGGACGACCCGCAGCGTGTCGCCCACCGAGGCCGGCGAGCGGCTCCTGCGCACCCTGGGGCCGCGCATGCAGGAGATCGAGACCGCGCTCGGCACCGTGGGCACCCGGGGCGATCCGGGCAGCGGCACGGTGCGCATCCGGAGCACGGACTACGCGGCCGACACCGTGCTGCGCCCACGGCTTGCGGGCCTGCTCTCGGCGCATCCCGCGCTCTGGGTCGAGATCGCGATCGACGATGGGCCGGACGACCGGTCCGACGAGCAGCACGACATCGGCGTGCGCTGGGGCGACCAGGTGGCGAAGGATCGCGTCGCGGTCCGCATCGCGGCGGACTGCCGCATGGCGATCGTCGGCGCGCCGGACTATCTCGCGCGACGTCCGCGCTGCGGCGTGCCGCAGGACCTCATCGGCCACAACTGCATCACGCAGCGGCGAGCCGATGGCGAGATCGCCGCCTGGAGCCTGGTGCGTGGACGCCGGAGGCTTTCGGTGCGCGTGGAGGGCCAGGCCATCTTCAACGGCGTCTATCCGATGATCGCGGCCGCACTGTCGGGTTGCGGTCTCGCCTTCGTCCCCGAGGACCTGGTCGATGCGCACATCGCCACCGGACGACTGTCCCGGGTGCTGGAGGACTGGTCGCCCACCGTACCGGGACTGCACCTCTCCATGGCCCGGCGCATCGCCACGGTCCGGGCCGTCGCGTTGGTGGTGGAGGCCTTGCGCCATCATCGCTAGCGCGGCGTCGGCGTCGTGCCGTGCATCGGCGACAGCCGAAAGACGGCCCGACCATGGCCGGCCATCCAGCGAGACGGCGCGCAATCCCGGCGACGCGCCTCACGCGATGGGCGGCGGTGCGCGGATCGCTCTGCGGTGGCGCCGCCCGCGGGGCATCGCCCATGCTCCCACGGCATCTGCCGCGACACGGCGACGAGCCGCTTTTGCGGAAGCTCATGGCCCGCGCGGGGTGCCCTGGACGGTGTAGACGCGCGACGTGGCCGCCCGGTGCCGGATGGGCTTGAGTTCGGCATAGGTGGGCGAGTCGTACCAGGCGAGAGCTCGCTCCATGCTCGGGAACTCGATCATCACGATGCGTTTGCTCGGTGCGCCCTCCTGGGATACGACGGCACCGCCCCGCACGATGTAGCGGCCGCCGAACGTGGCGAAACTCGCCTCGACCCGGGCGCTGTAGGGCTTCATGCCCTCCGGGTCGGTCACTTCGAACTCCGAGACATAGATGGCCGGACCTGTGGTGGCCGGTGTGGTCTGCGCGTGGACGTGCTGCGGCAGTGGCGCGGCGAGGGCGGCGATGCCCAACATGGCGCCGACGAGGAGGTGCTTGGGAATCGGCATGGTGTGCTCCTTTGAACGTCGCGCTCAGGGTTTGATGTGGAGGCGCGACGACTCGGTCTCCAGCAAGCGTCGGCCGGTGATCATGTCCTTGGTGGTGTCGACATACTTCCGGAAGTGAGCGGACGCGATGTGCTGGCGGTAGGCGGCGTCGTCGGCATAGATCTCGAAGAAGCGGAGTTGCTGCGGCGCGTCCTGGAGCGACACGGCGTAGATGGCCGCGACGCCGGGCTCCAGCCGGATGGAGTCATCGATCTCCTCGGTGACCGCCGCCCGGTAGGCATCCAGTCGGGCGGGCAGGATCTCCAGATCGGCGACTCGCACGACGGGCGAGGATGGCAACGCCTTCTTCGAACCGATGTGCACCGCAACCACGTCGAACAACCGGCGTTCGGTCACCATGCTGCGCGTCGCGGCCAGGAACGCCTGGAAATGCGGTGACTGCAGATGCGTCCGGTAGGCCGCTTCGTCCTGGTACATCTCGAAGACCCGGATGCGCGTCGGATCGGTCTTCTCGGCCACCGTGTGGAAGGCCAGGATGCCGGGTTCGAGCCGGATCGCCGCCGCGACGTGGGTCGCCGTCGCCGCGTCGAAATCCTTCGAGCGCGCGCCGTCGATCCGGAGCTCGGCCAATCGCACGAAGGGCGTCGCGGAGGGTGTCGGCCTGGAGGTCACCGAGGCGCAGGCGGCGATGAACAGCGCGATGGTCGCGCCGGCGGCGCCGACGGCCAGCAGTCGCCAAGTGCCGGCGCGTCGCATGGTGGGATGGAAGAGGCAGGAGAGATTCATGCATCGAGTCTCCGCCCGCCCCGGCGCGGCACCAAGCCGCGTCCGAGCAGTGGAGCGCTGTCGATTGCGCAACAATCGCCGCATGGTCCTCCCACGCATCGTTCATGGAAACCCAGCATCTGAGAACCTTCATTGAGGTCGTGCGGCAGGGCAGCTTCGCGGGCGCGGCGCGTCGTCTGGATCTGGCGTCCTCGCAGGTCACCCGCGCCATCGCCGCGCTCGAGGCCGACCTGGGTACGCGCCTCATGCATCGCACCACGCGCAAGCTGACATTGACGGAATCAGGCGCGGCCTACTTTCGCCGGGTGAGCTCGCTCATGGACGAGCTCGACGCGGCGGCCGACGACGCACGCGCCAGCACGGGGGCGATCCGAGGACTGGTGCGCCTGACGGCTTCCCTCGCGCTCGGACAGAGACTGGTCGTGCCGCTGCTGGAGAAACTGCATCGCCAGCATCCGGGCCTCCAGCTGGAGCTGCGCTTGAGCGACCTCGTCGTCGATCTGGTCGGGCAGCAGGTGGACGTGGCGCTGCGCCAGAGCCCGTCGATCGACGAGTCCCTGATCGGCCTGCGACTCGGTCCCATGCGGTTTCGCGTCTGCGCGAGTCCCGGCTATCTCATGGACCATGGACGGCCCGAAATCCCCGCCGAACTCTCGCATCGGGACTGCCTGCGGATCGCGCTGCCAGGATTCAACAGCGCTTGGTCGTTCCGCCGCCGGGGCGACACGAATGCCGAGGTCGAAGTCGTTCCCATCGGTGGCTGGCTCTCGGCATCCTCGTCGATGTCGCTGCTCGCGTCGGCCGTCGATGGACTGGGCCCCGTCCTGTTGGCCGATTGGCTGGTCGAGGCCGACGTCCAGGCGGGACGCCTGGTGGTCCTGTTTCCCGAATACGAGGTGACCTCGACCCATTTCGACAATGCGGTCTGGCTCCTGTACGCCTCGCGCGAGCATCTGCCGCGGCGCGTCCGGATGGTGGTCGACTTCCTGCGCACCGAGCTGCGGCCGCTGCTCGGCGCCCCGGATTGAAGGCGCGCGCGCCTCAGGCCAGGGCGGGCAGCTTGTCGAGAATCTTTTCCAGCGTGATGGGATAGTCCCGCACCCTGGCTCCGGTGGCGTTGTGGATCGCGTTGGCGATGGCGGCCGCGACGCCGCACAGGCCGAGCTCGCCCACGCCCTTGGCCTTCATGGGCGACATGGTGGGGTCGACCTCGTCCAGGAAGATCACGTCCTGCTGGGGGATGTCGGCATGCACGGGCACCTCGTAGCCGGCGAGATCGTGGTTGATGAAGCAGCCGACCTGTTTGTCCACCACCAGATGCTCCATCAGCGCCGCGCCGGCGCCCATCACCATCGCGCCGATCACCTGACTGCGCGCCGCCTTGGGGTTCAGGATGCGTCCGGCCGCGCACACCGCCAGCATGCGCCGCAGCCGGACCTCGCCGGTGAATGCATGGACCCCAAGCTCGACGAAATGCGCGCCGAAGGTCTGCTGCGCATAGCGCTTCGACAGGTCGCCATAGGTGATCTCGTCCTCGGCCACGAGTTCGCCCAGCTCGGCGGCCTTTGTCAGTGGCAGGCTGCGATCGCCCGCGCGGACGATGCCGTCGGCGAACTCGACATCGGGGCCCTGGAAGCCCAGCCTCCGCGCGACGGCCTCCCGCAGCTTGACGCAAGCCGCATACACGCCCGAGGTCGACGAGGCGGCGCCCCATTGCCCGCCCGAGCCCGGGGATTCGGGGAAGTCGCTGTCCGCCAGCCGCACGACGACGTGCTCGAGAGCGACACCCATCATCTCGGCTGCTGTCTGCGCGACGATGGTGTAGCTGCCGGTGCCGATGTCGGTCATGTCGGTCTCGACGGTGACCATGCCCCGGGCATCGAGCCGCACTCGCGCGGCTGATTTCGCGATGGGTGCTCCGCGGATGGCGGAGGCCACGCCCATGCCGATCAGCCAGTCATGTTCGCGCACCTGCCCGGGCGTCGCCCGCCGGCGGTCCCAGCCGAAACGCGCCGCGCCCACGCGCAGGCATTCGACCAGCTGCCGCGTCGAGAACGGACGGTCGGGCTGCTCGGGGTCGACGCGGGTGTCGTTGAGGATGCGGAATTCGACCGGATCCAGCCCCAGCTTCTCGGCCATCTCGTCCATGGCGATCT
>Ga0308165_1004518_pt1 | contig 13658 bp, 13 predicted proteins | sample PhyWR2_FD_201032 | JGI IMG/M metagenome (GOLD analysis project Ga0308165, IMG submission 201032) | Phyllosphere microbial communities from UC Gill Tract Community Farm, Albany, California, United States - DLSLW.R2 | ecosystem: Host-associated > Plants > Phyllosphere > Unclassified | place: USA...
GTTTTTGTTTCATTCAGCTCGCTGTTATTATCAACAATCAGAATTTCGTAATTATGATACGATGACTTTTCCAAAATAGTAGTAACACAAGCTACTAACAATGGAAGTTGATCTTTAGTAGGTATGATTATTGAAACAAGTGGTTCATAATCAACATTATATTTTAACCGCCATACGCCTATAATTTCCGAAGTAACTTCGGCGTTTACATAACCCCTATTTCTAAGATGCTTTTCAATAACAAGTTTTTGATCTTCAACATAGCTTAATTTGAAAGGTTCCCTGAGGATTGCAGGTTCATTTAAATGACCAATAACACCAATACCTCTCTCTTCTATGATTCGTGTTATGTACTCAAATTCTGTTGCACGAGGGTAATCTGAACTGAAACCACCAAGCTGAATGAATGTTTCACGATTGAAAATCCAGTTTTCCGTCATGACAGAAGGTAAGCTCAAAATCAAATCGAGATTAAAGTCAGGGTGGAGTACGACGCTACTTATTCCATCATCACTTTCGAATAATGAATCGGTATAAATAGCAGCACAATTTTTGGCCAATGGTAATTGTAGACTTGCTACGATTGAACCACTTTGCGTAAAGGTTTCCCCCGCTTTAAGCAGGATAAACCAGTCACAGGTACTGGAAGAAATCTCTTGATTAAGATTAAGCGTCAGTTCACTAAGACCTGATGCACAATGCTCATAAACTGATCCATTAATGGGTTCAATGATACTATTTATAACGACAGGAGAAAGGTTAATATTCACACCTGAACCGTTGATGTCATTGAGGTTATTTAGTGTATTTTGTAACTTTCGCTCATGCCCATTGTTTATAACAAGACATAAAACATTAGTGGTTACGATCGACATGCTTTCTCTATATTTTTTTACGAATTCCTCCTGAGCAGCATTCAATTTTCTTTTATTCAACCACGCACTGATACCATTGTCTATTTTAATAACAGAATCGATGTCTATGTATGATGTTCGCATGATGAAGGAAATATTATCAATAACACCTAACATGCCTTCAGCCCTGGCATCACTTACTAATTTAATTACCGACCTATTGTCTAACCCTACAATAAATGGAATGGTCAGGATTTGGTCATTGACACCATCAAACGTAACCTCTTTTAATAGTTCACCATTTACAAAGATTTTAGTTTTCAGGGGGAATTTATTATACTTACTTTTTTCAAGAAGACTAATATGTAATTGGATGTGATTTTTTTTGGGTTTTACACCAGTTATTGCGGAATTTACTTCTAATTCCGCTACATCACTTACAAAAAAAAGTGATTTTCCAGGGTTACGTACTATCCCTTTCCCAAGGGTAATATTTAGCTCTTCTTTTGGCCAATCTTTTTCTCGCTCATCCTCTTCATGTAACGAGCAAGCAATGAAAGATGTCAGGTTTGCAGATGATATTAGCGCTAAAGCACAACTTCCTTTTGATCTGATAACGAGGCTATGGAGTTCATTCCGAGCCAGATCCCGACGCCCCTTTGTGACCTGATGGGCGCTGGAAGGTATTAGTCCATGATCGGCATTCACCAATAAAACATCTTGATGCCTAGAACAAGAGGGATTCAAGGAAAGAGACCATTTTCTCCAGTCACAATAAGTTGAATAATTCTCAATATTAAAGGCAACATCATTCAAAATAGAAATACGACTAAACGCGAATGTCTGACACAATTTTTCAGCTATAGCAACCCTTTCTTCCCAAGTGGTTGAATCCCCATAAACTAGTATTTCAAGTTTGGATTGATTTATTATCGCATTAGCTACACGATTGGTTGATTCACCGTCTTGGTAAATCCCATGAAGAAACTGAGTACGTGCATATTGTGCAACTCGACAGTACTTATCGTGAAGTGAGAATGCATTGCGCAAATATTCAACACACTGTTGATCTTCATTAAATTCTAATCCTATATCACGCCATGCATTGCCTGGCGCGTCTGGGTTATACTCCCAGTGTTCAACTTTCTTCTCTGTAGAATAAAGGATAATAGGTCTATCTAGCACCATAAACTCATAAATCAAGGAGGAAGCATCAGCCAAGAGAATATCTGCTTGTGCAAAACTTTCAGCAATGCTAGCTTCAGGATTATCAATCAATTCTACCAAGGGATCGTCAATACTTTGTTGACGCCATATTGACATAAGTTCACGGAAAATATTTTTATCTACCACAAATCCATGTTCATGCTCAACAATTGCTGGGTGAGGTTTTATAATAATTTTCGAAGAGGGGTATACGCTGCGTATTAGAGAAACAACACGCTCACCAAAGTAAACAGCAGAACTTATTTCTGGATTATAGGTTGGAGCAAAGAGAATAGTGGGATTATTTTTGTTCAGAATAGATTTTTCAATTTTGAAAACTTCATCGACCCATGAATTTCCAGTAATTAAAAATCCCTTCCGTGGTTGAACTTTTGATAACAATGTATCTTCAATATCCCATGGGCTTCCACACATATAATCTGCGTAGTTGTATTGGCTTTCGGCAAATCCATATCGAGTAACTGATCCGTGACGCATGCCTATCAGCAAAACATTATTCGCATCACAATAATCGCGCCAGTATTCAACTGACCACCCATCGGCAACTACAATAACATCAGGGCGCCATGAAATCACCTCTTCTTTAGAAAGGGTAACTAAATGATTTTTAAATAGTTTAACCAATGGTTTAAGAGAGCGGAAATGAAAATGCATACTGCCAAATCCAGCAACCTTAAGTGTACTATTAATTTCTTTTGATGTGGAAAAAGCGTCTAGATTAAAAGTGAGACAAATGTTTTTTGTATTTACATTATTATATTCGCCTAACTCAGAACATTGTGAAAATCCCAATCGCAGAGCTAAAGATATATAAAAGCCCTGTTCCTTAACGGGAACAACCATCATTAATAAACCACCAGGCGCCAATAGTGTAGCGGCTTTTAACAACCCTTTTAGCTGAGAAAATTCATCCTGATAATCATTTAAACATGATGCTAACAAAATACAATCAAATACTTCAGAGCTTTGAAAATCCATAAAATGTTGATTGAAAAAATCTATATTTTGCAATCCTTTTAGATCGGTTTTCAATTTGGCATGATTCAGGCAGGGAATACGACTATCGAGCACCATAACATTTTTGAACTCAGTGGCACTTTCAATAACCTCGTCACCATAATTTGAACCAAATATAACAATCTTATCTTTTTTTTTGGCCATTCCAAAATTTATTTTAGCCGTCGAATCATGGGTATCTGTTAAACCCACAACACCAAAAGCCGGCTTTGCATTCAATTCATGATGAGAATTTTTCATTTTTATTTCCAACCTAATGTCATAACTTTCTTAGCCATATCAAGATCTTCAATGGTATCAATATCAAACGCATTAATTTTAAAAGATGAAATAGGAAGGAAATTTTCTAAAGCTTCATAAACATATTTCTTCTCATTAATAATCATGAATGGACTAACAATAGCTATGCCCGTCCATTCATAATCTGAAATTAATTCACGAGTAAAAGAAATTACCTGCCCCTCTTCTTTATCAAGATTAGTCCGGACTCCATCATGGGTCGTCCAAGATGATACCCCAATGAGATGATTTGAGCCTTTAGCTTTAGAAATGAAATCTTCAAAACTTTCATTTTGTATTAAAGTATCTGCATCTATTATCAAAAACTTTTCTTTCAAATGACGAGCAACACGCCATATACTTTGCAAGGTGTTTGTGTTCATGTAGTCTGGGTTACGAACAATAATGCAATCGGGGCGGATTTTTTTTGCTTCATTGATTACAGCTTCTTCCTGGAAACCAACCACAAGCCAGACATTTTCAATATCAGTTAGCCTTTCAAAATGGTATTGAAGTAGACTTTTACCTGCTATCTCAATCAAACATTTCGGAAGGTTCAATCCAAGGCGAGAACCTATACCTGCAGCACTTATTACAGCATTTTTAACAGACGACATAAGGAACCCTCATCATAAACAATAAAGTCGCTTAGTTTACATAACGTGCCGTTAGGTTCATGAGTAGCCCCAAATGCAATTCGCCAGTCAGCTACTTCAAACATGGGTACATCGTTCATTCCTTCCCCGATCGTTACAATCCTGTCAAATCTTTTCCTCAAGCTTTTGACTGCATCTGATTTATTAAGAATATGACTAACTCCGTTCAGACGCCCTTCCTGATCCAATGACGCTAATGATGTAAAGCTTTCAACACCTAATTTATTTAATAAAGGTTTAACCCAAACGTCAAGGTTCCCGGTCACCACGAAGCAATTGCTCCGGTTTTTTTGTATAAACTCAAGAATGTTGTGCCGAAAATCAACCTGAGTTTCCAGAATTCTATGGATTAATTCGATTTTAGCTTCTTTAAGAAGACGCACTCGCAACTTAAAAGATTTTTCGAAAGGAAGAATTCCGGCAATGGTAGCCTGTGTTAATACTGATATTTCATCATCCAGTCCAATAGATGCAGCAATCAAAGGCAATAATTCCTGCCTAGTTAAGGTTCCATCAAGGTCAAAGCAATAGGCTGTTTTCATTTCAAGCCCACCTTTTTAGCACAGCAAAATACTGCCGGGTTTCTTTTCTTTTTTCTAATTCATCTATAAAAAGCTCTTGCCAACCATGAGATATAAATTTTTTCTCATCAAACACTTTCCCGATAAGTTCAGCCATCTCTATTTCTGTTCGATATATTGCTGAATAAGTGTTTTTTAATTCCTCTGAATATACATCCTGCAATGTTAATCTTGTCTCTTTAGCTAAAGGTTCTCTAAGATAGACGATTCCATTTGGGGCACAAAGGCTCAATGCTGTTTTTAAAACTTTTAAGCAGTCAGTATCATTAAGATATATTAGGACGCCAGAAATCATTATAAAGTCGTAAGGTGGAGATAACGAAAGCTCTGCATTATTTACTTCTGTTACAGACATAATCTGAAATTTTGCATTTTTCCAGTCTTTTTCAACTGTAAGGCGATGTGCCTGCTGAATAAGTGACGATGAAAAATCAATCCCCAGATAGCTTGCCGCAAGTGGCGTGTTACAAAAAAATCCAGCCCATCTTCCGATACCGCATCCCATGTCGAACACTTTTTTAATCTGATGCAGAGGAAGTAATGAAGTCACTACCTTTTTCTCTGCTAAGTCCCTTTTAGCCACGAGCTCAGGCTCGTGATCTTGATACATTGTTGCACTTAATGGATTTTCATATTTTCCATTCCCACGCGCATCAAAAAACGCCTGTGTTGACTGATAATTAATTTCAACTGAGCGTTTCCAAACTCTCTCACCTTTCGCCATGAACGATTTCACCAATAGATCAATAATACTAAGATTTTACGATCCTATCAGTCACACAATGGGTTGATTAAGGCCTCAATTTGGGTTTAATTACCCTCATTAGTCGACTACAAATGTCACTTTAGCCACTCTGAAAGTAGTTTTATACTTCAAAATTAGTTAGCAGATCGACTGTAATGCCTGTACATAGTATTTTTCATTAGTTAAAACAACGGGATACGTTTTTACGGAAGGAATCACTTGAAGAGTGGAGATCGCACATTCATACCCAGTAGAGTCGGTAACTGACTTAAGCAGCAATGCTAATTGGATTAGCATAAAACCAATAATTACAATATCTTAAAAATCTTTGAGTGAGGATTCTAGAGATTTGGAATTTTCAAATTGTCAATGTCAACAATGTAAATAGATCAGACAATTAGCAGATAACATTAAATGAAGATATCTTGCAGATTCAGACTGGATTGTACCTGTCGGAGTTTGAGGGCTAAGTGTACTTACAAGATATAAATCATATAGATGAAAAAAACCCCGCAAGGGCGGGGTTAATATTTAGTCTTATTAGGTTATTAGCCCTGCAGCAGAGAGAGAACCTGCTGTGGAACCTGGTTAGATTTAGCCAACACAGAGTTACCCGCCTGCTGTACAATCTGCGCTTTAGACAGGTTTGATACTTCAACCGCGTAGTCAGCATCCTGAATGCGTGACTGTGCTTCAGACAGGTTAGTGGTAGTGTTGTTCAGGTTGGTTACCGCAGAACCCAGACGGTTCTGAATGGCACCCAGAGATGAACGGAATTTATCCACAGATGCAATCGCTTCATCCAGTTTGGCCAACGGGTTAGTGGAAGAACCCTTAGTCAGTGATGAAGGGTCAAAATTAGAGGTATCGATTGTAAATTTGGCTGTTGTCGGTGTAGTGACATCTGCCGCCTGCGGATCAAGTGCAATGTAGAAGGACTGAGCAGTACCGCTGGTGCTTTCGATACCATTATTCTTCAGATTGTTAACTTCAGCAGCACCAGATGCGGTTACAGTAACTTTTGCAAATACGTTGCCATTTTCATCTTTATAGATCTTAGCACCTTCAACAGAAACACTTCCTGAAGCTACACCCAGACGAGTAGCGAGGTCACCAGCTGATTTCTCAGAAACAGTTGCACCTGACACCTGAGTGGTCTCACCGAAGTAAGCTTTAAAGGCTGCAGTTCCTGACATTTCTGTCATTGCACCTTTAGGACCGTTCACGTTGAAGCTGTCCAGACCCAGAGTCTTAGAGTCGATTTTCTTCAGGTCGATATCGATAGTTTCGCCATCGTTGGCGCCAACCTGGATAGACATTTTGCCGTCTTTAGCCAGAACGTTCACGCCGTTGAACTGAGTCTGACCTGATACACGGTCAATTTCAGACAGGCGGGATTTGATTTCGTCCTGGATGGAAGACAGGTCTGAAGATGAGTTAGTACCGGTAGAAGCCTGAACGGTCAGTTCACGAACGCGCTGTAAGTTGTTGTTGATTTCTGACAGTGCGCCTTCAGTAGTCTGTGCAACTGAGATACCGTCGTTAGCGTTACGCGCAGCCTGAGTCAGGCCCTTGATGTTAGAGGTGAAGCGGTTAGCAATCGCCTGGCCAGCAGCGTCATCTTTCGCGCTGTTGATACGCAGGCCAGAAGACAGGCGCTCGATAGAGGTAGACAGAGCATTCTGGTTTTTGTTGATGTTGTTCTGAGTGATCAGCGAGAGGCTGTTGGTATTGATTACTTGTGCCATGATAAAGTTTCCTGTTAAATCATTTCGGGTTAAGTGGTTGGGCTTGTTTGCCCCCCGGCTTCATCGCCGTCAAAGTTGTTATCGTCTGCCCCACGGTAACCTTTAGAATTTTTTTAGTTCCGCGCCGATTTTTTTTCACTTCCCCCTACTCGCTGAAATACCCCTCTTTATTACCGCTATTCGTTTTATTGCCGCCGGATAATTAATCGTAAACTTTGTGCATCAATGGCCGATAACCACGGTATTCACTCTCCGTGTTGACTCTATAAAGGAAATATCATGGCTAGCATCTCTACCCTGGGTATCGGCTCCGGCCTGGATTTAAGCTCGATTCTCGACAGCATGCAGACGGCAGAAAAAGCTGCGCTAAAGCCGATCTCAACACAGCAGACCGCTTACACCGCAAAGCTGAGCGCCTATAGCACCATGAAAAGCGCGCTGACCACCTTTCAGACGGCAAACACCAAGCTGAATGACGCCAAGCTGTTCAGCGCCAGCAAAACCGTCAGCAGCTCTACCGCCTTCAGCGCCAGCGGCACCACGGGTGCGGTGGCGGGTAAATATACCATTGCCGTCACCCAGCTGGCGTCAGCCCAGACGCTGACCTCGGCGACCCAAAGCAGTAACAGCACCGCGCTGGCGACGGCTGACAGCACTATCTCAATTAAGCTGGCGGGCAGTGATAAAGCAGTAGACGTGACGGTAAGCGCCGCGAACTCTTCGCTGACCGGCATTCGTGATGCGATCAATAAAGCCGATGCCGGCGTCACCGCCAGCATTATTAAAACGGGCGATGGCAGCTATCGTCTCTCCATGACGTCGAACGAAACCGGCGTAGACAATGCGGCCACGATCAGCGTCAGCGGTGACAGCGCGCTGCAAAGCATGCTCAATTATGACGGCACCAGCAGCAGTAATATGACGCAAAGCATTGCGGCGCAGAATGCCAAGCTGTCAGTCAACAATGTCGAGATTGAGAACAGCAGCAACACTATCAGCGATGCGCTGGAAGGGATCACGCTGAACCTGAGCGGGGAAACCACCGGCACCCAGACGCTGACCGTGACTAAAGATACCAGCAGCGCGTCCAGCACGATTGCCGCCTGGGTGACAGCCTATAACACCCTGCAGGATGCCTTTGCTTCTCTGACCAAATACACCAAAGTGGATGCCGGGACAGATGCGCAGGACACCACCAATGGTGCACTGCTGGGCGACAGCACTCTGCGTACCATACAGTCGCAGATGAAAGATATGCTGACCAATACCAGCAGCACCTCGACTTACAAAACCCTGTCACAGATTGGCATTACGACCGATCCAACCAGCGGCAAGCTGAATACCGACCAGACTAAACTGGATGCGGCCCTGGCAAAAGACCCGGACGGCATTAAGGCAATGATCGTTGGCGACGGTAAAACCACCGGCATCGCGACTAAGCTCTCTAACAACCTGACCAGCTGGCTCTCCAGCACCGGCATGGTGCAGGCGGCCACCGACGGCGTCAGCAAAACGTTGAACAATCTGACCCAACAGTACAACAAGGTCAGCGACAATATCGATGCCACTATTGCGCGCTTAAAAACCCAGTTCACCGCGCTGGACGTGACGATCAGCAAGCTCAACAACACCAGTAGCTATCTGACGTCGCAGTTTGAGACTTCAAGCAGTACAACCAAGTAAGGAGCCATAATGTATAGCGCAAGCGGTACCCAGGCCTATGCAAAAGTCGGCGTGGAAAGTGCAGTGATGAGTGCCAGCAATGACCAGCTGATCACTCTACTGTTCGACGGGGCGCTCAGCGCCCTGGTTCGCGCACGCCTGTTTTTGCAGGACGGCAATACGGTTAAAAAAGGGGAGTCGCTCTCCAAAGCCATTAACATTATCGACAACGGTCTGAAGCAGGGTCTGGATGAGTCCTCTGAAGACGAGTTAACGCAAAATCTGCTGGGTTTGTACCGCTATATGGTGCACCGCCTGCTGCGCGCGAATATCGATAACGATGCCGACGGAATTGAAGAAGTTGAAGCGCTGTTGCGCAATATCGCCGATGCCTGGAAAGAGGTTTCCGGCACAACCGCTCTGGTTTAGGACTCTGTATAAATGAACATTGCCCCACATCTGCTCGCGATATATCAGGAAATTTTGACCCACAGCCAGTCGATGCTGCGTCTTGCGGGTGAAGGCCAGTGGGACGACCTGATCGATATGGAAGTTGACTACCTCAGCGCCGTGGAAAAGCTGGCTAAGGCTACGCAGAATGAGCCGGTTCCGGCTCGTACTCAGGAGCAGCTGCGCCCGATACTGCGCCACATTCTTGATAATGAAGCCGAAGTCAAAAAGCTGCTGAAGTCACGCCAGGATGAAATCTCCTTGCTGATCCAGCAGGCCGGCCGCCAGAAGTCCGTCAATCGTGCCTATACCAATGTCGCCGGCGTGGTGCTGTTCCCTACCGGATCGAACGGATAAACCTCACGTTTACTCAGTATGACTTTATACAACACCTTTCCGGGGCCAGCGCGGAATAATTAATTTCGTCCTGGCCCACCCTTTCGCTGCGCTTACTCCATACTTCATTTTCCCGTCTGGCGAAAAATGGAGCACGGATATGCACAATCCCACCCTTTTGCAGTTCTTTCACTGGTACTACCCCACAGGCGGCAAACTGTGGCCGGAAGCGGCCGAACGTGCCGCATGGCTGGCTGAAATTGGCATCAGCGACGTCTGGCTACCGCCGGTTTATAAGGGTGAATCCGGCGGCTATTCGGTCGGTTACGATAGCTATGACCTGTTTGACCTTGGCGAATTTGAGCAGAAAGGCTCACGCGCCACCAAATACGGCGATAAGCAGCAGCTGCTGGCAGCAGTGGAGGCGCTAAAGGCTAACGGCGTTGGCGTGATCCTTGACGTGGTGCTCAACCACAAAATGGGTGCCGACGAGAAAGAGCGCATTCAGGTTAACCGCGTCAACCCGGATAACCGTGAGGAGATCGACGAGGAAGTGATTGAGGTCGAAGCCTGGACCCGCTTCACCTTCCCGGTGCGCGCCGGGCAGTATTCGCAGTTTATCTGGGACCACAAGTGCTTCAGCGGCGTCGACCACATTGAAAACCCCGATGAGAACGGCGTGTTCAAAATCGTTAACGACTACACCGGCGAAGGCTGGAACGATCAGGTCGATAACGAGCTGGGCAATTTCGACTATCTGATGGGCGCCAATATCGACTTCCGCAACCGCGCGGTAACCGAAGAGCTGAAATACTGGGCGCGCTGGGTGATGGAGGAAGTGCACTGCAGCGGCTTTCGCCTCGACGCGGTGAAGCATATTCCCGCCTGGTTCTATAAAGAGTGGATCGAACACGTGCAGGAGGTGGCGGAGCAGCCGCTGTTTATCGTCGCCGAATACTGGTCGCATGAGGTTGATAAACTCCAGCAGTATATCCAGCAGGTGGACGGTAAAACCATGCTGTTTGACGCCCCACTGCAGATGAACTTCCATAACGCGTCGAAACAGGGGGCTGACTACGACCTTAGCCAGATCTTCAACGACACGCTGGTCACCACCGATCCGTGGCACGCGGTGACCATTGTCGCCAACCACGACACCCAGCCGCTGCAGGCGCTGGAAGCCCCGGTGGACCCCTGGTTCAAACCACTGGCGTATGCGCTGATCCTGCTGCGTGAAAACGGTGTTCCGGCGGTGTTCTACCCGGACCTGTTCGGCGCCAGCTATGAGGATGAGGGTGACGACGGCGGGCAGTATCAGATAGAGATGCCGGTGATCCCCGAACTGGAAGCGCTGATCCGGGCACGCCAGCTGTATGCCCACGGAGTGCAGACCGAATGGTTCGATCACCCTAACTGCATCGCCTTTGCGCGCAGCGGCACCGATCATCACTCCGGTTGCGTGGTGATTATGTCGAACGGTGAAGCGGGTGAGAAAACTCTGGCGCTGGGGGAAAACTACGGCGGGAAAAACTGGCGCGACCTGCTGGGCCATATCGGCGAGACGGTGAGCAGCGACGAGCAGGGCACTGCCACGTTCCGCTGTGCGCCAGGATCGGTTAGCGTGTGGATTATTAGCTAGATATCAGGTCGTGGCCGGGCGGCCACGACCTGCGAATTACGGCTGAGGCGCGGTAAAGGTGGTGCTGGCTGCTGGCACGGTTGACGGCTGCGGCTGCGGCTGCGGGGTGGCGTCAGGCTGCGCCTGCTTATCCAACGCCTGCTGGCACTCGACGGTCGGTTTATCCACTTTACGCATCTTCAGCTTATCGTAATGCAGCTCGTTACCTTCCAGATCCAGCGTCATCACGCGCATTTGCTTGTTCACGTTAACCCACTCGTCATCGAAAAAGGTGACTTTGCCCGGCTTGGCAATAACGCGCTGCCACTGACGGCAGTCCAGGGTATCCCCTTCCTGGGTGATAATCAGGCTGGCCATCGCCTGGTCACTCACCAGCCCACTCTGCGGGCCAACCGTCTGCCAGTTACCCACCAGCGCTGCCGGAGGGGCGGTTTTGACCGCCGCTTCATAATTTGGTAGCTGCGCACAGCCGCTGAGCGTAACGGCCGTCACTGCCGCCATCATCCACTTATTCATTTTTTCATCCTGAGCTAATCAATTACGCGCTACGTTATAATTTTTACCTGCCCCGCCGCAAGCACCAAGCGCAGCCTGCAGCTAAAATGATAGATTAAACGCTGAGATCAGCAGCCGCCGGCCCGCATCTCGCCCGGCTTTCACCTGCCCTGCACCTTGTGTACACTAGCCGCCATTATCCAGACCGTCACCCCGCAGGACCGTTATGAAAACCGTTGAAGAGTATTACGCAATCGCCAAAGATCTGTTTCTTGAGGCGCACCCGGATTTGAAGGCCGGCATTGAAAATCTGACCGCTGAGCAAGCGTCCACCATGGGCATGAGCGTTGAGCAGCTGCGCGAGTTGCAGAAAGAGCGGGCTTATGCGGCATATGTGCGCGAGAAGAAACTGGACGGCGTGCTGTTTGCTATTCAGCTGGCAGAGCCGGATAAAGCGGTGATGGTCGATGCGATTGAAGCCTATCTGCATAGCCACGCCGAAGCGCTGGGCATGAGCTGGGAAGAGTTCTGTATTAAGAACGAGCTGTAAAATAGACGCTGCGGGCCGATAGAAAAAGAAGATCGGCCCCTACGATGCGCATGAACAATGTAGGGGCCGACCCTTTTTTTCGGTCGGCCCGATAAACATCACCGAAGATTAACCCGCCAAAGGCGTTGCATCAGCCAGAACGCAAAGCTCTTGCTCACTAAACGCTTCACGCCGCACGCTAAAACCGTCATACCAGCGGCACTCCACCATTCCACTGGCAACACCTGTGACAATCATCGCAGGCCCACCGTCCTTATGCTGCACTTCATCACTGATTATAAAGCTCATAAAGCACCTCCCTATCCGGTTAAAATCACCAATTAGTTATAGCATCTGAGCCTTATTACCGCTGTTAACGGCAGGTAACACATTTGTTAAATACAAATAAGCAGTTAAAAACGCTGGATATAAAAAAAGCGAGTAAACTTATTACTCGCTTTTTATGTGAAATCCGTCGCAGTTTGCGCTTAGATTTTACAGCCTTCGCAGTCGGCTTCGTCACCTAAATCTGCCGGAACTTCGGCGGCTTTTTTCTCGGCGTTCGCTTCTGCCTGCTCTAACTGCGCATCAATATCGAACTCAAAAATATCGTCTTTCATCATAACTCCCGTTTTACTCACTAACTTCAGGCGTCTTTATACTGATTTTTGACGCATTTTGGCAACCCCATTGACCACCAACAGCACAATCGACCCCACGATGAACCCGACCACCAAGTTCGCCAGATTGCTGACAACGCTGCTCATCAGGCCTCTCATCTCGCTGCTGTATTCCGTCACCAGATGATGCAGCTGCGGAATGCCGTGCACGATAATGCCACCCCCCACCAGGAACATCGCAATGGTGCCAACCAGGGTCAGGATCTTCATCAGCCATGGCGCGGCCGCCACCAGCACATTACCCAGCCCTTTAGCCAGCGCCGAGGTTTTCTTCTGCAGCCAGAAGCCGAGATCGTCAATTTTGACGATGCCCGCCACAATGCCGTACACGCCAATCGTCACCAGAATGGCAATCCCGGAGAGGATCAGTACCTGATTCAGCAGCGGGGATTCAGAGACGATGCCAAGGGTAATCGCCACAATTTCGGCCGACAGGATAAAGTCGGTGCGCACCGCCCCTTTTACTTTCTTCTTCTCAAACTCACCGGCATCCTGCTGCGCCGCCTTCAGCAGGCGCTTTTCGCGCGCTTCCGGCGTCTCCTCACTTTTGTTTTTATGCAGGCTGTGCAGCACCTTCTCCACGCCTTCATAGCTCAGGTAAGCCCCGCCCACCATCAGCAGCGGCGTGATTGCCGGTAATGACTCCAATTTATTGGTAATGATTTATCGTCAGATAGTGTCCGATAACTTTGTCATGTAGTTCCACCGATTTTGAGAACGACAGCGACTTTCTGCCCAGCCGGGCCAGATGCTGCCTCAG
>Ga0308165_1004523_pt1 | contig 13639 bp, 13 predicted proteins | sample PhyWR2_FD_201032 | JGI IMG/M metagenome (GOLD analysis project Ga0308165, IMG submission 201032) | Phyllosphere microbial communities from UC Gill Tract Community Farm, Albany, California, United States - DLSLW.R2 | ecosystem: Host-associated > Plants > Phyllosphere > Unclassified | place: USA...
TATTACATAGTGGCCAATTGATTGTGATGCGCGGCCAAACCCAGCAGTACTGGAAACATACTTTAAGGAAATCGACAAAAATTATGGAGCCGCGGGTGAATCTCACTTTTCGTTATTTTTATCCGTATGAACATTCATAAAAACCCCTCATGAGTGCATAAAAAAAGCCCATATGGGGATGAGCTTTTTTTAAGTTTGAGGAGCACTTTAACATGACATCTCATTATCATGGAATAATGGATACTGAAGAACAATAATCATATTATGAGAATATATTGTTAAATTCAACATATTTTAGATTAAAAAATATAATCATTCCTCAAATTAACCATTAGTCTTCCTGATGGGTCAGGGTCATAAATTTCTTTTCGATTAAGTCGGCATTGTCGCGTAATATCTCAATCAACTTTTGGAAATTGGTAAATTCAAAGCGGTTTCTAGAGGCCAATAAGGTCAAGGCCAAAGGTGGTTCTTTGCTGGAAAACTTCACTGGAATAGAAAGAGTGGCGAAATTCGGATCAACTTCTCCATTAGAAAAGTAATAGCCTTGCTTTTTAATCTGCTTCATTTGCTGTATGAACTCTTCTTCACTATGGGCAAATCCAACTTCAGACAGTTCGCTGGCAAAGCGCTGGTAGTAATCTATGATCCGCTGTTTCGGCAGATGAGCCAGAATCACCTTGGCAGAAGAGCCTTTATAAATCGGTCGAGGACAACCACGACCATAAATCAGCGTGGTCAAGTCTTTATACAGTTCGTGATGAATATCGATACATGAATCGTAATTTAAATGCGTAAGCAGACAGCCGAATTCAGTACGCTCTACAATCTGCTGCATAAATGGAATGCTGATTTGTACCAACGGGTCGGTAGTGCGGGAAATATAATCCAGTACGGCAATTTTCGAGCCGAGCGTATAGTCACCTGAAGTTCCACTGAGACGCTGCAACAATTCTGCCGAAACCAATTCTTTTAAATAACGGTAACTTGTGGGCTTAGAGAGTCCTAATTCCTCACTAATAATGTCCACATTAATAATAGGGCGAGACACCGAAAATAAATCCAAAACGGTGAGAATCTTACCAAAACTAGAAAGTGCCATAAGTACCTGCTTGGTCAAAGCATATAAAAGAGAAACGAATCAATATTACTTTATAACAAAAAATCAGGTAGAGCAGGGCTTTTGTTGAGACAATGCCGTATTTGTCAGCATTCAAAAATATTTTCCATGCAGCATGAGAAAATAAATAATAAGTTATGTAATATATCTTGTTTTTTTAGATTAATTATCACAATAAGATATTATTATTGACTTTATAGGGTCTTTTTGAAAGAATAAAACAAATAAATATCCAATGATGAATTTTTAACCTAATTCGGTTAGCTGTTTTATTGTTCTATTTCACATGCATAAATGCTGTGCAATCTTCTCCATTCATTTTGAATGACGCTCATCTTTGATGACATGTTTAAACATGTCTATTTTGACATGATCCATCTTCAGGGTGGATCGTGCTAGGAGTCGTCGTTACAAAATTAGGGGAGAAGGTCTAAACCCTAATTTGAGATTCGTCCATGCTGCTTACCAAACAAGTACTCGCATTTCGTCCCAGCAAGATGGACTGGATTTTTGCGATTAAAACGTTTTTGGCAGGCATGCTTGCCCTGTATGTGGCCTTTGCGCTGAACCTGGCTTATCCCATCTGGGCAATCGGCACGGTATTTGTGATTGCCAATCCCTTTTCCGGGATGACTTCTTCGAAAAGTTTATACCGGGCACTTGGAACCTTATTCGGAGCAGTGGTTTCGGTTGCAGTGACTCCGCTGCTGATTAATACGCCGTGGCTGTTTACTTTGTTTTTGGCCGCATGGGTGGGGTTTTGCTTATACATCTCGATGCTTGATCGGACCCCGCGTAGCTATGTATTTATGCTGGCGGGTTATACCACGGTCATTATCAGCTATAACATTATTTATAACATCGACACGGTATCGATGTTTGATATGGCAATGGGACGTTTTTTAGAGATTATGGTGGGGGTGGTCTGTAGTGCCATTGTAACTACGACAATTTTCCCGCTGCATATTGGTCCAGCCGTAGCCTCAAAGGTGTCTAAGTCCTTTAAGGACACCAAAACCTTATTTGACCAAATTTTACTGGATCCCTCCAAACTGGGAAATTACAGTACCGCACTCAGTCAGCTTGCGCGTGATATTGCTGAAATTCATGTCATGGCCGTGCACCTGTCTTATGAAAAATCAACCTTGCAGGGGATGACCAAACCGTTGCAGGAAATGCTGCAGCAACTGAGCATGCTGGTGGCGAATCTGGTGGCGATGGCGGAGCGGGTCAAGCAGCTGGATCAAGCCGATAGTCGTTACCGTACCCAGCTTCAGGTGATCCACAATCATAGTGCGGCATTTTTAAAAGCTGATCAGGATATTCAGGAGCAGACATTAAATCAGTTACCTGAAAATTTTGAACAGGATTTTGCCCATTTAATGGCAACTGCACCTGCTGAACAGCAGGTAATTTTGGCCAGCCTGAAAATGGATATTCGCCATTTCATCCAGAATATTCGTGCGATCAGACTGATTTGGCAGCGTCTTCAACAGGGCGATGCTTCACTGCCTGAAAGCGTAACTCCCCTGAGCACGACCTATCCGAATTTACACCGTGACCATGGGGTTGCGCTACGGGGTGGGATTTCCGCATTTATTGTGGTGATCATTGCCACGGGATTCTGGATTTTAAGTGGCTGGAAAGCCGGTTTTATGATGGCGGAAATGGCAGCGATTAGTGCCTGTATTTTAACTGCGATGGATAATCCGGTCCCGGCGCTCAAGCTATTTGTGCGTGGCAATATTTATGCAGGGATAATGGTATTTATTTATGCCTATGGCATTTTTCCGCACGTGACCTCGTTTTGGGAATTGGCGCTGGTACTGGCCCCTTTTGTGATCTATTGCCTGATGATGTTTCCCCATCCGCCACTCACCGGGATTGCCTTGCCCTTATTGATGGGAACCATCATGGGCTTGAACTTGCAAAACCATTACGCGCTGGATCAGGTTTTTTTCTTTGATGCCACCATCGGTTCTGTGCTGGGACCGATCATTTCAATTTATATCATTCATCTGGTTCGGGCGATGTCTCCTGAAATCACGGTACAGCGGATTTTGTCGCTGCATTACAAGTCGATTCGTCAAGCCTTATATCTTCCTTACGGTGTGCAATTTCGGACCCATTTGCGCAGCATGTTAGACCGGATTGGAATATTAAATACCAAGATGGTTCAGTCAGAAAAATTAAAGCTCCAGATTAATCTGGCTTTGGTGGAAACCAGCGCGGTAATTGACCTGACACGATTGCAAGAGCTAATGAATCGACTTGCTTCTGATCAAGCCATTTTGACCAGTCTGGAAGATCTGCAACAAAGTCTAGATGACTATTTTCGTGCCAAAGAAAATGCACAAACGCAGTTAATTTCAAATCTTCATCAACAGGTTGTTTTAAAAATCAGACAGTTAAAAAAAGAGACACAGCATTTGGAGCAGACGGAAATTCCCCAGCGGATTCAGATTTCTTTAAACAATATTCGCAGCAGCCTGTGTCATGAGCCGATACAGCCTCAAGACCACACTGAACTTGGAGAAGTTGTTCATGGGTGAGTTAAATGTCTATGGGGTGTATGTCCCAGTTCTGCTGATTCAGGCGGTGCTGGCTTATGTTCTTCTGCGTCTGTTGATGCGTGTGCTTGACCGTTTTGTGGAGCAGGGCTGGATTGCGTTACCGAATATTTTTTATCTCTGTATTTATCTGGTGTTGCTGTGGCTGGTGCATTGGGGTTTTATCGTCTGCTTGGGCTAAGCAGCTATCTTTTGAAATGAATGAGGTTTTTCCATGACATCCTTAGACTTGCGTAAAGTCGTCCGACCGGTACTATTTATTTTAGTCGCGGTCGTGGCAATTTTGGCGGTAAAACACATTTGGGATTATTACAATTCTGAGCCCTGGACCCGTGATGGTCGTGTACGGGGCGATGTGATTCAGGTGTCTTCCGATGTTTCTGGCTTGGTGACTGACGTTTTGGTGCAGGATAACCAGACCGTGAAAAAAGGGCAGGTGTTGTTTAAGATTGATGTGGCCCGTCAAACCCTGGATGTGGAACAGGCCAAATCGGATTTGTCTAAAGCCAAAGCCAGTTTGGCTGCCGCCGAGGCCGAACTGGCTCAGACCAAAGCCAATCTGGTGAAATCTCAGGCCAATATCAAGTTGGCAGATAAAAATGCCATCCGCTATGCCAACCTGATGGAGGGAGCGATTTCGAAACAGGAACAGGACCAGATCTTTGCAGCGCGTGATCAGTCGCATGCCGAACATGAGCAAATGCTGGCTGCAATTGAACAGGCTAAAGCCAATATTGTGCAGCAAAAAGCCTTGATTGAAGTGGCGAATAGTAATCTGCACTTATCAGAACTGAATTTAAACCGATCTGAAGTGGTGGCGCCGACTGATGGTACCTTATCCAATTTTGAATTGCGGGAAGGTAATTATGTCAAAGTGGGGCAGGCAGTGGCTGCACTGTTAAATCGTCAGCAGCTCTATGTCGTGGGTTATTTTGAGGAAACCAAACTCGACAAGATTTATGTTGGTGCTCCGGCAACCATTCAGTTGATGGGCGATGCGCAAAAACTCAAAGGCCATGTGCAGGGCATTGCTTCCGGGATTGAAGACCGCGAACGTACATCTACTACGGGTTTGCTTGCCAATGTGAATCCCACCTTTAGCTGGGTACGGCTGGCACAGCGTGTTCCGGTTAAAATTGTGATAGATGAGCTGCCTAAGAATCAGCTGGCTTTTGTGGCAGGACGTACTGCGACCGTACATATTCTGAAAAAAGATCAGCCATAAATTTAGCCTTGTTCATTTCAAAAAAAGCATACGAGAGATTAATGCTGATCTAAGGAGTTGATAACAACTCCTTAATTAAGTGGTTCATGACAGAGTCTTACTGCCTTAAATTAAATTTTTGCAGCTCGTATGTTACTTTTGTTTTGGCAAAAGTAACCAAAACCATTTGTCATCCGCAAAACTCGTCCATTACCATCAACTAAAGAATGTATCGCAGAAACAACCACTTTTTTAATCTTGCGGTGCAATGCACCTCATGCCTCAAACAATTGCGGATGACGTTTCCGTGTATCAAACAAAATGCTGAATTTATAAGAATAATGCCAGTCAATTATTGAACGGACTGGCATTATTCTAAAAGATGTTTTTTATCTTTACGGTGCGATACCTTCAGGATTTCGATACCAGCTCTCGATGAATAAGGCTGCCGCGATGCTGTCCGCAGCTAATTTTTTGCCACGCCCCTGAGCTTGATAATGATCCAGTTCATCACGTGCTTCACGGGTGGTCAGGCGTTCATCGACCATCAAGGTTTCAATATTGGTTTGATGGCGCAGACGCCGGGCAAATTTACGCGAACGGGCTGAAAGTTCAGATTCGCTATCATCCATATTCAGGGGCAAGCCCACTAAAAATAGAGTAGGCTGATACTGTTTGACAATTTTCAGTAAAGCATCCCAGTTCGGAATGCCGTCTTTCATCGGAAACAAGGCAAGCGGATTGGCACTTTCAATCAGCGATTGGCCCACCGCCATGCCCATTTTCTGAGTACCAAAATCAAATGCCATGATCATGTGAGGTTGTGATAAATCAGGCATGTCCAATCTCAGATGATAGCCAGGTGCGGTCTAGGCCCATTTTTTTATAGGCAGCATCCCAGCGGTCGTCATAAGGTAAGTTAAATATTAAATCCATATCTGAATCACAGATTAGCCAGTCACCACGGGAAATTTCTGCTTCCAGTTGATTTTTACCCCAGCTGGCATAGCCCAAGGCAATTTGGTAGCGTCCAACGCCTTCATTGTGGGCGATAGCATCCAAGATATCTTTCGAGGTGGTGATACAGACATTTTCACCCACAGCAATGGATGAATGCCAGGTCGGCTGACCGGTATGCAGTACAAAACCGGCTTCGGGACGTAAGGGTCCGCCTTGCAAGACTGCATGGGGATTGACGTTATCTGCTTCAATTTCCAGGTCATTCAACAATTCCTTGATTGAAAGACCGGATGGACGATTGATGATAATGCCTTGAGCACCATCTTCATCATGGCGTGCCAGATAAATAACGGTATTGGCAAAAAAATCATCGCCCAAATCAGGAGGTGCAATGAGACAGCGATGTGTCAGATATTGTTTAGTCATCTAAGCCATTCCCCCTTAAAATCAAAAACTGATTAAATTAACAAAGCGCTTATGACCAAGTTACTAAACTAATTGGGTTTCGCCAATCATTTTTTGTGATTTAAACCTCAAATTTATACCTGTTGAAACTTAAGTTGACGTAACTGCTTGGCATGTTGCAGTGTGGTGTCATTAATTTCGACTCCACCAGTCATACGTGCCAGTTCATCAATGCGCTGTTCTTCTGCAAGATTGATAATGGTACTGCTGGCCGGATCGGTCTGGAGTTTTTTCACCAGTAAATGATGATCGGACTGTGCTGCCACTTGGGCTTGATGGGTAATACATAAAATCTGTACATGCTGGGCCAAATCTGCCAGTAAACGGCCGACCATTTCTGCTGTTCCACCGCTAATCCCGACATCAATTTCATCGAAAACCAGCACTTCCGATTCGGTTTTTTCCGCATTCATCACTTGCATGACCAGGGCAATACGCGACAACTCACCTCCGGAGGCCACGCGTGCCAAAGGCTGTGCTGGTATACCCTTGTTCGCAGTAAACAGCAGTTGAATAAAGCTAAGACCTTCAGCGCCTGCCTGTTCCAAAGGTTCGAATTTGAATTCAAAATAGGCTTCCGGCAAAGCCAGCTGTTTGACCTGTTCAGTTAATTGTTTCGCCAAAGGCACCGCAGCTTCACGGCGAATTTCATCCAGATATTGGGCTTTGGCTAAAAATTCCTGATGTGATAACTCGACTTGTTCAGCCAGGGTTTCCGGGTCTTCCAGCTGATGCAGTTGCTCAAGTTCAGCTTGCCAGGCCTGATATTCTTCTTTCAAGGTTTCTGGTTGAGTGCGGTATTTTCGCGCGAGACGATGGAAGATCTCCAGTTGCGAGTTCAACTCTTCCATGCGTTCAGGATCGAAACTTTGACGATCGATAAACTGGCGCAAATTTGCCGTTGCATCATCTATTTCACTTTGTGCATTGATCAGTGAATTATAGATTTCGGAAAGTTGTTCACTACGACCGGCATGTGATTCCAGGCGGCGAATAATTGAAGCCAGTTCCTGGGTCAGATTTTGTTCCGCTTCATCCAGCACATTCAAGCTATAACTGCAGTCCAGCATGATATGTTCATGATGGCTTAAACGGTCAAATTCCTGTTCAATCTCTTTATAGTCAATCTGGCTAAGCTCTTCGAGTTCTTCCAGTTGTAACTCTAGCGTTTCAATGCGCTGTTTACGGGTGGCCTGAGCATCTAAAGCCGCCTGATGCTGGCGAATATCTTTTTGCCAGGTGCTATAGGCATTACGCACATCTTGCGCAGGTTGATAAAAGTTGCTGTAACGATCCAGCCAGTGCTTGGGATAGGGCGGTTCTAACAGTTGTTGCTGGCTGTGCTGACTATACAGTTGTACCAATAAGCGGCCAATCTCTTTCAGTTCAGACAGGCTGCTTGGACGACCATTAATCCAGGCTTTACTACGACCCGTGGCAAAAATCACCCGTCTTAAATGAATTTCACCTGATTCATCATCCAACTCATGTGCTTTTAGCCATTGGGCTTCAGGGCTCTGTTCCTGATAGCTAAAAATAGCGGTCACATCGGCTTTATCCGAGCCAAAACGCACGTAATTGGTATCGGTACGTTCGCCTAGGCAAGCAGACAGGGCATCCAGTAATAATGATTTACCCGCCCCGGTTTCACCTGTCAGGACATTGAAACCTTGTTCAATATCAATGGCTAAATGATCGGCTAAAGCAAAATTGATCAGAGTTAAATGTGTCAGCATAAACGCATCCAAGCTGCGAAAAGTTTTAATCTAAGATAGTGAAATTTTGTTTTGGTCACAAGACAGCTTTTATTTTAAAAGGATTTAAAACATCAATATCTTACCTTATCTGGGCAAAGAAAATGAAACTTGCAGCTGAAAATAGCTGATTAAAATTTTTCATCGATCACTTAAACCCTGTTTTTATAAAAAGATCAAAAATCTCATTCATCCCTTGATTTAGCCTTGCAAAACCTGAACCCGATTAGAGCCAGAGTGATGCAACTACTTTAAAGAATGAATCAGAGCAAAGAATGCTATTCACCTTTGGTCGGAGAAACATCAGCCGCAATTTGTGCATATAATTTCATTATTGAAGATGTTCGTGCACGGCTCGTTCGTTTTCTTCTTCAGCCTAAAAAAATATTTGTAAAAATTTGAAAAATATTGATTTAGCGGGATGAAACAGCGATTGATTAGTTTAATGCTCAGCTTTAAACTAGCTCGAGCAAAAATTATAAATGCGCATTATCTGGAGAATACGCATGTCAAATCAGTTTGATCACGTTTCGGTTGTCAAAAAGTCGAATGTTTATTTCGATGGATTGTGTATCAGTCATACCGTACAGTTTGAAGATGGCACCAAAAAAACCTTAGGGGTGATTTTGCCAACAGAACAGGCATTAACCTTTCAAACGCATGTGCCTGAACGTATGGAAATTATTTCAGGTGAGTGTCGTGTACAAATTGGCGACAAAATCGAAAGTGAATTGTTTCGTGCCGGTCAATCTTTTTATGTACCAGGCAATAGCCGTTTCAAAATCGAGACCGATGACGTACTCGATTATGTCTGTCATTTCGAAGGCTAAGCATTCGTTCTAGAGAAGACAAAGAATTTTTAACTTGAATCGGTTAAACTAGATTCAAGCATCAATCCTGTAAAGCCTGCTTTGCAGGATTTTTCTTTTTTGTATTATCAGCATAAATTTTAGAGGCCGTTCATGGCAAAACCAGAATATTATTATGGCGTTCACTCGGTGGAGTCATTATTGGAACTCGAGCCTGAGCGCGTACTGACTTTATTTACCTTAAAAGGTCGTGATGACCAGCGTTTGAAAAATGTGCTGGCTCTGGCTGAACCCTTCGGCATCAGTGTACAGCAAGCCAGTCGTGACAAGCTGGAAAAACTGGCAGGCCAGCCTTTTCATCAGGGCGTAGTGGCGGCAGTACGCCCACATCCGGTGTTGAATGAACAGGATCTGGATGCAGTACTGAAGCAAAATCCTCAAGCGCTGTTACTGGCACTGGATCAGGTCACCGATCCGCACAATTTGGGCGCATGTATTCGTACAGCGGCTGCCATGGGTGTGGAAGCAGTAGTGGTTTCACGTGATCGTTCTGCAAGCCTAACGCCAACAGCACGTAAAGTGGCTGCAGGTGGCGCAGAAAAGGTGAAGTTTATTCAGGTGACCAATCTGGCGCGTACTTTGGGCAATATCAAAGATGAATTTAATGTCCGTGTAGTCGGAACCATGCTGGATGAAAAAGCCTTACCAGTGGATAAGTTTGATTTTACCGGTACAGCAGTATGTATAGTGATGGGTGCTGAAGATACCGGTCTACGTCCGATTACCCAGTCGCAATGTGATCAGACGGTCTATATTCCAATGGCAGGAAACTTGCAGAGTTTAAATGTCAGTGTTGCCACAGGGATGGCACTGTATGAAGCTTGCCGTCAACGTAACGTGTAATTTTTTTTCTTTCAAATTTAAAAGTTGTTTGCTATGTCTCCCCGGTCTCAAGGTTATCTTTATGTCGCCATTACCATGTGTATTTGGGGAGGATTTACCATTACTTCCCGCCTGAATGCCCAGTGGGGAATTAGTGCTTGGGATATCACAGCACTACGTTTTGCGCTGGCTTTCTGTATTTTAATGCCTATTTTGCTCTATAAAAAAGATACTGCTTTTTTATGGAAAAAAGAACCTTTTCTGCTGGCGATGATCGGCGGGGTAGCGTATTGCTTAACCTCTTATACGGCATTTCATTATGTGCCTGCAGCCCATGCCGCCATTTTCCTGAATGGTTGTCTTCCACTGTGTACAGCCGTAGCTGGGCTTGTATTATTTAAACAGCCTTTAGATAAACACATCTGGGTTAGTTTGGTGATTATGCTGAGCGCGATCACTGCCATGAGCTTTTTGATGTATCAGGAAACCGGAGTGGCCTTTGGTTTTGGCGACATGCTCTTTTTCCTGAGTGCGATCTGGTGGGGCATTTTTACCGTGCTATTACGGCAATGGCAACTCTCTGCCTGGCATTCCATGGCCGGTGTTGCTATCTGGTCGGCAATTGTTTATGTACCAATTTATCTGCTGTTTCTGCCGAAAAATTTAACTGCGCCTGAACCTATGCATTTACTGTTACAGGTGGTTTTTCACGGGATCTTTGTGGTGATTGTCGCTACACTGACTTATGTAGAAGCTATTAAGCGTCTGGGTGCATTCAAGGCAGGAAGTATAGTCACTTTGGCACCGTTTATGGCAGCAATTCTGGCCGTACCACTTTTGGGTGAGCCTTTAAGTGTGGCCATTATTTGTGGCTTGATCGGGATGGCAATTGGTGCAATACAGCCTTGGCGCTGGATTGGTCATCAAGACAGTTTGAAACAGCGAATTGAGCAACAAAAAAAGCAGTCTTAAAGGACTGCTTTTTTATAGCTTAGCGTTTTAAATAAGCTTCATGTAATGGCTTTAAATGACTGTAGAGATGATCAAGATGACCATCATTCAGCACAATATCATCCGCCAAACGACGTTTTTGTTCACGTGGCATCTGGGACTGAATAATTTTTTCAATTTGTTCAATGGACTGGTGATCACGCATAGCCGCCCGCTGAATCTGCAAATCAATCGATGCATCGATGAGCAAGGTATGATCGGTCAGTTCATGCTGATTGGTTTCAAACAGTAGGGGAGAAACCAGAATCACATAAGGACTGGTTGCCGCTTGCAGTTGTTGAATAATGGACTCTCGAATTGCCGGGTGGGTAATGCTTTCTAAAGTTTTACGTGCATCCGAATCTTTAAAGATGTGTTCACGTAAAGCCCGGCGATTCAGCTCGCCATTGTCTAATAAAACCCAATCACCGAAAGCAGCATGAATCTGTTGTAAAGCGGGTTGCCCCTTTTCAACAATTTCACGGGCGACAATATCGGCATCGACTACCGTGATGCCTTGGGTTTCAAACCAGTTGCTGGCCGCTGATTTTCCACTGCCAATTCCGCCTGTTAAACCCAAGATAAACGTCATATATATACCTAAAAATTACTGTCCTAAATAGATTTTCATAATCTGCTCACCCCAAATAAACGCAATCCAACCAGCAATGGCGATATAAGGACCAAAAGCAAAAGGCTGGTTCTCTTTACGGATTTTTAGCAGAATGATGCCAATGATTGCACCCACAAAAGAAGAAAGTAATACGATGAGTGGCAGCATCAATGGCCCCATCCAGGCTCCTAAGGCTGCAAGGAGTTTAAAATCACCATAGCCCATGCCTTCTTTACCGGTAATCATCTTAAACAGATAATAGACAATCCACAAACACAGGAAACCAATAATATAGCCCCAGATGGCGGATGTTGGACTGGTATAAATAGCATAACTATTAATGCCTAAACCCAGTGCTGCCAAGGTTAAAGTATAACGGTCAGGTAGAAGTTGGGTGTCAAAATCAATAAAGGTAAGTGCGATCAAAACCCAGGTGAGAATTAGACCAAACAGCATCTGTAGGGTAGGGCCGAAGACTACCACAATGATCAGGGAACACGCAGCAGTCAATAATTCAATCAAAGGATAACGAATACTAATTGGGTTTTTGCACGAACCGCATTTACCACGTAAAACCAGCCAGCTGATGACAGGAATGTTTTGATACCAGCGAATGGAGGTCTGGCATTTCGGACAGGTTGAATCAGGCTTGCTGAGGGTGATCTTTGTTTCATCAATCATGGCCTGTTCAGGATGCAGCAATATTTGGCAGTCCTGCCGCCATTCCTGTTCCATCATTTTCGGCGTGCGATAGATCACGACATTTAAAAAACTGCCAATACAGAGACTAAAAAGCCCAACTGCAAGATACAAAGCAGTTGGGTTAATCATAAAATAAGCGATAAATTCTTGCATTAAACCACAGAGCCCATTTGGAAAATTGGGAGATACATGGCAATCACCAGACCGCCGACCAGTACCCCAAGTACAGCCATGATTAGAGGTTCCATCATTGAGGTTAGGCCATCTACTGCATTGTCGACTTCATTTTCAAAATGAGTGGCGACTTTATCCAGCATGGCATCCAGTGCACCCGATTCTTCACCAATGGCGACCATCTGTACAGCCATAGAAGGGAATTTGTTGGTCACTCGCATGGCAAACTGTAATTGTTGACCTGTGGCAACATCATCACGGATTTTCATTACCGCAGTTTCATAAACCACGTTGTTAGTTGCACCAGCAGTAGATTCCAAGGCATCAATCAAGGGAACACCGGCAGCAAAAGTAGTCGCTAAGGTTCGACTGTAACGCGCAATAATGGCTTTATAAACAAGATCGCCAAAAATAGGTGCTTTAAGTGCAGCTCTATCGAGGAAGTCACGGAATTTTTTACTACGTTTTTTTGCTTCAAGGAATCCAGCAATTATTGCACCAACTGCAATGATCAGAATAAACCAATATTTTTGCATCCATTCAGACATATTCACCACCATTTTGGTAAAGGCCGGCAAATCTGCACCAAATGAACTAAATAATTCTTCGAATACCGGTACCACTTTGACCATCAAAATAATAGTAACAATAACAGCTACAACTACAACAGTTGCTGGATACTTCATGGCTTTTTTGATTTTTTGCTTTAAAAGCTCACTTTTCTCTTTATAAATTGCGACGCGATCCAGCATAGTTTCCAAGGCGCCTGACTGTTCACCAGATTCAACCAATGAGCAAAATAAGTTATCAAAATATTGAGGATATTTTTTAAGTGCACCAGCAAAGGTATTCCCGCCTTCGACTTCACCTTTAATCCCTAATACAACTTCACGCATGGATGGATTTTCTAAGCCTTCAGCGACGATTTCAAAGCTCTGCACGAGGGGTACACCGGCTTTCATCATGGTTGCCAGTTGACGAGTAAAAATAGTGATATCGAGCGTGCTGACTTTCTTTTTCATTAAGCCTTCGAAAATATTTTTTCTTTTTTCCCGAATGGTCTTAATGGTAATTCCTTGCTTGCGTAAAGTCACTTTAGCAAGTGCCATATTACGCGCAGGTAATTCTCCCTTAAGCTTTTCCCCTTTACGATCAATGCCTTCATAACTGAAGGTTGGCATCATCTGTGCTTTTTTGGCAGCCATGTGCATTTATCCTTATTTTTAAATTTTCATTTATTCACTGGTTACACGATTGACTTCCTGTAGGGAAGTCACCCCCTGCATAACCTTGATTAATCCTGAACGTCTTAAATTATTAAACCCCGATTTTTGAGATGCTGCTGCAATTTCTAGTGCATTGCCATCTTCCATAATAATTTTCGAAATTTCAGGTG
>Ga0308165_1004527_pt1 | contig 13628 bp, 16 predicted proteins | sample PhyWR2_FD_201032 | JGI IMG/M metagenome (GOLD analysis project Ga0308165, IMG submission 201032) | Phyllosphere microbial communities from UC Gill Tract Community Farm, Albany, California, United States - DLSLW.R2 | ecosystem: Host-associated > Plants > Phyllosphere > Unclassified | place: USA...
TGAAACGGCTTGAACGTGCGCTCACGCATTCCAGCGTACAGGCACCATCGCGCGCCAATTATGAACGACTGGAGTTTCTCGGCGACCGTGTCCTCGGTCTCGTCGTTGCCGAAATGCTTTTTAATGCATTTCCCGATGCGCCAGAAGGCGAAATGTCCGTGCGTCTGAATGCATTGGTCAATGCTGAAACCTGCGCCGCAATTGCTGATGAAATCAAGCTAGCGGACCTTATTCATACAGGTTCAGATATTAAATCGCTGAATAATCAGCGATTGCTCAATGTGCGTGCTGATGTTGTCGAAGCAATTATAGCCACGATTTATCTGGATGGCGGCTTAGAAGCTGCGCGCGGATTCATTAACCGCTATTGGCAAAAACGGTCGTTGGAAACTGGTGCAGCAAGACGCGATGCGAAGACAGAGTTGCAGGAGTGGGCGCATCAGCAGGGCAATGTGCACCCAACCTATAATATTTTGAGTCGTACGGGCCCGGACCATGATCCCTCATTTACGGTTGAGGTTTCGGTTAAGGGTTTTAAAGCTGAAACGGGCGAGGGGCGCTCCAAGCGCATTGCCGAGCAAAGTGCGGCTGAAGCGATGCTTTACAGAGAATCTGTCTGGAAGCGTGACAGCTCCAACTAATGCGAAATTCAGCATTCATTTGAATAAAATTCAGCTATAATCAGACTAACAGCGACTTATGCGGGTTTGTCGCGCTGGCAAATTGGTTTGGGCGAAGCCCAATCTATGCCAACACCATGAGAAGAGTAATTCCAGCGAAAGTGGGGACCAGTTTCCGTTCGGAATTGCGCAAACAAAATTGAGGCTCTCGCATTGATGATAAGCGAGAAGGCTCACAAAAGGATACGAAATGAACACTCCGACGATGCCGGCAAACGGCGAAAATGAAACCGGGCAGACCCGTTCTGGCTTTGTGGCGCTGATTGGAGCGCCAAATGCCGGAAAATCCACGCTGGTTAACCAGCTGGTGGGCACCAAGGTTTCCATCGTCACGCATAAGGTCCAGACAACCCGTGCGCTGGTACGTGGTATCTTTATCCACGATCAGGCCCAGATAGTACTTGTCGATACCCCCGGTATTTTCCGTCCGAAGCGCCGCCTTGATCGCGCGATGGTCACGACTGCATGGGGCGGCGCAAAGGATGCTGACATCATTCTCGTTATCCTTGATGCGCAGGGTAGCCTGAACGAAAATGCGCAAGCGCTGCTCGAAAGCATGGTCAATGTGCGTCAGAAGAAAGTGCTGGTGCTCAACAAGGTTGATCGCGTTGATCCACCTAAGCTGCTTGAGTTGTCGCAGAAGGCCAACGAAATCGTTGCCTTTGACAAGACCTTTATGATCTCGGCGCTCAATGGGTCCGGCTGTAAAGACCTTGCAGCGTTTTTGGCAGAAACTGTTCCAAATGGTCCTTGGTATTACCCGGAAGACCAGATTTCTGACATGCCGATGCGACAGCTCGCGGCAGAAATCACGCGCGAAAAGCTTTACCTGCGTTTACATGAAGAACTGCCTTATTCCTCAACGGTAGAAACCGAGAGCTGGGAAGAACGCAAGGACGGCTCGGTGCGTATCGAGCAGGTCATTTATGTTGAACGCGAAAGCCAGAAGAAGATTGTGCTTGGTCATAAGGGTGAAACGATCAAGGCAATCGGACAGTCTGCACGCAAAGAAATCAGTGCGATTCTTGAGCAGAATGCGCACCTGTTTCTGTTTGTGAAAGTACGCGAAAACTGGGGCAATGATCCTGAGCGTTATCGTGAAATGGGCCTCGCTTTCCCGAAATAGTCGAGACCAAAGAAGTCATGGAGTGGCGCGATAGCCGCGCATAATTCAGAAAGTCGTCTGACTTTCGTTTTAATTATGCGTAAAATGAGAGTCTGGTAAACATCTACCCATGGAATGGCGCGATGAGGGCATAATTCTCGGCACACGACGACATGGCGAGACAAGCGCCATTGTCGAAGTGATGACCCGTGAACATGGCCGTCATATGGGCATGGTGCGCGGCGGGCGATCCCGCCGCATGCAGCCTCTGCTGCAACCCGGCAATCATGTCGATCTGACGTGGTGGGCAAGACTGGATGAGCATATGGGCTCATTCACCATCGAGCCGCTGGGCTTTGCTGCGGCGCGTCTGATCGAGACGCCAGTCGCACTCTATGGTATCCAGCTTGCCGCTTCTCACTTGCGATTGCTGCCTGAGCGTGATGCGCATGGTGGTCTATACGAAACGCTTCGCCTTATTATCGAGCACTTTGACGATCCGCTTGCCTCGGGTGAATTGCTGCTGCGTTTCGAAGTCATGATGCTTGAAGAGCTTGGCTTTGGTCTAGATCTTAAAGAATGTGCTGCCACAGGTGTTCGCGAAAACCTGATTTATGTATCGCCCAAATCAGGCCGTGCAGTGTGTGGTGATGCAGGTGCGCCATGGGCAGACAAAATGCTACCGCTTCCAGCTTTCGTCAACAACACCGCGTTGCGCGCATCTTGTTATGATGATCTCAATGATGCATTCAGAATGACCGGGTTTTTCTTCCTGCGCCATGTGTGGGAGCCGCGCGCGCAGACACCACCGGACTCCCGTGGCGGCTTTCTCAATGCAATTTTGCGTGCATTCAGTTTGCAACAGGCAGGCTGAACACTTTGCCTTCAAAGGCTTCCTGCCCGCGTCCGATTGCCTTAATCGCGGCAACCATACGACGATTTCTTCCAAGCATATCATCTGCAAGCGTAATGAGCCGTATATTGGGTGTTGCCGACGGCGAAAGCGCCCGTAGCTTCTGTGCAAGCTTTGTTTCATCCAACGTCGGATTCAGCGCTGAGGCGACAATGTAAGCGCTGGCCGTCGAACGGGAAACACCGGCATAGCAATGGATCAGCAATGGCTTTGCGCGATCCCATTTCATTGCAAATTCCAGCAGCGCTCTGACGTGACTTTCATTGGGCATGGTCAGACCGTCGCGTGGTTCTGTAATGTCGTTGAATAGCAGACTGAGCCTCTCTGCCTCACCGGGCAGGGCAGGCAAGGCGTGGCTGCTGAGCGTTACGATATGACTTGGCTGATGCAGTGCAATCTGCGCTTCAAGCTTGGATAACGGACTGATGACGATATAAGCCAAAGCCTATCCTCTTCTCGCCTGTTCCAGCACAGCAAAACGCGCCAGAAAATCGTTCTGCACATCCTGGGTCGGACGGGGCGTCAGCTCCAGCCCTGCAGGATCAAACCCGCGCGGACGGCCAAAATACTTGGTGGCTTCCGCTTCGCTAAACCCTGCAAGCCTTGTTGCCTCGAAATAGGCCGCGACCTTATCGGCGCGTTTGATCAGCTTTTTAAGCGATGCAGAAATCGAAGCAGGCAATGAAAAGCGGACATGAATAGCGCGTTCGAGCCGGTCTTCAATGAGCTTGTAATTGCCGCCCATCACCGCCTTAAACGGGGAAATCATATCACCGATCACATATTCAGGCGCGTCATGCAGAAGGGTCATCAGCTGCCATTCAATGCTTGAATCAGGCACGAGCCGGTTGAAAATCTGCTCAACCAGCATTGAGTGCTGGGCGACAGAATAGGCGTGTTCACCCACGGTCTGTCCGTTCCAGCGCGCTACACGTGCAAGGCCATGTGCGATGTCTGTAATTTCAACATCAAGCGGCGAAGGATCAAGCAGGTCAAGTCTGCGCCCCGATAACATACGCTGCCATGCACGCTCCTGTCCCGATGAACGATCCACCGCTGCCATCAGGCTTTGTCCGTTTCAGCGGTCGGAAATGCGAAGCGCACATGCGGCGGCAGCTCTAACCTGATTTCGATTTCACCCGCTAGAATTGGTGTGCCGGAATCAATCGCATCCTTCACCCGATCAATGCGAACAAGCGCCAGACCGATCCTGCCGGAGGAGCTACCAAGCGTTCCGATGTCACGTCCACCGACTGTAACCGGCGTACCCATTGCGGGCAGGGGCTTATCAGATTTTGCGATCAGCACACGTCGCCGCGGTGTGCCGCGATGCTGCATACGTGAAACAACTTCCTGGCCAATAAAGCAGCCTTTTGGAAAGGTCACGCCGCCCGTCTGGTCGAAATTAACATCATGCGGAAATACGTCATTATAAGCAAAATCGGCTTCGCCTTCGGCAATGCCATATTCGGCACGAAGCGCTATCCATGCACTCTCGTCGCTGATTTCACCTGCCTGTCCATAAATGCGGGTAACATTCAGCTCTTCAGGGAACCGCGTATCGCGCTTACCAGACCGGTTGATTGAATCGCTTTCTGAGGAAGTGGAATCATTCACCCAGCAAACGCTCACAAGTGATTCTGGCGATTGGGTAATTTCAGCTTTGGCACGCAGCCGATAGAGCGTCATGCGCTTCACAAAATCGGCGGCAATGCTTGCAGGCAGATCGAAGCGAAGCCCATTTTCAATGCGCGAAACAACGAAGTCGAACAGGATCTTGCCCTGCGGTGCCAGCAATGCGCCGGGCTTCAGGTCATCGGCGCCGAGCTTGTCGAGATTGGTTGTAATCACAGCCTGTACGAATTTTTCCGCATCTTCGCCTGTGATGTGAACCAGTGCTCTGTTGGAAAGATTGATCATTTCCGCTACCGTCGCCATCGCTTCTTCCTTGCCTTTATAATCATCGTTACGTAAGCCGCATTGAAGACGCTCGCAAGCCCCATCAAGCCAGCAGGAGACAACAATGGCCCATACGTTCGATACGATCCTGAAAGGTGCAACCATCGTCAATCATGACGGCACCGGTCAGCGCGACATTGGCATTCGTAATGGGCGCATAGAGGCAATTGGGTCGCTGTCAGCAAATTCTGCGGGTGAAGTAATTGACTGTACCGGCCTGCATATCCTGCCGGGTGTGGTTGATAGTCAGGTACATTTCCGCGAGCCGGGACTGGAGCACAAGGAAGATCTGGAAACCGGTTCACTGGCTGCCGTTCTTGGCGGCGTAACCTCCGTTTTTGAAATGCCAAATACCAAGCCACTGACAACCACTGCTGAAACGCTCGAAGACAAAATTCGTCGTGGGCGCCATCGTATGCATTGCGATTTTGCTTTCTGGGTTGGTGGCACACGTGACAATGCAAAAGACGTAGCAGAACTTGAACGCTTGCCGGGGGCGGCTGGTATCAAGGTCTTCATGGGTTCATCGACTGGCGATCTGCTGGTTGAGGACGATGATGGTGTTCGTTCGATCCTTAAAAATACGCGCCGTCGTGCGGCGTTTCATTCCGAGGATGAGTTTCGTCTGAAAGAACGAGAAGGCCTGCGTGTGGCAGGTGATCCGTCGAGCCATCCTGTTTGGCGTGACGAGATTGCGGCACTGCAATGCACCGAACGTCTGGTGCGGATTGCGCGGGAAACCGGCGCACGCATCCATGTGCTGCATATTTCAACTGCCGAAGAAATCGACTTCCTTCAGGGTCACAAAGACGTGGCAACCTGCGAAGCCACCCCGCATCACCTCACATTGTCAGCAGATGGATATGCAACGCTTGGCAACCTTATCCAGATGAACCCGCCTGTGCGCGACAAGCGCCATCGTGACGGTATCTGGAAAGGCATTGATCAGGGCATTGTCGATGTTCTCGGTTCTGATCATGCGCCGCATACGCTTGAAGAAAAGCAGAAGCCTTATCCGGCATCACCATCCGGCATGACTGGCGTTCAGACGCTGGTGCCGATCATGCTTGATCATGTCAATGCCGGTAGGCTTTCGCTGGAGCGTTTTGTCGATCTGTCGAGCCACGGCCCGAACCGCATTTTCGGTATGGCACGCAAGGGACGCATCGCTGTTGGTTATGATGCCGATCTTACCATCGTTGATTTGAAGCGTCGCGAAACGATCACTCACGAACAGGCAGGCTCAAAAGCTGGCTGGACGCCTTATCATGGCAAGACTGTCACCGGCTGGCCGGTTGGCACTTTTGTGCGCGGTATCAAGGTTATGTGGGAAGCAGAAATCGTCAACCCGAACAAGGGTGAGCCCGTCGAGTTTCTGGAAGCGCTGCCACAACGCGGATAATGCATGGCGTGAAATGTCCCATCTTTGTCCGAGGTGGGGCTTTCAGCTTATATTGCAGGCGCTATCGTCTCCTTGTATAGCTTTACAAGGAGCGAGAAATGTCCGCTAATGATACTGCACTGCTGGTTGTCGATGTTCAGGAATCTTTCCGTCATCGTCCATATTACCGCGATGAAGAGGTCGCTGCTTATATCGAGCGGCAACAGACGCTGATTAATGGTGCCAAGCGCAAGGGTATCCCGGTTGTGCAGATTTTCCACGTCGAGGATAATGGTCCTTTTTCGGAGGCATCGGGCAATGTGAAAACACTCGCACCTCTTGCCTACGAGCCGGATGCCACCTTCCGTAAACGCCGTCATAGTGCGCTGGTCGGCACAGGCCTTGATGTCTGGCTCGTCTCCAAAGGCATCAGGCGGGTTATTGTTTCCGGTATCCGGACTGAACAATGCTGTGAGACCACCACGCGTCAGGCATCCGATCTTGGCTTCGATGTTGATTTTGTAGGCGAGGCAACGCTGACATTTCCAATGACGGATGTGAATGGACACGAATGGAGTGCAGCGGAAATTCGTGCACGCACGGAGCTTGTTCTGGCAGGCCGCTTCGCCCGTATTGTAACTGTAGAGCAGGCTCTAGAGGGTGTTGCTGAACGGAAGGCTGCATGAACCAATCCGCTGACAGTCTGAAAACTATTCCAGTGTTTGTCGTTATCCCGCCGCGCACGCTTTTGCTTGATGTGGCGGGACCGATAGAGGTTTTGCGCAAGGCTAATCTCGAACAAAGCGCCATACAGTTTGATGTGCACTATATCGGTCCATCTGAAGAGGTCACGAGTTCGATAGGGCTGTCAGTTGCCAATATTTCACCGCTGCCAGAAGCCTTGCCCGATGATGCGCTTGTCGTGATTTCGGGTTCTGCCGATGTGCCGATGGGCGGTGCTGTAACTAGCCGCGACGATGACGCAATTCTGGAGGCGCAAATTGTCAGCTGGTTGCGCCGTACAATTCACCCCGGTGTAAGGCTGGTTTCCATCTGTTCCGGCGCATTGCTTGCAGCGCGTGCGGGTCTCCTTGAAGGCTATGATTGCACGACGCATCATATGGCGATTGATGAATTGCACCGATTGGCGCCAACATCGCGCGTGTTACAAAACCGGTTGTTTGTGGAAGACCGCGACAGACTGACAAGTGCCGGAATTACCGCAGGCATTGATCTCATGCTGCATATAGTGGCTGAGATGGCAGGGCATGCACTTGCATTGTCGGTGGCGCGTTATCTGGTGGTTTATCTGCGCCGTAGTGGCAATGATCCGCAGCTTTCACCATGGCTTGAAGGGCGCAATCACATGCACCCGGTCGTGCATCGTGCGCAGGATGCGATTGCGGGAAATCCAGCAGAAAGCTGGTCGGTTGAAAAACTCGCCGAGGCCAGTGGAGCAAGTCCGCGCAATCTGTCGCGCTTGTTCAATGAGCATGCGGGTATGAGTGTCACAGATTATGCAAACAGGCTGAAAATAAGTCTGGCGCGCGAAATGCTACAACATTCTGCTCTGGATATGGAAAGCGTTGCGGAACGCTCGGGCTTTGCCTCGACAAGGCAGTTCCGCAGGGTATGGGAGCGGGTTTATGACTTCCCGCCTAGCCAAATGCGTATTACTGCAACACCCGCTGCGGCAGGAATGTACCGGCGATAATCTGTTCGCGCATCTTTTCGATTAGTTCGAGTGCTGCATCTTCACCTGCTTCACGCATAAGTTCTGTAAGCGCTGTCGTAAAAGCTGCTTCGGCTAGAATCTCAGGCTCAATGCCTTCAGAAATGCCATCTGCCCAAGCCTCATTCTGGTATTCAATCGCCACAAGCTTTTTTTCGCGGGCGATCATCTCGTCCAGATCGGCTGGCATATAATCCATTGGTTTCATCCCGGCTTGCGCCCTTCTGGCTGTATCGACTGATGTCTCACTATGATTGGGAGAGCAACTGCGGTGCAGCCTGACTTATTGCTTTAAGACAGTGTTAACAGATAACTGCGGATTTAAATGAGGCATTTTTAGCCCATCCGCATAAGACTGAAGAATTGGTTAATTTCCATAGCGCGAGATAAGCTCGTTCGACAAGCTTTCTCCCTCTTTCATGTAGCGATCAATCGCCGCAAGTGCGGAAGGTGTGCAGCGCAGATAGTTTTCGCTGAAAACGCGATAGCCATGGTTGAAGCTTGAAACAAGGCGGACGCGCTCCGTTTCATCAGGCTTGTCAGTGGCAATGATCGCGTCCATGCGTTCGCGCCACTCATTGCTGGTTTCTCCGCAAAGATTGCGCAGATAATGTAGTGAGCCAAGCACCTCTGCCAGTCTCTGCATTTTGCCTTCATAAGGAGTGTTTTGCGCAGCAAGGGCCGGGGAAGCCATACCCAGCCATAAACTGATCACTATCAGGGAAAGCGTGTTGCTTCTCAAACTTAAACCCTTCTTTCAGACCGCCTTTTTGCTCGCAAACATGGCCACTTCAAGGTGAGCGTGCTGATCAATAGCTGAGTTGGTCTTCTGCTTCCGCCACCGAGCGTGCAACATCAACCGTGCTGTCGGTTACGTTAGCCTTTGCCATTTCATCAATGGTCAGCCAGCGTATGGCGGCAGCATCATCACCCGCCTGTTCAACCCCTGAAATATCGATAGCCCGAAAGACCGAGAGGAAATAGCTTTTTGAATAGGCTTTGCCCTCAAGCGCCAGATCGACCGTAATCACATGACTTAGCGAGCCAGCATCAAGTGCCGTTTCCTCTTTCAACTCGCGATGGGCTGCTTGTTCGGGCGTTTCGCCTGCTTCGATGCTGCCACCGGGAAAGGCCAGCCAGCCTTTCCATGGTTCTTTTCCGCGCTCAACCAGCAGAAAGCGACCATCACGCCGACAGATGAGCGAAACGCCATGAATTTGAAGCGGAGCGGGAATGACGGGAACTGTGACCATGTGCAAGATATGATCTGACCAGTTTGTTTTGGCAACCGCAAAGCGCACTTGACCAATTATGCAAAAGTCTGAACATGGCAGCCATGTGTGGACGTTTTTCTTTGACTGCAAGCCGCGAGGAAGTCGAAGCATTGCTTGGCGCAATGATCGATGAGGACTTTCCGCCGCGCTATAATATTGCGCCGACCCAGCCGATTTTGTCCGTTCTTGCAGGTGAAACACCGCCGCAGGGAAGTAATAGGCCTGACCGAATCGGCATGCTGGTGCGCTGGGGATTTGTGCCGTCCTGGGTGAAAGATCCCAATGACTGGAACCTTGTTTTCAACATTCGCTCTGAAACGGCGGCTGAGAAAAATTCTTTCCGCGCAGCGCTCAATCATCGGCGCGCACTGATTCCAGCTTCCGGCTTTTATGAATGGCGGCGCGAGGGGAAGAACAAGGCGCAAGCCTATTGGATCAGGCCGCGCAATGGCGGCATCGTGGCTTTCGGCGCGCTGGTCGAGACCTGGAGCAGTGCAGACGGTTCGCAAATCGATACCGCAGGCATTCTTACCACAAGCGCCAATGCGCTCTTGCGTCCAATCCACGAGCGTATGCCTGTGGTGGTGAAGCCTGAAGATTTTGCGCGCTGGCTTAATTGTAAGACTTTGCTTCCACGTGATGTTGCCGACATTATGCGGCCAGTTCAGGATGACTTTTTTGAAGCCATTCCGGTGTCTGATAAGGTCAACAAAGTCGCCAATACGTCCCCTGATGTCCAAACCCGCGTCGAAGAGGTATTGGACATTGCACGCGTACCTAAAACAGGTAAGAAGAAGACTTATCAGGATGAAAAGTCCGGCGGTCAATTGTCAATGTTCTGATTCTATCTTCAGGAAAACAACGTGTTATCAGCAGCTTTTTCGGGCTTTTTCCTTGGTGCGTCTCTCATCATCGCAATAGGAGCACAAAACGCATTCATTCTGCGGCAGGGCCTGCTGCGGCAGCACGTATTCATTCTCTGCCTGATTTGCGCGCTATCGGATGCGATTTTGATCATCGCAGGTGTGGCAGGTCTCGGAACGCTGATTGCCCAGTCACCAATGCTGATTTCATTTGTGACGCTTGCGGGAGCTGCTTTTCTGTTCTGGTATGCGTCTGTCGCTTTTCGCCGCGCATTTCATCCTGAAGCAATGCAGGTGAAATCAAGCGGTAGTGTCAACCTTAAGGCGGCGGTCGCTACCTGTTTGGCGCTGACATTTCTCAATCCGCATGTTTATCTGGATACGGTTGTGCTGCTCGGAAGTCTTTCGGCTCGCTTTCACAACGAAGCCCGCGCTGCATACGGTGCCGGTGCAGTCATAGCCTCGTTTACGTGGTTTTTTGCGCTCGGCTATGGGGCGCGCCTTTTGCAGCCAATTTTCGCAAAACCGGCTGCCTGGCGCGTGTTGGACTGTATCATCGGCGTCGTTATGACACTGATTGGCCTAAGCCTGTTAGTCCGCTTTTTTAACAGCTAGTATTGAGTTGCTGTTGCTTGGGCGGCGCGTTTCGCTCGCGCGCGCATTTTTGTTCATCAAGGCTGCAATCAGAACGGCTGGTCCGATCTCACGATATTGGTCAATGAGCTTGTCTTGTCGTGGTTGCAGTTCATTTTTAGGCATTGGTCTATCCTCTTCCAAATTACTCTCACTATTTTGTGATTGATTGGGACGGAATGAAGGCTGTTTGGAGCCGGTTTTAGGGAATTCCGGTTAACTTACATTAGTACTTTGCGAAGTTGTAAAAATGTCACAGAGATTTTGGGTCTAGCCTCTTGACGGCCTAGCGTCCGATAAGGATAAGTAGCCGCATGAAAACGCCGACCACGATCATTTGTACTGGTTCGATTATTATTGGCTAGCAGCTTGCTGGCCCGGCCGTTTTCGTCTCCCCTAAAATAAGACAGGATGATAACGCCCCGGCCAGACGGCTGCGGTCTTTCGTGCCCGTATTTTCAGGTCTTTTGGGGATATAACATGGCTGATACGCCGCAACTACGTCTGTACAATACTGCAACCCGTACGAAGGAGGATTTCACCCCCATCGATGCGAATAATGTGCGCATGTATGTCTGCGGACCGACAGTTTATGACTTTGCCCATATCGGCAATGCCCGTCCGGTTATCGTCTTTGACGTGCTGTTTCGCCTGCTGCGTCATGTCTATGGCGCGGAGAAGGTCACGTATGCGCGTAACGTCACTGACGTTGATGACAAGATCAATGCGCGTGCCGCGAGTGAATATCCTGATCTGCCGCTCAATGAAGCAATTGGTCGCGTAACCGAAGGCACAAACAATCAGTTTCAGGCCGACATTAAAGCCCTGGGCAATCTTGAGCCTTCAAGCCAGCCACGTGCAACCGAACACCTTGATGATATGCGTAATATGATCGAGAAACTCATCGAACGTGGCGTGGCCTATGTTGCTGATGAGCATGTGCTGTTTTCACCATCGGCGATGAATGCTTTGGGCGGCGCACGCTATGGCGCACTTTCCCATCGTCCATTCGATGAAATGCTGGCAGGCGCGCGCGTCGATGTCGCTTCTTACAAGCGCGACGAGATGGATTTTGTGCTCTGGAAACCATCGCGTAATGGCGAACCGGGCTGGCCGTCACCTGCAGGCATCGAAACACTGGGCCGTCCAGGCTGGCACATTGAGTGCTCCGCCATGTCTATGGCGAAGCTGCTGGCTCCGTTTGGCGGTGGTTTAAAATGCGACGATCCCTATAAAAACCAGTTCGACATTCATGGCGGCGGTATCGATCTCGTCTTTCCGCATCATGAAAACGAGCTTGCGCAATCGTGCAGTGCTTTTGGTACTGAGCGCATGGCAAATATCTGGATGCATAACGGCTTTCTTCAGGTCGAAGGTCAGAAGATGTCGAAGTCTCTCGGCAACTTCATCACCATTCGCGATGTGTTGAATGATGGTTTGCCACAGCTTGGGATTTGGGACGACAAGGATGCGCGTGATCGCTGGGTTGGTCTTTCAGCCCGTCTTTCGATGCTGCAAACGCATTATCGCGAGCCAATCAACTGGACGGCGCAACGTCTGGCAGCATCTGCTGAAGAACTGCGTCGCTGGTATGAGTTGCTCCGCGACACGAGCTTTGCGGCACCGTCTGAGCTTTCTGCGCTCAGTGAGGTTGAAGACGCACTGTCCGATGATGTGAACACATGGCTTGCGATCACGGCACTGCGCAAGGCGTTCAAAGCCAAGGATAGTGCAGCCTTGGGCGAGGGCATGGCACTTTTGGGCCTGTTTGATCCATATTTTGTGACAGAGCAGGACGTACCGGTGTTCGCAAAAGCAGATGTCGATACAGCAGCAATTGAAACACTGATTGCGGAACGTTTGCAGGTAATTGCTGATAAAAACTGGGCAGAGGCTGACCGCATTCGCGATGAGCTTTTGGAACAGGGTGTGCAGTTGAAGGATGGCAAGGATCCAGCCACCGGCGAACGCATCACGACATGGGAAGTGGTAAGCTGACGATCGGTTAGTTTCAGGGAGGAAGCCATGACGCTTGATAATAAGCCGCTCTATAGCGGGGGATGCCAGTGTGGTGCAGTGCGCTTTCATGTTGAGGGTGCACTCGGCTCAGCATCCATTTGTCATTGCCGTATGTGTCAGAAAGCGTTTGGTAATTTCTACGCGCCGCTGGTCTCGGTGGGTGAAGCAAAGCTCACCTGGACCCGCGACGAGCCAAAGCGTTTTCAGTCCTCCAACCATGTGAAGCGCGGGTTCTGTGCTGAATGCGGAACCCCGTTGACGTATGAGGCTCCGGACGGCGTGGCGCTTTCTATAGGCGCTTTCGATGCACCGGAAGAGATCGAACCGACGGTTCAATGGGGCGTTGAGGTCAAGCTGCCCTATGTCGATGGCCTCGTAAAATTACCCGGTTTTGAAACCGAGCGTGATGAGGAAAGTATCGAGTTTGTACGAACAATGGTGTCTTACCAGCACCCAGACCACGACACTTAAAACTAAAAGCCATAAATTATCACGGCATATACCCACCGACAGGCAGGCAAAATGGCACGCGAACGCATCTATATCTACGACACAACTTTACGGGACGGACAACAAACCCCCGGCGTTGATTTCTCGGTCGAAGACAAAAAAGCGATTGTCATTTTGCTTGAAGAACTGGGCGTGGATTATGTCGAAGGTGGTTATCCGGGTGCAAATCCGACTGATACGGCCTTCTTCAAAAAGCGGCAGACGTCGCATGCGAAATTTGCTGCATTTGGCATGACCAAACGCGCTGGCGTTTCTGCTTCTAATGATCCGGGGCTGACAGCGCTTCTGCAAGCTACGAGTGATGCCGTCTGTTTTGTTGCGAAGAGCTGGGATTATCATGTGCGGATTGCACTTGGCTGCACCAATGAAGAAAATCTGGAATCAATTACCGCTTCAGTGACCGCCGTTCGTATGGCTGGTCGTGAGGCGCTGGTTGATTGCGAACATTTCTTCGATGGTTATAAGGCCAATCCGGAATATGCATTGGCTTGCGCAAAGGCGGCTTATGAAGCGGGGGCGCGCTGGGTGGTGCTGTGCGATACCAATGGTGGCACCCAGC
>Ga0308165_1004529_pt1 | contig 13624 bp, 10 predicted proteins | sample PhyWR2_FD_201032 | JGI IMG/M metagenome (GOLD analysis project Ga0308165, IMG submission 201032) | Phyllosphere microbial communities from UC Gill Tract Community Farm, Albany, California, United States - DLSLW.R2 | ecosystem: Host-associated > Plants > Phyllosphere > Unclassified | place: USA...
AGTGGGATGTACCAGTTTCCAGGTACTTTCATGGACCACTATTGAATGATGGTCACGCCGCACATTCACGGAGCAGTGCACGCACCGATCGTGAGCGCACTGCACTGCTACCGCGCAAAAACCGTCGCTTTTCCAGAGAGATTTAGACGGAATGTCAGCTGCCCGACAGGATCCAGCCAGCGGCTTTTTCGGCGATCATCAGGGTCGGGCTGTTGGTGTTGCCGCTGGTGATGGTTGGCATGATCCCGGCGTCGACGACGCGAAGACCTGCGATGCCAAAAACCCTGAGGTGACTGTCCACCACTGCCAGCGGATCACCTTGACGCCCCATCTTTGTCGTGCCCGCGGGATGAAAGATGGTGCTCGCGATGTCCCCAGCCAGACGGGCGAGTTCCTCGTCTGTTTGATACTGGATACCCGGTTTGAATTCTTCGGGCAGGTACTTGGCAAGAGCAGGTTGCGCGACGATGCGCCGAGTCACACGCAAGCTGTCGGCAGCCACCTTGCGATCTTCTGCCGTGCTCAGGTAGTTCGGACTGATGGCGGGTGCAACACGGAAGTCCGGGCTTCGGATCTGGACCGACCCGCGGCTGGTCGGATTAAGGTTGCAGACGCTGGCGGTAAAGGCCGGAAAGGCATGCAGGGGTTCACCAAAGGCATCAAGACTCAAGGGCTGGACGTGATATTGAATGTTCGCATGGGGCTGATCGGGGTCGCTTCGCGTGAACGCTCCAAGCTGGGAGGGCGCCATGCTCATCGGCCCGGTGCGTTTAAGCAGGTACTCCATTCCGATGCTGCCCTTGCCGAACAGCGTCGAGGCGAGCACGTTCAGCGTCGGCGCATTCTGCACCTTGTAGACCGCTCTGATCTGCAGGTGATCCTGCAAGTTGACCCCGACGCCCGGCAGGTCCATGACGACATCGATACCGTGATCGCGCAGCAGCCTGGCTGGACCGATGCCTGACAGCTGCAGCAATTGCGGTGAACCGATAGCACCTGCGCATAGGATCACTTCCTTGCTTGCACGGACGGCCACGCGTTGTTTGCCATCCCACGTTTCCAGCCCAATGCAGCGCACGCTGCCATCCGGCTCGCGGTGCGTCAGCAGGCGCGTCACCTGAGTCTTGCTCCGCAAGTGAAAGTTGGTCCGCTGCTGGCACGTCGGACGCAGGAAGGCCTTCGCCGTGTTCCAGCGCCAACCTGCTTTTTGATTCACGTCGAAGTAACCCACGCCCTCGTTATTGCCTCGATTGAAGTCTGCGGTCGCGGGAATGCCGGCTTGTTCGGCCGCGCGAGCGAACGCATCCAGGACCTCCCAGCGCAGGCGCTGCTTTTCGACACGCCATTCGCCGCCGTGGCCGTGGTAAGCCGCGAAAGAGGGATCGCGCGTTGCGTCGTGAGCGGCGTCGCCCAGCACGTGATCCTCGTGACGCTTGAAGTCGGCGAGCACCCGTTCCCATGTCCAGGCGTCATCGTTAGTCAGGGCTGCCCAACGATCGTAGTCTCGTGCCTGCCCGCGCATGTAGATCATGCCGTTAATACTGGAGCAGCCTCCCAGCGTCTTGCCTCGCGGGTAGCGCAGCATTCGTCCGTTCAATCCGGGATCCGGTTCAGTCTGAAACAGCCAGTCGGTGCGCGGGTTGCCAATGCAGTACAGATAGCCGACAGGAATGTGGATCCAGTGGTAGTTGTCCTTGCCGCCGGCCTCCAGCAACAGCACACGCACCGCCGGGTCCCGCGACAAGCGGTTGGCCACCACGCAGCCTGCCGAGCCTGCGCCGATGACGATGTAGTCGTAGCTGTCCATGTTCCGTGCCTCTATCCGAAGGCTCACACTCTCGCGCCCCGCACCGGTGCCGTCCAATGATTTGTAGAAAACCGCAATATAAGCAGCGCTGATAATGTGCGTTACTGCGGTTTCCTCCATGGACATCAAGCACCTGCGCACCTTTGTCGAAGTGGCTCGCCAGCGCAATCTGACGCGTGCCGCCGAGGCCTTGCACCTGACGCAACCCGCCATCAGTCTTCAGCTGAAACACCTGCAGGCAGCCACCGGTGTAGCGCTCTTCACGCGCACTGCACGCGGCCTGGTATTGACGGCCGATGGACGCGCCATGCTGACCGCCGCCGAGCGAGTGCTGGGCGCGGTGGCCGACTTCGGTGCGCTGGGCGATTCCTTGCAGCACACCGTGCGCGGCAGCCTGCGCATCGGCACGGTGCTGAACCCGGAATTTTTGCGGCTGGGTACCTGCCTGCGGCAGTTATTGGAACGCTATCCGCACGTGCAGACCGCTTTGCGCCACGGCATGTCGGGCTGGGTGGCGGCACAGGTGCAGCGCGGCGACCTGGACATGGGTTTTTATCTGGGGCCGCTGCCGGCAGCGAAAGACCGGCAGGCGCTGCATCTGCAGGCGCTGGCACCGTTCACCTACTACGTGATCGCCCCGCAGGATTGGGGCGCGCGCATCGAGGGCCAGGGCTGGGCGCAGGTCGCCGCCCTGCCCTGGATCGGCACGCCGCCAGACTCGGCCCACCACCGCCTGCTGTCGAAGAAATTTGCTGCCCTTGGCGTGGCGCCCCGCGTGGTGGCGGAAGTCGATCAGGAAGCCTCGATGCTGGACCTGGTGCGCGCCGGCGTCGGCCTGTCGCTGGCCCGCGATTCGATCGCCTTGCGCGAATCGCAGACCGCCGGCCTGCAGATCGTCAAAGGCCTGTCGATTCGCACCGAGCTTGCGCTGATCTGCCTGGCCAGCCGGCAGACCGACCCGGTGATCCAGGCGGCGTTCTCCGTCATCGGGCAGGCGTTTCGGTAGATCGCAAGACCAAAAAAACGGCCCGGAAATACCGGGCCGTTTCATCAGACGCGTTCGGAACGGTCAAGCCATTCAGTGCGCGAACGCCAGGAAGGTTTCGTCCAGCAGATCGATATAACGCCGCTTGGTCGCCGCATCCGCAAAACAGCCTTCGAAGGCATTGCGCGACAGGCGGTACGCGGCATCCGAATCCAGCCCGGTGGCCGCAAAGGTCTGCAGGAAGTTGTCGTTCATATACCCGCCGAAATACGCTGGGTCGTCCGAGTTGATCGTGACCGCCAAGCCTGCTGCCAGCAAGGCGCCGATGTTGTGATCGGCCAGGTCGGGGAACACACACAGCTTCTGGTTCGACAGCGGGCACACCGTGAGCGGAATGCGCTCGCGCGCCAGGCGCTCCATCAAGACGGGGTCGTGAATGGCCTGTACGCCATGGTCGATGCGTTCGGCATGCAAGACATCCAGCGCGGCGTAAATGTAGGCCGGTGGACCTTCCTCGCCAGCGTGGGCAACGACGTGCAGTCCCAATTCACGGCAGCGCGCAAAGACCCGCGCAAACTTCTCGGGCGGGTGACCCATCTCGCTGGAATCCAGACCGACACCGATGATGCGGTCCAGGTGCGGCATGGCCGCTTCCAGCGTGGCAAAGGCGTCTTCCTCGCTCAGGTGGCGCAGGAAGCACAGGATCAAGGACGCGTCGATGCCGAAATCTGCCTTGGCATCCGTGCAGGCGCGGTGCAAGCCGTCGACCACGACCTGCATGGACACGCCGCGCGCCGTGTGCGTCTGCGGGTCGAAGAAGATCTCGGCACACACCACGTTGTCGGCTGCCGCACGACGGAAGTAGGCCTGCGCCATGTCATAGAAATCCTGCTCGCGCAGCAGCACGCTGGCGCCGGCGTAGTAGATGTCCAGGAAGCTTTGCAGGTTGGTGAACGCATAGGCGCGCCGCAGGCTTTCCACGTCCGCATACGGGAGCGTCACGCCGTTGCGCGCCGCCAGCGCGAAGATCAGTTCGGGCTCGAGCGAGCCCTCGATATGGATGTGCAGCTCGGCCTTGGGGATGCTGCGCAACAGATCGGGGAGTCGCTCCGCGGCGATACGGGGAACGATGGGATCAGAAGCGGGCTGAATAGCGGGCATGGCAATCCTTGAAAACGCTGCACGTAGCTTCCACGCTGCAATGTCAGAAGTACGCGTCAATAACTACTGACCAGCGCCGTGCTTAAAAGTGCAGCATTTTCTTTTTAGCACTGCTGACGAACACGTTGCCGCTCAGGGCACGCGCCCATGCCTGGGCGGGCAGGTCGTAGCGCGCCGTCACGGCATCGGCACGGGCCGCGAAGGCCACCGAGTCGATCTCCAGCGGCGGGCCGGTGAACGCCAGCACCACGCGGTTGCCTTCGTCGAGTTCGGGCAAGACCATCACCCGACCGTGGAAGGCTTCCTGAATACGCAGGAAATTCTTCTGGAAGCTCGCATGCTCACCGAACAGATTGACGGTAATCATGCCGGCTTCGTCATCGCCGCCCACGACCCGTCGGCACGACTGGTAGAAGGACAGCGAATCGCGCACTGGACCGCGCGCCTCAGCATCGTACAGATCGACCATCAAGACCCGGCAACTGCCTTCGTTTTCCGGGCGCTCGACCCACAGACCGGCATCTTCATGTTCGATCGAAAAACGCGGCCCTTCGGGCGGCAGCTTGAAATAGGCACGGCACGCTGCGGTGACGCGCGGGTTCCATTCCACCACCCGCATCTGACTGCGCGTGTAGCGCAGGCAGTAACGCGCCAGCGCACCGGCACCCAGACCCAGGGTACCGATGGCCAGCGGCGAGCGCGGCGGGTCCAGGAACAGCAACCACGCCATCATCTGCTGGGTGTAGTCGAACACCAGGCGCGGCGGATCGGAGATTTCCATGCCGCCCTGCACCCACGGTGTCGCGAAGTGCAGGTAGCGGATGCCGTCCAGTTCCGAGAACGTCGGCTCGTCGGCCTCGGATGGCCCCGTGGCCACCCGAGTCGAATTGCTGGCGCGGCGCGTCAAGCGGCAGCCTGCGGCGCGATACCGGCCAGCAGCAGCTTGTTCACGCGGCCCACGAAGGCGGTCGGATCTTCCAGCGATGCGCCTTCAGCCAGCAGGGCCTGGTCGAGAATGACCTGGGCCCAGTCGCTAAAGACGGCGTCGCCAACGTCCTGCACCCGTGCCACCAACGCGTGTTGCGGATTGATTTCCAGGATCGGGCGCGATGCCGGTGCTTCCTGGCCGGCAGCCTTCAGCATGCGCAGCAAGTGCGGGCTGAGCTCGTTGTCGTCGACCACCACGCAAGCGGGCGAATCGACCAGGCGGAAGGTCACGCGTACGTCCTTCACGCGCTCGCCCAGCGCCGTCTTCAGGCGTTCGACCAGCGGCTTGAAGTTCTCGGACACTTCTTCCTGCTGCTTCTTTTCTTCTTCGTCGGCCAGCGCGCCCAGGTCGAGGCCGCCCTTGGCGATCGACACCAGCGTGCGGCCGTCGAAGTCTCGCAGGAAGGACAGCATCCACTCGTCGACGCGGTCGGTCAGCAGCAGCACTTCGATGCCCTTCTGGCGGAAGATTTCCAGGTGCGGGCTGTGGCTGGCGGCGGTGTAGCCGTCGGCCGTCACGTAGTAGATCTTGTCCTGGCCTTCCTTCATGCGGCTGACGTAGTCGGCGATCGACACGCTTTGCGTCTCGTTGCCGGTGTGGGTCGACGCAAAGCGCAGCAGCTTGGACACGCGCTCCAGGTTGGCGGCGTCTTCGCCCGTGCCTTCCTTCAGCACCTGGCCGAAGGCTTCCCAGAACACGGCATAATCTTCCGGTTTGTTCTCGGCCAGATCTTCCAGCATCGACAGCACGCGCTTGGTCGAGCCTTCGCGAATGGCTTTGACGTCACGGCTTTCCTGCAGCAGTTCACGCGAGACGTTCAGCGGCAGGTCGGCCGAGTCGATCACGCCGCGCACGAAGCGCAGGTAGCCCGGCAGCAGCTGTTCGGCATCGTCCATGATGAAGACGCGCTTCACGTACAGCTTCACGCCGTGCTTGGCGTTGCGGTCCCACATGTCGAAGGGGGCGCGCTTGGGTACATACAGCAGTTGCGTGTATTCGCTGCGGCCTTCGACCCGGTTGTGGGTCCAGGCAAGCGGCTCGTCGAAGTCGTGCGCAACGTGCTTGTAGAACTCTTTGTATTGCTCGTCGGTGATTTCCGACTTCGAGCGGGCCCACAGGGCGCTGGCCTGATTGACGGTCTCGTCTTCGTCGGTCGTGACCTGCTTGCTCTGCTCGGCGTCCCATTCCTCTTTCTTCATCAGGATGGGCAGCGAGATGTGGTCGGAATAACGACGCAGAATCTCGCGGATACGACGGCTGCTCAGGTAGTCGTCTTCCTCCGGGCGCAGGTGCAGGACCACGTCGGTACCGCGCGTGGCTTTCTCGGCGGCGGCAATGGTGAACTCACCTTCGCCGGCGGATTCCCACAGAATGGCTTCCGAGGGCGCAGCGCCGGCACGGCGGCTCAGCACCGACACGCGGTCGGCCACGATGAAGGACGAGTAGAAGCCCACGCCGAACTGACCGATCAGTTGTGCGTCTTTCTGCTTGTCGCCCGTCAGCTGGCTGAAGAATTCCTTGGTGCCGGAACGCGCGATGGTGCCGAGGTTGGCGATCGCCTCCTCGCGCGTCATGCCGATGCCGTTGTCGGAAATCGTCAGGGTGCGCGCCTCTGGGTCGATCGAAATACGGATCGCCAGGTCGCTGCTGCCCTCGAAAAGCTCGGGCCGGTCGATGGCTTCGAAGCGCAGCTTGTCGCTGGCGTCCGAAGCGTTGGACACCAGCTCGCGCAGGAAGATTTCCTTGTTGCTGTACAGCGAATGGATCATCAGGTGAAGCAGTTGCTTCACTTCGGTCTGAAAGCCAAGGGTCTCGGAAGTCGGGGTCGATTGCGTCATGGTTTTTCCCTGCGGGGAGCACAATTGGAACCCGGCGCAGTTTGGGCCGGCCCACGCATTTTCAAGCCCCTGAGGTGCTTCAGGCGACGTAATCAGCCAATCTGGATGATTCCAGGCAACTTACTGATGAGTAACCCCGCAAAACGGCCGAATTCGGGCCGAGAGACCCTGCTTCGACCCGGGTTATTCAGACGCCTGCGGCGCCGCCCGCCCAGCCTGGCGGGGCCAACTGCATGATCTCGCGCGCCACGCTCGACAGCGACACCACCCGCTCGGCGCCGCCGCGACGGATCGCTTCCTTGGGCATGCCGAAGACCACGCAGCTTTCTTCGTCCTGCGCCAGCGTGCGGGCGCCGGCCGTGCGCATTTCCAGCAGGCCGGCCGCGCCATCGTCGCCCATGCCCGTCATGATGATGCCGAGCGCATTCTGGCCAGCCGCACGCGCGACCGAGCGAAACAGCACATCGACCGATGGCCGATGCCGGTTGACCAGCGGGCCGTCGACCACCGACACCACGTACTGCGCGCCACTGCGGCGCAAGGTCATGTGTTTGCCGCCAGGCGCAATCAGCGCCCTGCCCGGCAGCACCCGGTCGTTGTCGGCAGCTTCCTTGACCTCGATTTCGCACAGGCTATCCAGCCGGGAGGCAAAAGCAGCGGTGAAGCGTTCCGGCATGTGCTGCACGATCACCAAGCCAGGGGATACCCGCGGCAAGGACGTCAGCACCAATTCGAGTGCCTGCGTACCGCCGGTGGACGTGCCCAGCGCCACCACACGTTCAGTCGTGCGGATGGTCGCCGGGCCGCTGGCGGCAGGAAGAATGGCGTCTGCGGTGAGCTTGGGCGTGGGTGTCAGGGGTTGTTCGGCCCGGCGCACGGTCTTGCTGACCCGTGCCCGCGCAGCGGTGCGCACGGTGGCGATCATTTCCTGGGCCGACTCGCTCAGGAATTGCTTCAGACCCAGCTTGGGTTTGGTGACGATGGCCACCGCGCCTGCACCCAGCGCATCCATCGTGGTCTTGGCGCCGCGCTCGGTCAGGGTCGAACAGATGACGACCGGCGTGGGCCGTTCGTTCATGATCTTTTTCAGGAAAGTGATGCCGTCCATCTTCGGCATCTCCACATCCAGCACGATCACGTCGGGCCAGCGCAGCTTCATGCGCTCGATGGCCAGCAGCGGGTCGGCCACGGCAGCAATCACCTCGATGCCGGGCGCTTCCTTGAACATCGCCACCAAGACCTGTCGCACCACCGCCGAATCATCGACGATCAACACGGAAATCGGGGTCATTGACGCTTCCTGGCGGCCGGCGAGGCATCGCCCGTGGGCGTGACCTGCCGCACCCAGACATCGCCGTCCTTGATGTCGAACAAGACCTGCCGGTGCCCGGCGCCGAACAGATGTTCGGCACGCACCGCAATGCCTCGGTCTGCCAACAGGTCGCGCGCGGCCTCGCCGTTGTTGCGCCCGATGTGGAATTCCCGCGATGCCGGCAAACCGCAGAACATGTCGGCGCCGCCGAATACCTTGCCGACGCACTGCCGCGGGTCCACCCCGTGCGCAATCAGGCCGGCCCACATCAGTTCCAATGCGTCTTCGCCGTATCTGCCGTCCAGGCCGTCCAGGCTCTCCGAGGCGCGCGCGCGCCGGGCCAGCAGAAAGTGCGACATCGCGCCGATCTGCCGTGCCGGATGCCACAGGGTGATGGACACGCAAGAGCCGAGCAGCGTGCGCACGCGAAAATCCGCGCCACCGACGAAGAATTCTCCGGGTTGCAAGAACACATCGATGGCCGACCCCGGTTTCAGCAGCGGGGTGACATTGGAAGGATATTTATGCATCAACTCAGACGTCGGGGCTCGCCAGTGCCCGGATTCGGGACCGCGTGGCCAGGGTGGCTTTCGGCATTCGGAAAATTACGGCTTGCGATAGGTTGCCGGCGCGATCTGGCGCACCGCCGTGCTGATTTCGTGCAGGCTTTCAGAGTGTCCGATACAGAAGTAGCCACCCGGTCGCAGCAGCGACAGCACACGTTCGACAACCTTGCGCTTGGTCGCCTGATCGAAGTAGATCATGACATTGCGCAAAAAGATCACATCGAAGCTGCCAAGTTCGGGCAGTGTCGTATTTAGGTTTGCGTGGCGGAAATTGATGCGGTCGCGCAGCTCGCGCGTCACCAGCACCGTGCCCTCTTGTTCGCCGATGCCCTTCAGGCAGAAACGTCGCAAATAGTCGGCCGGGATGTGCATGGTCCGCTGGCGCACGAAGTGCCCGGTGCGGGCTTGCGCCACCACCCGCGTGCTGATGTCCGTGCCCACCACTTCCCAGGGACGATTGCCCCGGCTGTCGGCCAGCACCATGGCCATGCTGTAGGCCTCTTCGCCGGTCGAACTGGCCGCGCTCCAGACCCGGAATGGTCGCCCGCCACGCGCCACGTCGTCGGCCTCGGCGGCCACCTTGCGCAGCAGATCGAAGTGCTTGGGCTCGCGGAAAAAGTAGGTCTCGTTGGTCGTCAGCAGATCGATGGCAGTCTGGACTTCCGTCTTGTCCTTGCCGTCGCGCAGCAAGGCAAAGTAGGCGCCGTAGTTGTCCAGGTTGCGGGCGCTCAGGCGACGCGCCAGGCGACCAGTCACCAGGGCCTTCTTGGCCGGGGACAGGTTGATGCCGGCAGCGTCATAGATGAAACGCTGGAAGTCCTGGAATTCGCGGTCGGTGATCATCATCATGTCAGGGTGCCGGTCGATGGTCGACGGCCAGTGTCGGCGTATCGCCGGGTCGGCCTGCGGTGGAAAATTCATAGGAAGGAGACGACGGCGTGCGGCGCTCCTGACGCAGGCTGCACAGGCGCTCACGATGCGCCTGCAACCAGGTGGGCAAGTCTTCGGCGGGCATCGGCCGGGCAATCAGATATCCCTGCCCCACGCAACAATCGAAGGACTGCAGCAGCAACCAGTCTTCGATGGTCTCGATGCCTTCGGCCACGGTCACCAGGCCCAGTTGACGCGCCATGTCGAGCGCCGACTGCAACAGCACCCGCGAGCGTTTGCGCTGATGCGCACCGTGCACAAAGGACCGATCGATCTTCAGTTCGGTAAATGGAATGCGCGCCAGCTGCAGCATCGATGAAAAGCCGGTTCCGTAATCGTCGATGGACAGGCCGAAGCCCTTCAGACGCAGCCGCGCCAGCACGCCCAGCGACACGCTCAGATGCGAGGCCACCGAGCTCTCGGTGATCTCGAACACGATCTGCGCGGGCGCCACGCCGTAGCGCTGCACCATTTCGACGATCACCGGCACCAGATCGGCGTCGTCGAGCAGCGAGGGCGACAGATTGATCGATACCGACCAGCGCAGGCCACGTGCATTCCAGCCGGCCAGCCGTGCCAGCACCTGCGGAATCACGCTCAAGGTCAGTGGCCGGATCAGCCCGTTTTCCTCGGCCATCGGGATGAAACGATTCGGCGGAATCATGCCGTAGCGTGGGTGGGTCCAGCGCGCCAGCGCTTCCAGCCCGCGGATGATGCCGGTGCGGATATCCACCTTGGGCTGGTAGTGGACGATGATGTCGCCCCGATCGATGGCTTGCCCGAGGTCGACCGGGCCCACCGGCGGCAGGTCGGGTTCGGTGCGCGGCGCCACCGGGTAGGTCAGCGCATCGCCGTACTCGCGCAGCGCCCGTTCCAGCGCGCCGATCTGCAGCGGCTTGCGCAGCGCGCCCAGAACCTGGAAGTCCATGCTGCGGGTCATCGTGGCGATCGAATCGATCAAGGCCTGCTCCCGCCCCGACACGATGATCACGGGCAGGCTCATGCCCTGCACGTGCAGGTTGTGCACGAGTTCGACGCCGTCCATGTCCGGCATCTCGAGGTCGAGGATCATCACACCCGGCGTCAGCACCAGCATCGCCAGCAACTCAAGCGCTTCGATACCGTTGCCCGCTTCATAGATCAGTTCGATGCCGGCACGTCGGCACATGGCGACCGTGTGGGCGCGCTGCACCGGCGAATCATCGACGATCAGGACTGAATCGGGTTTCGGCGCAACGCGATTCAGCATGCAGTCAGCCTTTCCGCCATGCCCGCACGCCCTGTGCCGGGACGGACGCAGGCGCGGAGGTGAATCGGCGGACGGATGCGGTGACTGACATGCAGTTGCCTGGAAGTGGGTGCAAAACCGTCAGAACCGCGTGAAGCGACTTTCGTCGATCGCGGTGTTGGTGCTGACCGAGGTGGATTGCGGCTTGCGGGGTTCGCGCTGATCCCGTTTCACAACGGGTTCGCGGCGCGAGCTTAGCGCAGCAGATTGGCCGGCAATCGTGAAGAAAGACATGGTTTCCTGCAGGCGCTCGGCCTGGCCGCTCATTTCTTCGGCGGTCGCGGCCAGCTCTTCCGAGCTGGATGCGTTCTGTTGGGTGGTCTGGCTCAGCTGCGTGACCGCAGAATTGATCTGCGCCACGCCCGAAGACTGCTCTTCCGATGCTGCCGAAATCTCTTGTACGAGATCGGAGGTCTTGCGGATGCTGGGCACCATTTCATCCAGCAGCTTGCCGGCACGTTCGGCCAGGTCCACGCTGGACGAGGCAACCTCGCCGATTTCCTGCGCCGCGATCTGGCTGCGCTCAGCCAGCTTGCGCACTTCTGCTGCGACGACCGCAAAGCCCTTGCCATGCTCGCCGGCACGCGCCGCTTCAATGGCAGCGTTCAGTGCCAAGAGATTTGTCTGGTAGGCGATGTCGTCGATGATCGAAATCTTCTTGGCAATCTGCTTCATCGCCGACACGGTTGCCTTCACCGCTTCGCCACCTTCGGCCGCTTCGCTCGATGCCTTCGATGCCATACCGTCAGTGACCTTGGCGTTCTCGGTGTTCTGCGCAATCGATGCCGTCATCTGCTCCAGCGACGCGCTGGTCTCTTCCACGCCGGCTGCCTGTTCGCTGGCGGCTTGCGACAAGGACTGCGCGGTTGCGCTGACCTCTTCCGATGCGCTTGCCAGGGCATGGGCGCCCGAATTGACCTCGGCCACCACCGTGGACAGTTTTTCCGCCGTGCTGTTGACGTAGCCCTTCATCTCGTCGAAGGAACCCTGGTAGTCCTTGTCGATGCGCTTGGTCAGGTCGCCTTCCGACATGGCGGCCATCACGCGCACCACATCGGCCAGGCTGTTGCCCACCGTGACCACCAGCTGGTTCAGGCCCTCGCCCATTTCCTTCTGGAAACCTTGCAGGCCGACCAGATCGACACGCGAATCGAACTCGCCTTGATTGGCGGCGAGCACCAGACTGCGCTGGCCCACGATCAACTGATCGAGTTTGTCGGCCGTGCCGTTGACGTAGCCCTTCATTTCTTCGAACGCACCTTCGTAATGCTTCTCGATGCGTTTTTCCAGGTCGCCGGCAGACATGGCGCCCATCACACGCACCACGTCGCTCAAGCTTGCACCCACGGTGGCGGCCAGCTGATTCAGGCCCTCGCCCATTTCTTTCTGGAAGCCTTGCAGCCCCGTCAGCTCGACACGTGAGCTGAAGTCGCCGCGATTGGCTGCCGACACCAGTTCGCGCTGCCCGCCGATCACCTGGTTCAAGCGCGAGATCATGTCCTTGACGGCAGCCAGCATGCTGGTCGTGTCACCCTTGGCGGTGACGACCTCGGTGCTGAGGTCACCATTGGCCACACGACGCAATTGCTCGGCGGCGTAGTCGGGCTCGCCACCCAGCTGACGCAAGATGCTGCGCGTGACCAGCAGCCCGGCCAGCACGGCCACCAGCACCGCGCCGATGCCAAGCCCGATCATCAGGCTGCGCGCGAATTCGTAGCTTTTCTCTGCCTCGGCCACGCTGTCGCGGTTTTGCTTGCCTTCGTAGTCGACCAATTCCTCGATCTTGCCGCGCATGATCACGCCAGCGGGCGAGTATTCATCGCGCAGAATGACCGTGCCCTCCTCGTTGAGATTCTTCAGCGCGAGCTCGGATACGCGGTCGATGATGGCGAAGAGCTTGCCGCTGTCCTGGCGAATCTGGGTAAACAGATCACGTTCGAGTTGAACGGTGTTCGGGTCGGCCGCCAGGATGACGCCCATGTCGTCCATCGCCTTGACGAAGAGCTTGCGGGTAGCCAGTCCGGCATCGACATCGCGCCGAACCTGCGCAGGGTCAAGGCTGAGCAATTGCGAACGGACGTTCGACCCCATGGCGAAGTAGTTCGCCTTCATGTTCTGGCTGTGCAGAATCAACATATTGTTGACGCCGGTGATGTAGCGCAAACCGCTCTGCAGGTCTTGCATGCGAAGGACTGCCAACACGATGACCGTGGCCAATAACAACAACACAATTCCGAACGCCATGGCCAGGCGTGTGCCGACTTTCATTTTCTTCAACATGCAAGGTCCTGCTTTCTGAGCACCGCAACTGCGGCTGTATTTGTTTAAAAGGGAATGGATGAAACGCGTTCAAAAACGGGCGAACTGTGCTTCGTCAATCTGGGGATCGCCGGCAAGCACGGCCTCGCGGCGGCGCTTGACTGGCGTGGGCGTGGCAGTCGTGCGGACAGGCGCTCGTCGCGACGCGGCAATGACCTGCGCAACCGGCGTATCCAGCGTAAAGAAGGCCATGGTCTGCTGCAGGCGTTCTGCCTGACCACTCATCTCTTCGGCGGTGGCTGCCAGTTCTTCCGAGCTGGACGCGTTCTGCTGCGTGGTTTGGCTCAGTTGCGTGACCGCCGAATTGATTTGCACCACGCCCGACGATTGCTCTTCCGAGGCTGCCGAAATCTCTTGGACGAGATCCGAGGTCTTGCGAATGCTGGGCACCATTTCGTCCAGCAGCTTGCCAGCGCGCTCGGCCAGCTCG
>Ga0308165_1004530_pt1 | contig 13619 bp, 11 predicted proteins | sample PhyWR2_FD_201032 | JGI IMG/M metagenome (GOLD analysis project Ga0308165, IMG submission 201032) | Phyllosphere microbial communities from UC Gill Tract Community Farm, Albany, California, United States - DLSLW.R2 | ecosystem: Host-associated > Plants > Phyllosphere > Unclassified | place: USA...
TGCCGAACTCAGAAGTGAAACGCCGTAGCGCCGATGGTAGTGTGGGGTCTCCCCATGTGAGAGTAGGGAACTGCCAGACATCAATTAAGTGAAAAGGCCATCCGAAAGGATGGCCTTTTTGCATTGGATGATCCTCAGTTTGTATGACGTCATCTTATGCATTTAAACGCCCGGAGAATGATGTTTCTCCGGGCGTAGGATCCCAGTTATTCAATATGTTAATGGATGACCTGTGATAAGAATGCTCTTGTGCGTTCAGATTTTGGATTGGCAAAAAACTCTTCCGGTGGCGCCTGTTCAACAATTTCACCGCGATCCATAAAGATCACTCTATCTGCCACCGTTCTCGCAAACCCCATTTCATGCGTCACACACAGCATCGTCATTCCTGACTGAGCCAGACCAATCATTGTATCCAAAACCTCTTTAACCATTTCCGGATCAAGTGCTGATGTAGGTTCATCAAACAGCATAATTTTGGGCTTCATGCACAGGGAACGAGCAATCGCTACGCGTTGTTGCTGCCCCCCGGATATTTGCCCCGGAAATTTATGCGCATGCTCGGCGATACGAACGCGTTCCAGATAATGCATTCCCAAGACTTCTGCATCCTTTTTAGACATCTTTTTGACCCAAATCGGCGCCAGAGTACAGTTCTGTAATACCGTTAAATGCGGGAATAAATTAAAGTGCTGAAACACCATGCCAACTTCCTGGCGCACGCGTTCAATATTGCGAATATCTTCATCCAGTTCGATACCATCAACGACGATGCGTCCTTGTTGATGTTCTTCCAGGTGATTGATACAACGAATCGTTGTCGACTTTCCAGAGCCCGACGGCCCACACAGGACGATACGTTCGCCTTGCTTCACCTTCAGGTTAATATCTTTCAGTACGTGAAACTGCCCGTACCACTTATTGACGTTTTCCAGGGTAATCATCGCGTCAGCAGGGGTCATAATTATTTTGCTCATAAATTCCTCAGTGCGGTGTCCGCCCGGTGTTAAAACGCTTCTCCAGATGCTGGCTATAGCGCGACATGCTGAAACAAAAAATCCAGTAAACAAGTGCAGCAAAGACATAACCTTCGGTCGACATACCAAGCCAGACAGGGTCTACGGTAGCTTGTTGAACGCTACTGAAGAGATCGAATAACCCGATAATGATCACCAGACTGGTATCTTTGAAAAGGGCAATAATCGTGTTCACAAGTCCCGGGATAACCAGTTTGAGTGCCTGCGGTAATATCACTAAACCCTGCGTTTTCCAGTAACCAAGTGCCAGAGATTCAGCCGCTTCGTATTGCCCTTTTGGTAGCGCCTGTAGCCCGCCGCGAACGACTTCTGCAACATATGCTGACTGGAATAAAATGACGCCGACCAAGGCGCGTATCAGTTTGTCGATCGTAGTCCCTTCTGCCATGAATAACGGCAGCATTACCGAGGACATGAACAGCACGGTAATCAATGGCACGCCACGCCAGAACTCGATAAAGATGACTGAAAGTACACGCACTACCGGCATCGTCGAGCGACGACCCAGCGCCAACAAAATCCCCAGCGGCAACGCACCAGCAATACCTACAGAGGCAATGATCAGTGTTAATGTCAGCCCACCCCACTGGCGAGTTTCGACTCGCTCAAGTCCCAGAACTCCCCCGTAAAGTAATAACCAAACAACCAGAGGATAAACCACAGCCCAGCACGCGATGTAGCGCCCACGTCGTGGCAAATGTTTCCAGAACATCGGGGCGATCGACAGTAAACCAACGATCAGCGCCAGGTTGATACGCCAGCGTTGATCGTGTGGGTATAAGCCATACATGAACTGACCAAAGCGTTCATGAATAAATACCCAGCATGCGCCTGCTTTCGTGCAATCAGCACGCGTAGATCCAACCCAGTTTGCTTGTAATAAAGCCCAGTTTACGAGCGGCGGGATAAGTTCCCACATCAACCATAAGCAGATGGTGGTCAGAAGACTGTTACTCCAGGAGGAGAACAGATTTTTGCGCGCCCAGGCGATGAAACGCCAGCGCCCTGCGCTAGAAGGGCGCGGGGCGTGAGACAGTACGGCTTTTGTCATCATGACTCCTTAACGCTCGACCAGTGCGATGCGACGGTTATAGATATTCATCAGCAGTGAAATGGTCAGGCTTATGACCAGATAAACCGACATGGTGATGGCGATAGTCTCGATAGCTTGTCCCGTCTGGTTGAGTACCGTCCCGGCGAACAGCGAAACCATATCGGGATAACCGATAGCGGCAGCTAACGAAGAGTTTTTGGCAATATTGAGATATTGACTGGTCAGCGGTGGAATGATCACGCGTAACGCCTGCGGGATAATTACCTGACGGAGTGTGACCGGATTGGGAAGTCCGAGTGAACGCGCCGCTTCGTGCTGTCCGTGGGGCACAGCTTGAATGCCTGAACGAATAATTTCTGCAATAAACGCTGACGTATAAATGGAAAGTGCCAACGTGAGAGCGGCCAGCTCAGGGATCAAGACCATCCCACCGCGGAAGTTAAACCCACGCAGTTCCGGAATATCCCAGTGCAAGGCTGAACCAAATACCCATTGCGACAGTAAAGGTAAACCGACAATCAGTAGCAATCCAACCGGCCATGTCCTGCGAAGTTGTCCGGTTTTAATCTGATGCATACGGTTATAGCGAAACAGCCCAACGGATAATGCAATAGCGATAATGATAGCGACAATAGCCGCCAGCATGCCTTCGCCAGCCACGGGCGAGGGGATATATAAACCGCGATTACTGAGAAAAAAGAGCTCAAAAGCATCGACGGCCTGACGGGGACCTGGCAGATTACGCAGCACGGCGAAGTACCAGAAAAAGATCTGCAAAAGGGGCGGGATGTTGCGAAACGTCTCGATATAAATCGTAGAGAGTTTGCGTAGAAGCCAGTTTTCAGATAACCGGGCGAGTCCGAGGAAAAATCCGAGGAACGAGGCAAAGACGATACACAGCGCAGAAACCAGAAGCGTATTCAGCAGGCCAACAAGAAACACCCGTCCGTACGTATCGCTCTCCTGATAGTCAATCAGGTGTTGAACAATACCAAATCCGGCAGTGCGATCCAGGAATGCAAAACCCGAAGTAATGCCGCGATTGCTCAGGTTGGTCACAGTGTTATGAATCAAATAAATCGCAACGACCACGACAACGACAATGGCGATGATTTGGAATAGCCAGGCGCGGACCGCGGGATGGGAAAAGGAAAGTTTCCCTTTTAAGGCTAAGCGGCGATGGGACATAAAAAACCTCGGTAACCATTACTCTGGGCTGGGCACCGCTCATGCAGTGCCCGTTACAGCTAAATGCTAGCGTACAGGTGGAGCGTACTGGATGCCGCCGTTGTTCCAGAGATTGTTCTGGCCGCGTTTGATCTTCAGAGGGCTTTCCGATCCTACGTTGCGCTCAAAGATCTCCCCATAGTTACCTACGTGCTTGATGATGTTGTAAGCCCACTTATTATCGAGCTTGAGATCCTTGCCATAATCACCTTCTTTACCCAGAAGATGAGCCATATCCGGAGTGGATGGGGCCGCCGCTTTCTCATCGACGTTTTTCGAGTTAACACCCATTTCTTCAGCATTCAGCATGGCGAAGAGAGTCCACTTAACAATGGAAGTCCACTCTTCATCACCGCGACGAACGACCGGGCCAAGAGGTTCTTTAGAGATAACTTCTGGCAGGACAATCCATTCGGCAGGATTGCTGAGCTTAATACGCAGGGCATACAGCTGAGACTGGTCAGATGCCAGGGTATCGCAGCGGCCTGACTCCAGCGCTTTTGCGGATTCATCAGAGCGATCGAAAGTCACTGGGGTGTATTTCATCTTATTTGCTTTGAAATAATCCGCGACGTTCAGCTCGGTATCAGTACCGGCCTGAATACAGACGGTCGCACCGTCGAGTTCTTTCGCACTTTTCAAGCCAGCTTTATTGTGAGTCAGGAAGCCGATACCGTCATAATAGGTGACGCCGGTAAACGTCATGCCCATGCCAGCATCGCGAGACGAGGTCCAGGTCGTATTACGGGAGAGCACATCGACTTCGCCAGATTGCAAAGCGGTGAAACGTTCTTTCGCCGTCAGTGGGGTGTATTTTACTTTCGTATCATCACCGAAGAGAGCTGCTGCCACGCCTCGGCAAACATCAACATCGATTCCAGAGAATTTTCCGTTAGCGTCCGCGTAGGAGAAACCTGGTAATCCATCGCTGATACCGCACTGTACAAAACCTTTCTTTTTAACGGCATCCAGAGTTGCGCCTGCATGCGCCTGACCTGCAACAGCAAACAACATACCTGCGGCGGCCAGGCTGGCTATCATCTTCTTTTTCATATGCATCCTGTGTGGCAAAAATTATTGTTATAGAAAGTCGTTTTAAAACGCTTTTACCTGTCTGTGGCGTTGGCCGACGTTTATAAAGCAAACGTAATGCCAGTTTTCGCATTCAGCAGAAAAGAGGGATAACTGAACGCGTTATGCTGAGTGTAGACAGGGATAATTAATTCGAGCGCCCCGAAATGGTGCGAAATGACAACCTGCGCCACAAATCAGAGCAAAAGTTGATAAGAAGAAACTTAAATTCCCAGGATGGTTTCGGGCGTGAATATTGGCAGGATATTGAATGTTATTAAACTGTGAAAAGTATCACTTATTACATTGCAACTTATATTGCGAACGAATAAAAATGTGAGAAACATCAAGAGTGACAAGAGATATATGAATGATACGGGGAAGATTTTTAACAGACAGGGAATTAACTGCACTGATTTGAAGCAAAAGCGCGGATGAAACCGCGCTTTTGCCAGAAGACTTATTTAGTTAACGCAACGATACCCAGCGTCAGGCCAGCAATTGCGGCAGCGCCGCCGGCAATCGCGCCAGCCGTTTCCCAGTTATCCTGAGTGGTGCCTTTCATACACGTATTGGTATGGACCAGGCGGCCTTGATCGTCGTAAACCGGTACGCACGGAGAATCGTGTGCACAACCAGCCAGAAGCGCAGCGAGCGTTGCAACGCAAATGAATCTTTTCATGATGTTACCTCAGAATAAAAACTGGCTCGCTATAAATCCGATAGGGTATTTATCGAGCTGAGCGTTATTTTACCACTGCCCATGGCTGCACGATCTAGATGAATAATCTCAAAGTATGTGGTTTGTAAAAATAATGGAGAAGAACATCTGAGTGCATGAATTAATGAATAAATTCCAAAAGTAAGTCATGGCGAATGAACTTAACTCAAATAATAAAACATTTCATTTTGCATGAGTCATATTACAGAAGAGGGTTAATACTCTGTTTCAGCATAAAAAAGTAGGCGCTATTGAGCGCCTACTGATTTTTAATGATTTTGGCGATTAAAGCGCCGTCTTACGACAACAAAAAAGACGGGAACAAAAAATATAGCCAGGAGCGTAGCGGACAGCATTCCGCCCATCACACCTGTGCCTACGGCATTTTGCGCGCCGCTCCCAGCGCCGTTACTTATGACTAACGGCATTACGCCAAGGATGAACGCCAGCGAAGTCATCAGGATGGGACGAAGGCGCATACGTGAAGCTTCCAGGGTGGCTTCAATAACGCCTTTCCCTTCTTTTTCCATCAGGTCTTTAGCAAATTCAACAATCAGAATGGCGTTCTTAGCGGAAAGCCCGATGGTGGTGAGAAGACCTACCTGGAAATAGACGTCATTGTTAAGTCCTCGCAGTGAGGCACCGAGCAGAGCACCAATGACGCCTAGCGGCACCACTAACATCACGGAGAATGGAATCGACCAGCTCTCATAGAGTGCAGCCAGGCATAAAAAGACGACGATAAGTGAAATAGCGTAAAGCGCGGGAGCCTGGTTTCCAGAAAGGCGTTCCTGATAAGACATGCCCGTCCAGTCATGACCTATTCCGGAAGGTAATTTCTGAGCCAGGCTTTCCATCATGACCATGGCTTCACCCGTACTTTTACCGGGCGCAGATTCTCCAAGTATTTCCATAGATGGCATGCCGTTATAACGCTCAAGTCGTGGGGATCCAGAAACCCAGCGTGAAGTGCTAAAGGCTGAAAAGGGAACCATCTCGCCGTTTGCGCTGCGTACATAAAGATTGTTGATATCACCCGGCAGCATGCGGAACTGTGCCGCGGCCTGCGCATACACTTTTTTCACGCGACCATGAACGATGAAGTCATTAACGTATGTTCCCCCCAACGCAGTAGAAATCGTCTGATTGATATCTGATACGCTGACACCCAGCGCCTGAGCTTTCTCCTGATCAATATCGAGCTTGAACTGCGGGGTATCTTCTAATCCGTTAGGACGTACGCGAACCAATAGGTCAGGATGTTCTTTCACCATACCCAGCAGTTGGTTTCGGGCCTGTGTGAGCTGGGTGTGTCCCAGGTTTGCCTGGTCGATCAGCTCAAAGTCGAAGCCCGTTGCCGTACCCAGCTCGATAATGGCAGGCAGGTTAAAGGGAAAGACCAGGCCATCCTTAATTTGGCTGAAGGCTTTTGTTGCACGGCCTACTATCGCCTCTACGCCATTCTCATCACCAGGACGATCTTCCCACGGTTTAAGGCTCACAAACGCGATACCGGAGTTTTGTCCCTGGCCGCTGAAACTAAAACCATTGACGGTAAAGACCGACTCAACGTTCGCTTTTTCTTTGGTCAGGTAGTATTGCTCAACCTGATCAAGAATTTGCTGCGTGCGGGTTTGCGTCGCCCCGGCGGGTAGCTGAACCATTGTCATGAACACGCCCTGATCCTCTTCCGGTAGGAAAGAGGTGGGGAGACGTAAAAATAGCACCGCCATGCCGCCAACGATCAGCACATACACCACCAGATAGCGTCCGGTTTTGCGCAGAATTCCGCTGACGCTGTGACTGTAATGATCGACGCTTTTATCGAAGAGTGTATTAAACCAGCCAAAGAACCCCCCTTTGGCATGATGTTCTTCAGAGGCGGGCTTAAGCAGCGTCGCACAGAGAGCAGGGGTTAAAATCAATGCGACCAAAACAGAAAGAGCCATGGCTGAAACAATGGTCAGTGAGAACTGGCGGTAAATGGCCCCGGTAGAGCCACCAAAAAAGGCCATCGGGATAAACACTGCTGAAAGCACCATTGCGATACCAACCAGCGCGCCCTGAATTTGCTCCATCGATTTTTGCGTAGCCTCTTTGGGCGGTAGCTTATCTTCCACCATGACGCGCTCGACGTTCTCTACGACCACGATCGCATCATCGACTAACAAGCCTATCGCCAGCACCATGCCAAACATGGTGAGGGTATTGATGGAAAACCCAAACGCCGCTAAAACGGCAAAAGTGCCGAGTAATACAACAGGTACAGCAATGGTAGGAATGAGCGTGGCACGTAGGTTTTGCAGGAATAAATACATGACCAGGAAGACGAGGACGATTGCCTCGAACAGCGTTTTGACGACTTCATGGATGGAGATTTTTACGAAAGGTGTTGTGTCATACGGATAGACCACTTTCAGCCCTTGCGGGAAGAAAGACTGCAATTCTGCAAGCTTGGATTTAATGGCGGCAGCGGTATCAAGCGCGTTTGCGCCCGTCGCCAGTTTAATCCCAAGACCGGTTGCTGCCTGGCCGTTGATCTTGGTCACCATATTATAGTTCTCGCCGCCGAGCTCGATTCGGGCAACATCTTTCAGACGGACCATCGATCCATCCTGGTTCACTTTCAGCGTGACGTTGCCAAATTCTTCGGGCGTTTTTAAACGGGTTTGCGCAATGATAGAGGCGTTTAACTGTTGCCCTGGAATAGAGGGTGTCCCGCCTAGTTGACCGGCAGCAATTTGGTTATTCTGAATTTTTAACTGGTTAATGACATCCAGCGGTGTGAGCTGAAATTTATTGAGCGCATTGCTGTCGAGCCAAACACGCATGGCGTACTGTGCACCAAACAGCTGAACATCACCCACGCCCGAGGTCCGGCTGATCGCATCTTTAACGTTTGACGCGACATAATCTGAGATATCGTCCTGCGTCAGATTTTTATTATCAGAGACAAAGCCTGCTACCAGAAGGAAACTGCTGCTGGATTTCTCCACGCCAATACCTTGCTGCTGCACCTCTTGAGGCAGCAGCGGCATGGCGAGCTGCAGCTTGTTCTGAACCTGAACCTGAGCGATATCAGGGTCTGTGCCTGACTGGAAGGTCAACGTGATGGTGACGTTACCGGCTGAATCGCTGGTGGAGGACATATACATCAGGTTGTCGATGCCGTTCATGTTTTGTTCGATAACCTGCGTCACGGTATCTTGCACCGTTTGTGCGTCCGCGCCGGGATAGGTTGCCGTGACGGCAACGGCTGGTGGCGCAATGGTAGGATATTGCGCCACGGGCAGTTTAAGAATAGCCAGCCCGCCCGCAATCATCAGAATGATGGCAAGTACCCAGGCGAATATCGGCCTTTGAATAAAGAAATTAGCCATTTCGTAATCCCTTAACTGGCTGTCTTAACGGCGGAATCAGGCGCGGCGACCACGGTGGCGCCAGGATGAACTTTCTGTAGACCACTCACTACCACGCGATCGCCATCCTGCAGGCCTTCAGTAATCAACCAGTTGTCTCCAATAGCCTGAGACGCGACAACGCTGCGTAATTCAACCTGCTCTTTTTCATTCACGACCAGAACCGTGGCATCACCACGGGGGGTCCGAGTGACACCCTGCTGTGGCACTAAAATAGCGCTGGGCTGAATGCCTTCTTCAATGCGAGCGCGTACGAACATGCCTGGCAACAGCATATGTTCAGGGTTTGGGAAAACAGCGCGAAGCGTGATGGAGCCGGTACTCTGGTCCACGGTGACATCAGAGAATTGCAGCGTGCCTTTGAGTGGATAAGGCTGACCATTTTCCATTAACAGTTGAACGCTGCTGGTACCTTGGTTTTTCTGCAAACGTGACTGCTTCAGATGCATAAAATCATTGCTCGACTGCGTAACATCAACATAGATCGGATCAAGCTGCTGAACGGTCGCCAGAGCAGAAGTCTGCCCGTTCGTGACTAACGCGCCTTCGGTGACGCTGGATTTGCCAATACGTCCATTAATAGGCGATGACACTTTGGTGTAGGCGAGATCAATACGTGCGGTTTCGACACTCGCTTGTGCAGCAAGAACGCTGGCATCCGCTTGCCTCGCATTAGCCACGGCCTGATCGTACTCTTGTCGACTGATATATTGCGTACCTACCAGAGGCACATAGCGTTTCACCGTCAAGTGCGCGATGTTTGCCGCGGCCTCGGCTTTTGCCAGCTCGCCCTTCGCGCTGTCATAGGCAGCCTTATACGTTGCGGGATCGATCTGGTAGAGAGAGACGCCGGCAGCAATATCGCTGCCTTCGATGAAATTGCGGCGTAAAACAATCCCGCTGACCTGCGGGCGAACTTCAGCGACGCGAAATGCGTCTGTACGCCCCGGCAATTCAGTTGTCACTGCCAAAGGGGCACTTTTCACGACATAAACTGTTACCTGGGGTGCCTGTGCGTTTTGCTTCGGGTTATCTGAACCATCACAGCCTGTAAGCAGTGTGGCGCAGATAATAAAACCGGATAAAGGTAAAAGCCTGAAGTGTGTCGTCATTACTGTTCCTTTGAAAACAATAAACTGATATTTGCCGTGAGGATGTGAAAAGGTTTAGAAGGGCAAAGAGTCAGAAAGTCAGCGCTCATCATAATGAGGTGCTTTAGCTTTGTTTAATTTATAAGTGCGGCGCACGGTCTATTAATACATAAATCAGACTAAAACGCGGTAAATGAACAATATAGGCACCGAGAGAGTGGTGTAGCTGTTCATTTTGCTTTGCTATTATTTATATGTTTAATGAATTAAATTAACTCCATTCATTTGCGTGGCTTATTGATTTGGAATATTAACTTTTTTTGTTCAGAATAATATCGACGTTTAGGGAATACTGCTGCGGCAGTATGTCCTGCAAATTTCATGATAGAGCGCAAATTTCCCGGTGACGGACGAGAGCTTATGGCACGCAAAACAAAAGAAGATGCACAAAAAACGCGGCAGCAATTGATTGAAGCGGCCATCACGCAATTCTCTACGCGAGGCGTGGCAAGCACGACCCTCACCGATGTTGCTGATGCTGCGGGTGTGACGCGTGGAGCGATATACTGGCATTTCGCGAGTAAGTCTGAATTATTTAACGCGATATGGGATCAGCAGTTGCCGTTATGTGATTTGATTGATGACAGACTTTCTCTTCATACCAGACATGGCCCCTTATTATTTCTGCGCGAACGCTTTGTTGTTGCCTTGCAATATATCGCTTGTGAGCCTCGTCAAAAATCTCTGCTGCAAATTTTGTATCACAAATGTGAATTTCATAAAGAATTGACATCAGAATGCGAAATTAGAAAAAGAATTGGGTTCAATTATGAAAATGTACGTCTGTTACTGGAGAAGTGTGTCGTGCAGGGACTTATCGATCCGCAGATTAACATTGATATGACGTTAATTGTTTTTCACGGTTTTTTTAGCGGGTTAATTAAAAACTGGTTAATGAATAACGATAGCATCAACCTTTATCAGCACGCACCGGCGTTAGTGGATAATATCCTGGCGACGTTAAACATTACGCGTACATCGCCAGTAAAATATTATGTGGCCTCTTAATGGTCAGTGCCATTTTCAAGGTGACTTTTTGTGATGCCGGAGTCTGTGCAAAGTGCCTCGACGGCTTGCGCCGTCACTGGCTTACCTAACAGATATCCCTGAAGCATATTGCAGCCAAGCTGTGTCAGGAATGCCTGTTGTGCCTCGGTTTCAACCCCTTCGGCAACCACTTTTAGATTCAAGGTTTTCGCGAGCGCAACAATGGCGGAAACAATAGTCGCATCGTCGCTTTCACCACTGAGATCTTTCACAAACGCGCGGTCAATTTTCAATTCGCAGGCAGGCAGTCGCTTGAGATAAAGCAGACTGGAATAGCCAGTACCAAAATCGTCAATTGAGGCTTTGACTCCCGCATTGGTCAACTCTGTAAGCACTCTTACGCTTTCATCCGGGTTATTCATCGCGGTAGTTTCTGTCACTTCCAGGATCAGGGATTCTGGCGGAAGTTGATGCAGTGCCAGACAGTCGAGTACGGTTTTGACCAGCGTAGGCTGCTCAAACTGCAGCGTAGATAAATTAACCGCCATCGACCACTCCGTATGGCCCTGAATATGCCACACACGCAGTTGCCGACACGCTTCATTGATTACCCAGTTGCCTATCGGAATAATCAAACCGGTTTTTTCTGCCAGTTGCAGAAACATATCGGGAGTCAACAGTCCCTGTTTCGGATGCTCCCAGCGCAGCAGTGCTTCAAAGCCGAGAATAGGGCCTGCCGGTGCATGAAACTTCGGTTGATAGTGCAAGCGTAATTCATCGCGCTCAACGGCCATCCACAGATCGTTCATTAACTGTAAATGCGTTTGTGCCAACGTATTCATCGATGGCTGGAAAAAGTGGTAACCATTCCGCCCTACATGTTTGGTGTGATACATCGCGGCATCGGCGTTGAACATCATTTCACGACCGGTTTTCCCATCGTGCGGGTACAGGGCAATGCCAATACTGATTGTCACGACCAGTTCATAAGGATCGACGTTGAAGGGGCTATCGATAGCGCGTACCAGCGCGTTAGCAAGCGAGGCGGCATCATCCGGCCCGCCCACTTCCACGAGCAGGACAAACTCGTCACCACCGATACGGGCGAGCGTGTATTGGCCTTTGAGTGGCATCGACAGTCGCTGAGTGACGGCAATCAAGAGCTTGTCACCTGTGTCATGACCGTAAGCGTCATTCACGGCTTTAAAGCCATCAAGATCCATAAACATCAATGCGAAGTGCATCCCTTCGCGGTCGGCTTTGCTGATCGCCTGGCTGAGTCTGTCTTCCAGCAGGATGCGATTGGGCAAACGCGTCAGCGTATCGTGAAGCGCCAGCTGCGCCAACTCACGGTTAGCTTCAGCTAAGGAAGAGGCCAGCAACGTGGTACGCGCCTGAAGCCGGGCATCGAGCATTGAGACCAGCAGCGTGATACCCAAAATGGAGAGTGCGACCACGCTGACCAACACGGCCAGCCAACTGCCATTGATACCATGATGATGCATCTGCGTTGATGCTGGAAACTGTGCCGCTTTCATACCCGCGTAGTGCATGCCGGCAATTGCAACACCCATTGTTAAAGCTGCACCCAGGCGCATCAGCGCAACCTGCGCGGCTTCATAACGTAATCGAAAGGTCAGCCACAAGGCCACCAGTGATGCAGCCAGCGCGATAACCACGGAAATGACGATCCAGGTTTTGTCCCACACAATACCTGGTGACACTTCCAGCGCCGCCATGCCGGTGTAATGCATCGCGACGATGCCCGTCCCCATGACTAAAGCGCCGGGCAGCAGGCGACGTAAGCGTAGCTGTTCACCGCTCACCAGCCAAAGGGCAAACAGGGATGAGCCAATCGCGATAGCCATTGAAAGCGCCGTGATGGCGACGTCATAACTCATGCTCATGGCAATATCCATCGCCAGCATACCAATGAAGTGCATCGCCCAAACGCCGATTCCCATCGCTACGCCACCGCCAGCGAGCCAAATGCGTGCAGCGATGCCATGGCTTCCGGCGACTCGCCCGGCCATATTGAGTGCGGTATAAGCAGCAAGGATCGCGACGACAAAAGAGAGGACAACGAGGATTTGGTTGTATTGGCTAACCAGCATGGTTTGTATAACTCATTCGTAGTGAGGCGTTATGGAATAGCATCGTGAAAGGGCAGTGACATTATCACCGTAAGGGAATGACGAAAAGGGATTTAAATCCCTGTTTTTGATGGGTGAAATGGGTGTTTTTGCCGACGTTTGGGATTAGTCGAGATCTGAGCAGTTTACTAATTTTAAGGGATTCACGGAATTCATATTACGACACTTATCGGTTTCAGTACTCAGTAGCTCAATCCACTGCATGAGCAGTGCATCAAAGAGGAAAACCGAGACGGCAAAGATAACCAGCCACCAGTATTTACGAATCATTGTGTCGTTCCGGGGTAATGGAGCTAAAGAAGTGGTGGAAATATACACGAAAAGCGAGCGTTTAAAAGGAGGATAACTGAAGGTTTACAAACGGTTGACGGTGCGGAATGCAGGCAATAAAAAAGGCGCGTCCCCATGCCAGGTAGCGCCTTTTTAAACAAGCAGTTAGCTAATCGAAATTAGTTCATGCCGTATTTTTTCAGTTTCTTACGCAGGGTACCACGGTTGATACCCATCATCAGGGCAGCGCGGGTTTGGTTACCGCGGGTGTATTGCATCACCATGTCCAACAGTGGCTGTTCAACTTCAGCCAGTACCAACTCATACAGGTCACTCACATCCTGACCATTCAGTTGAGCAAAATAGTTCTTCAGTGCTTGTTTCACCGAGTCACGGAGAGGCTTTTGAGTCACCTGATCCTGAGAGTTAACGGTAGAAACGGTCAGTACGTCAGAATTTACGCGTTGTTCGAACATAGTTCTGTCAGCTCTTTATTTCTGTTTACGCAAAATTTTCGAAGTATGCCTCC